>QWBZ01000587.1_pt1 | contig 18584 bp, 20 predicted proteins | sample 1972441 | NCBI WGS metagenome assembly QWBZ01 (sample SAMN09866721, study PRJNA288562) | Human oral metagenome isolate term6_saliva, whole genome shotgun sequencing... | isolation source: mouth | host: Homo sapiens | place: USA: California
CCGGCGGCGGAGTGGGGCGAGAAGCCTTCGGCGGCGATGTCTGAGAGTGAGCCGGGAACTTCGACGATGCGGGTGGTGAGGTCTCCGGCGCGGTCAACGCCGGAGATGGCGATGATGGTGGCAGCGTCCCACTGGTAGCTGCGCGCGATCTCGAGGTCGAGGATCGAACGCAGCGTGATCAGGGAAGCGGTGTCACTCACGTGGGGCCTCTCGTTGGAAGTTGGACACAACCATTGTGCCTGACAAAGTGGTCGGAATGCACGCCCGGGGCGGGCGTGGTCGCGCCGCGTAGAATCGGGGTATGGCAAAACGACGGATTGACCCGGGTGAGGGGATGGTGGCGCTGCGCTCGTGGCGAGACGCGGTTGAGCGCGGCGAGGAGCCGTCACGCGCGGTCGTGCTGACGGCGGTCCGTTTCACTCTCGAGGAGCTTGGCATTTTGCATCCGGGCCGCGCGGTCGAGGTGCGCGTACCTCCCGCGGGCGCGGTGCAGATCCTGCCGGGGACGACTCACCGGCGTGGCACTCCGCCCGCCGTCGTGGAGACTGATCCGCGCACGTGGCTCTCGCTCGCGTGCGGGCTCCTCACGTGGGACGAGGCCGTGGCAGGTGCTGCGGTGAGCGCTTCGGGTGAGCGCACGGACCTGGGGCCCTTCCTGCCGCTCGTGTGAGCAACAGGGCAGGCGACGAGCCAGGGGCCTCGGTGTGTGGGGCTCAGGCCTCGAGCTGGGGAACGCCGAAGCGCGCTTCGAGCTTGGGGGCGAGCCACTTCTGGGAGCCCTTGTAGGCATAGCGCTGGGCGACGGCAGCGATGGCGGCGGAGGAGGCCGCGAAGAGGATCAGCGAGGCCATGGTGACGTCGTCGGCGTCCTCGGCGGGGATGGGGCGTCCGGTGGCGAGCTTCCATCCGGCTTCGAAGAGCTTGGAGGCGGCGAATGCTGCTCCGGCGATGACGACGGTCGTGGCGACCTTTTCGATGGTGGCTGAGTCCATGGTTGCCTCCTGGCGTGGGGGGTGGTTGTCCCTTCGCGCGTGCGCGTGCTTCCATGATGCCCCACGCGGGGCGCTTGCGCGAGGGCCACGGGCGTGCTGCCCTATGCTTGAACGGTAGTGTCCCCGTCAGAAGGATTCCTCATGGCTCGCGCCCGCTCTGTTTTTGCGTTGTCGGCCCTCGCCGTTGCGGCGACGACGGTGGCGGCTTGTTCGCCGTCCGTGTCCTCGCGTGCGCCTCGGGATCCGTTTGCGTCGCCGATTGTGCCTGGCCAGAGTGCTCGCGCGTCGTCGAGCGCGGCCGGGCATGGGACGATCGACGCGCCGACACCGCGCAGCGGCTCGGGCACGGTAACGGTCGCTCTGGTGGGCGGCGCACAGCTGCCGATGGAGACGGCTCCGATGGCGCGGATGCGCTGCAGGCGAGCGCGTCGGGCGCGATTGCGACGGTCGCGCCGCAAGATACGGTGACGCTGTCGGGTACGGCGGTGGAGGGCGCGGCCGCTGCCGTCGCCTACGGCCGCGATGACGTGTGCGTGATCGCCGACAAGTCGTGGATGAGCGCGAATGGGCGCACACTGCCGACTTCGTTTGGCGATCTGACCTCGCTGCGTATCCGCGCGCTGCTCGCGATCCCGGACCCGGCCTCGTCGTCGGTGGGGCGCGCGTTCGTGCAGGAGGCGGCGTCGCAGACGGGCGAGGGCCTGGGTTCCTTCGCGCAGTCGCTCAACCCGCGCGTGGACCCATCGCTGGGAGCGACGGTGAGCGCGTGGACGGCCGGTGCGCACGTGTCCGAAGGGTATTTGTCCGAGGTCGTGGGTGCCTCCGCTGGAAAATCGGGCGCGTACCCGCTGGTCGTGGCGCCGCGCTCGCTGGCGGCTGCGGCTGCGACGAACACGGGTGCGGATTCCTACGGCACGCCGATCTCGTCGACCTGCATTGCCCGCATCATGTACGCGGCGGCGACGGGTTCGTCGGCTTCTGACGGCGCGGAGTCGTTGATCGCCTGGCTGCAGGGGGAGAGCGCTCAGCGTTCCCTGGCGACGACGGGTGCCGCGTATCCGATCGACGGTGCGCTCGCGGCCGATACGAAGGCCGGTTGGCTGATGGGCATCACGGGCGAGGCGGTTGTCGCTGATGAGACGGTCGGGTCCCTGGATGCGCTCGACGCCTGGCTGGCGACGTGGACTGCGGCGTTGGCCGAGCCCGCTTCCACGCCTTCGCAGACTCCCGCCGCCGACGCGGGGACCGATCCGGGTACGCCCAGCGCAGGGGATGAGCAGGGCGCAGGGCAGGATCAGGCGCCCTCGGATGAGACGGGTGACGGCGATCCGGGCGACGAGGAGTAGCCCCGCCGCGCCCCCACGAGTTGAGTCAGCCTCGCAGCATTGCGGGGCTGACTTTGCATTCCTCCCCGATGCGCATGGGGGCGATGAGGCCCCTGTCGCGCAGCTCGAGGAGGCGCGGCACGGTGCGCTCGACGACCTTCCACGGGTCGATCGTGTTGAGGTAGATGCGCGTGCCGCCCTCGAAGCCCGCCAGGGTCGAGATGCGCCACTTGAGCAGGATGCGCCAGCGCATGGGCGTTGAGACCGTGGGCGGGCGGTGGTACCACTCTTCGTTTGCGGGCACCTCGACGCCCGTCGCGGCGTGCGCGGCGTGCAGGATGTCGGAGATGCCTCGCATGGCCTCGGGGCTGACTTCCCACGGGTTTGCGGCCTGTCCGAGGGGCCAGATCGCGATGCCGGGGAAGCGGTGTCCGAAACCGGCCAGGGCGACGGCGTGCTCGTTCTGGGCGATGAGGAGCTTGCGCGTGGCGGCGACGGTGAAGATCTGGTCGTAGATGTCGGGCTGTGCGCGCAGGCGCTCCAACTCCGCCTCGGTCTGGACTGCCAGGTCGTCGATGGCGACGAGCTGCTTGTGGAGGTGGTCGAAGGAGGCACCGGCGGGGCGCAGCCAGTTCTGGAAGGTGGCGACGTAGCGCACGGCAGGGTCGAGGTCGTATAGGTCGCGCATCGAACGGGCCGTGTAGGCCGTGTACTGCGCGTGCTCCTCGGGGGTGAGGGTGCCCGAACCGGCCAGCTGGTGGGCCTCGGTGGCCCCGTCGACGTAGTGGCGCCTGCCGATGATGAGGTCGTGGCCGCCGGAAAAGAAGCCGTTGGCGGCCTGCAGGCGCGCGGTTTCGCTGGTGGCCGCGAACTCGCCCTCGCTCATGCCCGAGGCCAGCATGCGGGCGCGCACGACGTTCATGACGTGCTCGTAGCCCGCGTCCGAGGCCAGGTAGTGGGCCATGCGGCGTCGGTCCTCCTCGGAGGGGACGTGGCCGTGGTTGAGGTGCCAGTAGTTGTAGGAGACGATCTCGAACAGGTTCGGGATACGTCGAAACTCGGCAACCGTGTCCGTCAGCTGATCCGCGCCCAGGGCGTCCAGCTGCTCCCAGGACCCGTCCTCGTGGCGCACGAGGCGCGACTTCTCGGGAGGGGTTTCGAGGTAGCGTCCCGAGCAGAACGCGCAGTGGTGCCCGTCGGCCTCGTGGCAGATGGGGTTGTGGTCCGCGTGCGGGGCGCTCAGGGGTCGGTTGCCGCGGCCCGGAACGGTCCACACCTCGGTGCCCGTGAGGAGGTTTTGCTGTTTGACGGTGCCGTCGGCCAGCCGGACGATGGCGCGGTCGGCGCGCGTGAGCTTGGAAGCCATACCTGTATCGTACCCGTCCTCAGAGCCGGTCCATCGTGGTGGGATGCGACCCCGTGCGTCCCGCCTCGCCCTCGTCGAGCGCGTCGATGCGGGCGCGCTGTTCGGGGCTCAGCGAGAAGGAGAAGAGGTCGAAGTTGGTGGCCATGCGCGCTGGGCTCAGCGTCTTGGGGAAGACGACGTGCCCGCGGTCGAGGGCCCAGCGCAGGGCGACCTGGGCGGGGCTCACGCCGAGCTGGGACCCGATCTCGATGAGCGTCGCCTCGGTGACGGCGCGTCCGCGCGCGAGCGGGGACCAGGCCTCGAACACCATGCCGAGCCCCTGCGCGTAATCGCGCAGCGCGGCGTTGGGCAGGAAGGGATGGGCCTCGACCTGGAGGACGTGCGGGGCGACCGTGGCGACGTCTCGGACGGCCTCGACGTGCTCGCGCTCGTAGTTGGAGAGGCCGATCGCTCGCGCGCCGCCGCCGGTGAAGGCATCTTCGAGCGCGGGCCAGGGCAGGGCGACGTCGCCCCCGTACAGGGTGGGCAGCGGCCAGTGCACGAGGAGGAGATCGACGTAGTCGGTGCGCAGGTCCTCGAGGGAACGGGCGATCGAGGCGGCGGCCCGCTCGGGCTCGTGGTTCGAGTTGTCGACCTTCGTGGTGACGAACAGGTCCTCGCGGGCGATGCCCGAGGCCTCGAGCGCTGCCCCGACCTCGGCCTCGTTGCCGTACATCTGGGCGGTGTCGATGTGGCGGTACCCGACCTCGAGGGCGCGGCTCACCGCATCGTACGCGTCCTCGGGTGCGACCTTGTAGGTGCCGAAACCGAGCACGGGGATGGGCGAACCTGTCGGGAGGGTGAGGGTCGGAATCGGGGACGAGGCCGGGGCGGGGCCTGCGGGTGGCGGGGTGTTCATCGGTGAATCCTCCTAGTCGCCACCAGTGTAGCCCCCGGGTAGGGGCCGCTCGCGGTCGGCGCTCGCGCTGGCGGTCGGTGTGCCGTAGCGTTGTCCTGGTTTCGGCTCCGTGTGGGCACCCGTTGAAGAGCATAGGAGTAATCATGATCAACATGTGCGAGACGGAGGACGGCGTCGTCTTCGATATGAGCGGGATGGAGTGCGACGCCCTGCGCTCGTACGCCGATGGGCTCATCGCCGACCCCGAGCATCCTTTCGTTGAGCTGCTGCGCAGCCAGGGCCTCGTCGTCGACGATACGCCCGTTCCGCACCTCGCTGCGGTTCTCGAGGGGTTCGCGCAGGCGACGAAGGTGCTGACCGCCTGGGTCGTCGCTCCGGTCGGATGTCGCCGCGTCACCTTCTTCGTCGGCCCGCGCTCCGCGGCGAGGAAGACATGCTGTCGGCGTGGGCGATCGATGTTGCGCAGCTGCGCGAGACGTTCCTCGAGCTCAGCGCCTTGGGTGAGCCGTCGGGCGAGGGGATTGTGCCGACGGCGGTGCCCGAGGTGCTCTTTAGTGCGCTCGAACGGGGCGACGTGACGGAGATCCTTGTGGAGGTGCCCAAGGTTGCTCGCGAGATCGCCGAGGTGATCGATACCGAGGTTGACGAGGCGACGGGAGGCTTCTGGGCGGACGTTGCGGACGAGGCGTGGGTGGGGCTCGCTGTGCGGGTCGTTGATGCGGTGTCGTACCCGGATCTGTCGGGCGAGAGCTGGCGTTTGCTCGCCACCAGCGAGGATGTGTGCGAGGTGCTGGCGGGCGTGGAGTTCGCCGAGCTGTACCCCGACGAGGTGCCCTTGCTGGCGGATAAGGATGGCGAATTCTGGGCGGCTGTCGCGTCGTCGTCGCCGGAGGTGCTCTGGGAAGATGTCGAGGAGCGCCCTGTGGGGCGGTTTTATCCGGTTTTGGACGAGGTGCGTCTCGAGTTTGGAGGGCTCTAACTGTTCGACTGTCGCTTCGTTGGAATATCACTGAAAAACTTGAAAAAGGTGTCTGCAATGTGGTTGGCACTTTTATTGGTGTCACGGTCGGTTTCCTCGATATTCCCCGTCATTTCGCGAACCCCTGTCTAACCAGCCGGTAGGGTTTTTGTTAGGTAACCCACCGCCGATTCCCCGCTCTAACAACGATTTTGGCGTACGATAGATACTGTTCAACCACGATCGTCTACACGTCCAGACAACGAACGGAGAGTTATGTCGGTTCGCAATGCCCTGCTGGCACTTGTTGCGCAGCAGCCCGCCGGTGTCTACCGCCTGAAGCAGATGTTCGAGGAGCAGACGTGCGGAGCATGGCCGCTGAACATCGGCCAGGTCTACCAGACGATGCAGCGCCTCGAGCGCGACGGCCAGGTCGTCTCTCACGCTGAGACCAATGCGGGCCGTGATTCCGAGGTCTTTGAGCTGACTGATGTCGGTCGCGACGTCCTCGCCGCCTGGTGGTCCACCCCTGTTCCTCGCGAACATCCCGAACGTGATGAGCTTGTGATGAAGCTCGCTGTGGCCGCCGCCGACCCCACGGTCGACGTTGAGGCCATGATCCAGACCCAGCGTCGCTCGACCCTGAGCTCGCTGCGCGATGTGACTCGCCTGAAGGCTTCGGCCGATGAGGGTGAGCTCGCGTGGAAGCTCATTCTTGAGCGTCACATCTTCGACCTCGAGGCCGAGCTCAACTGGCTCGACCACATTGAGTCCGGTGCGGTCTCCGAGGCCGCGCGTCGCGCCGCCTTTGCCGCTGCGAAGGGTCGCTCGATGAACTGGGCTCAGGCCGAGGCTGGCATTTCGGAGCGTGCCGGGGTGCGATGAGCCAGCCTGTGCCACTACCGATCCGGATGGCTGGCGTCGGACATGAGTTCGGCGCTGACGGCGTCCGAGTGAGAGCGCTCGACGGGATCGACCTTGAGGTCGCACCCGGCGAGCTTCTCGCTGTTATGGGTCCTTCCGGCTCCGGTAAATCGACGCTGCTGTCGATCGCCGGCGGCCTGGAGCGTCCGACCCGAGGCCACGTCTATATCAACGGGGTTGACCTGGCGGCTTTGGACAGCGTTCATCGCGCCGAGGTTCGTCGCCGGTCGATTGGATACGTCTTCCAGGATTACAACCTGATTCCCTCGCTGTCGGCCCTCGAAAACGTTGAGATGCCGCTGCAGCTCGACGGTGTGAGTCCCTCCAAGGTGCGTGAGGCTGCGATGGCCGCGCTTGAGGAGGTGGGCGTCGCGGACCTGGCTGATCGCTTCCCGGAGCTCCTGTCCGGTGGTCAGCGCCAGCGCATCGCGATCGCCCGCGGACTCGTGGGTAACCGCTCGGTCATTCTTGCGGACGAGCCGACGGGTGCGCTCGATTCTCACACTGGCGAACAGATCATGTTGGTGTTGCGTGATCACATTGATGCCGGTGCAGCCGGTATCCTCGTGACTCATGAGGCCAGAATGGCCGCATGGGCAGATCGCACGGTCTTCCTGCGCGACGGTCGCATCGTCGACCGATCGAGGGGGGATTCGCTGAAGGATCTGCTGGCAGACACTGCACCAAGGATCTGATGAGCCGACTCAGCACACGGATGAGGCGATGGGGAGTAGTACTCCGCATCGCCTCTCGTGATGCGCGCCAAAGCCTGGGCCGTACGGCCACGGCGGTCTTCTTGATCTCCCTGCCGATCATTATCGCGATTGCGGCGATCACCTTCTGGGACGTCACGACCTCGCAACGCTACCAGGCCTCGTCGTGGCTCGGACATCGCAGCGACGTGCAGGCGGTGACGTTGCACCGGTCGTCGACGGCCATCGCGCAGGACTTCACCGCGGACCGCCTGTCGAAGACGGCCTCGAGCGACGAGGTCTCGGTCTCGATGGACACCCTCCAGAGCTGGCTGCCCGAGGGCGATCAGCTGGTCGCCGTCGATACGCTCTACCAGCTGCGTCTGGAAACGGCGGATGGCACGGGTTATACGGTCGACAACGGGACGCAAACGGCCTCGCTGGAGGCACCGCGCGTGAATGCGGGTGGTAAGAGCGGGCCGTTGGCCGCTGGTCATGCCGCCATCTCCGAGGACGTGGCCCGGGCCCTGTCGGTGAGCGTCGGTGACTCCGTGAACCTGTCCCTGACGATCGCGAAGGAACGAGCGACTCAGTCCCTGAAGGGGAACGTCGTGATCGACTCCATCATTGGGGGTTCTGAGCGCGCGATCATCGGCGATGGGACGCTTCCGATTGACCGCCTCGCCGTCGCGGGGCGCACGCAGACTGCCTGGTTCGTGACGGGTCCGACGCCGGTGTCGTGGGAAAAAATCCGCGAGTTGAACGCATCCGGTTTCTCGGTCCTGTCCCGTCAGGTGCTGGCAAACCCGCCCGACGCCTCGGCCCTGCCCTCGCAGATCGCCCAGTACGAGGTCCCTCAGAGCACTCGGAGCGCCAACCCCTGGCAGTACCTGCTCCTCGTCGCCGGTATTCTGCTGATCCTCACGGAGATGATCCTGCTCATCTCGCCGCTGTACACCGTCGCTCAGCGCTCGGTCATGCGCACGGCTGCCATGATTGTTGCGAACGGCGGCGATCGCACGGACGGGCGTCGGCTCACGATCGCCCACGGCGTGATTATCGGCCTCTATTCGGCCCTCTTTTCCGCGGCCTTCTCCGCGGCCGCCATGGTGGGAATCGGCATGTGGTCGGGCCTGGGTATCGGCATCGTTCCATGGTGGCCCCTCGCGCTCTCCGTCCTCCTGCCGGTACTCCTGTCGCTCATGGCATCCGTGTCCCCGGCCCACACGACCTCCCACATTGATACCTCCGCCGTCATCGGTGGTCGCGTGTGGGAGCCCTCGCGCCTCGTGCGTCGCCGCATGATCTACCCGTTGGCTCTCCTGGCGGGTCTGCCGCTCCTCGGTATCGCCGCATGGTTCGGTTCGGTGCTGGCCCTCGTCGTTGGTATCGGCCTACTGGAGGCGGGCCTGATCGGCTCGATCCCCTACATCTTTACCCGGTGGCGCCTCCCCAACCGTCGCGCGTCGATGAGTATGCGCCTGGCGCTGCGCGACGCCGTTCGCAACGGCCACCGCACCTTCCCGGCCATGGCCTCGATCCTGACGACGGTGTTCGTGGCGTGCGGCCTGCTCATCACCCTGTCCTCCTCGAACGAGGCCGGCTGGAACTCGCGTCCGCACGTGGGGCAGCGGGGGCAGGTCTTCGTCTCGACCGTTGACCGCACCGATTCGGTCAAGCGCTCGCGTGACCTCATGAAGTCCGCTGTCGAGGCTGTTGACGGCCAGCGCGGCGTCACCTCGCAGGCGACGCTCAACGGCTTGGCGTGGAACAGCGGCCCGGGTGGCCCGACCACGATGGTCGAGGCGGTGCACCCGTACAACAATTCGACGTTCACGATGTCGACGAACATGGGCACCATGACGGAACTGGACGTGGCGTACATGGTCGATGACGGCACGTATCTGCGCCAGGCTGGGTACTTCAGCAACGAGGACGACATGGTGCGCGCGATCGCTACCTTGAACGCCGGCGGCGTCCTCATTCCCGACCCGGACTATATCGATGGCGCGGGCCAGGTGACGCTGCGTAGCCTCGACATGAGCGCCATCGCGGAGGCGAAGGCGGCGGGAGCGTCGGACGACAACCTGCCGGACGCCAAGGTGACGACCGTCCAGACTTTCGTCGCCACGCCCCTGACTCGCGTCAACGTCATCGTGCTCTCGCCGACCGCGGCGTCCTACCTCGGCCTCCAGGTACGCCCTCTGGGTGAGCTCCTCACCGTCGATCACCAGGTGAGTCCCGTCGACGCCCCGTCGTTCCAGGCGACGATCGCGCGTCAGGTGCCTGGCGCCTCGGCCCAGGTGATCGTGCCGACGATGCGTTCCCTCGTCCTGCCCTACGTCGCCGCGCTCATTGCGGTCGTTGCAGCGGCCGCCACGGTCGCCCTCGTCGTGGCGCTGTCGGCCTCGGACATGCGCCCCGATCTCGATACCCTCGACGCGATCGGTGCCGCCCCCGCGATGCGCCGCCACGTAACGACGTGGCAGGGCGTTGTCCTCGCTCTCAATGCGATCCCGACGGCGGTCCTCGCCGGACTCGTCGTCGGCGTCCTCGCCGTGATCACCTTCGCCCGCTCCCGCATCTTCCCGACCCTGACCACGCTGTGGCCGGTCGTGCCGTGGGGCGCGCTCCTGGGCATGCTGATCGGTATGCCGGTCCTGTGCGCGCTCGTCGCGATCGTCCTGACGCCCCGCCACCAGAAGCGTCTGCGTCGCATCAACTAGGGGACGCAGTGAGCCAGACCCCCGACGACGTCGCGATCCCGGCCGGCGCCCTCGCCTCGTCCTCCGTGCGCGTGGATACCTGGCTGTGGGCGACCCGCCAGCTGAAATCCCGCTCCCAGGCGACGGCCGCCGTGCGCGCCGGGCACGTGCGCGTGAACGGAGAGCCCGTCAAAGCGGCCTACAAGGTGCGTGTCGGTGACGAGGTCCGCCTGCGCATCGAGGGCTTCGACCGCATCCTTGGGGTCGTCCTGCTGCTCGCGAAGCGCGTCTCCTACCCGCAGGCGCGCACCGCTTACGATGACCGCACGCCCGAGCGCCCGCGCGTGCACATTCCCGTCGCGATGCGTGAGAGGGGCAGTGGGCGCCCGACCAAGAAGGAGCGTCGCGAGCTCGATAGGCTGCGCGGCTACGATTCCCACGAGCACTACTGAGCTCACCGACGAGGCCGGGGCAGGCTTCGTCGGTGCGCGCATGCGGGTCGTTCACGGCTGAGTCGCGTCCGGGGTCGGGATGACGACCCTTGGCTGCGGGTACACAAACCCCGCCGCCCACGCAGGGCGACGGGGTAAGCGCGATCAGGAATACCGTGTCACTCGTTCGGGAAGAACGACTTCACGTCAACCTTGTAGTACTCGCCCCAGGTGGGGTCGTAGGGGACTGTAAATTGGGTCTTGCCCGTGCCGGAGCGGTCGACGTCAACGGTTGCGACCTCGCCGAGGTCGTGCCCCTTGGACGTGAGCTTACTGCTCGTCGTCTGCATGCTCATTTGGAGCGTGACTGTCGTGGAGGAGAACGATGCGAGATCTTTCTTGATCGTGTCGTTTGCCGTTACGGTCGCGGTGCACGTGATCTTCGTGCTCGATGCATTAATGGTGCACGCGCTGGTGGTGTCGAAAGCCCCGTTGGGATCGTTGTTAGTAACGAGGTCAGTAATGGTGACCTTCTTCTGGCACTGCTGATCGACAGCGTTCTGAGCCGTCTCGCTCACGCCGAGGTAGAGGTCACGTAACTCGTCGAACTTCGCGACGTTCTCGGGTGTGATCTGTGCGCACCAGTAGGAGGCGAGCTCCTGACCGGCCTGCTCGCGAGTCGCGTGGGCCTCGTCGCGCATGTTGGCCGCGGACTTGGTGGTCATCGCAGTCGCAACAAGCATGGCGATCGTCAAGACCGCGAGGAGCGCTGCGACGATGAAGGCGACGCGGTTGAAGATGGACAGGCCCTTGCTCTTGCCGGGCTTCGTGGGTGCCACAGGGGCAGTGTTGGCTGCGGTGGTGTTCGGGTCACTCACTGGATTGCCTCCTGCACCTTCTGGAGCTCACTCTTTGCATCATCGAGGATGGACTGAGAATTCGCGACGTCCTCCCTGGCCTTGCCGTGCATACCGGTCGCAATGATGCTCGATCCTAGGAAGAGCACGACGAGGAGCGAGGCGATGACGGCGAGGGCGATCTGTCCGCCGGTGGCCTTGGTGGCGGGTGCCTGAGCCACGGGGGTGAACTGCGCCGTAGTGTTGGCGGGCTGCGGGACGGCCTGAGCGGCGGTGGCGGCGGCTGTCTCGCTGGTGACCGCGGCATCGCCTGCGGTGTTCGGGGTTACGGAATCCGTGGCGGTGTTGGCGGCGGGCGCGGCCTGGAAGCGGTCGGTCCACTGCGCGCCGTCCCACCAGCGCAGCTGGCCGGTTCCTGCAGGGTCTGCGTACCAGCCCTGGACGGGGTTACTCACGAGGAGGCTCCTTTCACTGTGTCTCCCTCATTCTATGTGAGCATCAATTTTATTGATCCGGTCAGTGATCGGCCTCACGTGGTCTCAGAGGCTGGTCGGCCACCAGGAGGTCATGGTGAACCCGCACTCGGTCTTGTCGCTCATCGCCGGGTCGTAGGGGACGGAGATCGTGAACGTAGCGGGGGTTCCCGGTGTGAGCGTCACGGTCGTGCTCCCCTGGTAGGGCGAGGAGGGGTTCAGGGTCGTGCCCTTGTCAAGGGTGTAGCCGGAAATCGTCAGTTCGAGCGGCCCAAGCGAGGAGATGGGGCTCGCGGAGTTCAGGGTGATGGTGCCGTTGATCGTCGTGGTCACCTGGTCGGTCGTGCACTCGGGGATGCCGGGGCTGAAGGCGGTGTCGGCCCCGGCGCGCTGCGCGTTAGCGAGAGTCTCCTTGGGTGCGCACTCCTGGTGAATGGCGTCCTTGACTGCCTGCGTCGCCGAATCGTAGGTCTTGATGGCGTTGCGGATCGACGCGGCGGTGTCGCGGGTGACGGAATCGCACCACGCCTTGGCGTCCTTGTGGACGTTGGCGGCGTCGAGGCGGGTCTTCGCGTCGGTGATCTGCTGGTCGACCGCGGCCTTCTCGGATTGCGCCTGCTCGGCCTGCGCCTCGTAGCTGGACGCAGAATGCGAACGCCAGACGTTGATGCCGCCGACGACGGCGGACAGGATGATGAAGATGACCGCGAGGGTGGCTCCGGCGACGGTCGCTGCACGCAGCGGTGCGGGTGCGCTCACTTGTTGGCCTCCTCGATCTGGCGGTTAATGTCCGCGAGCGTGGACTGCGCGGTGTCGAGCTCCTGTTGCGCGGTTTCGGCGCGGCTCTTCGCGTCATCGTGGATGCGACCGCTGGCACCCAGATAGGACCACGCGAGAACGAGGACCGCGATGAAGACGGCGACAAGCACCCAGGAGGCGACGCAGCCGAGTGTCCACTTGAGGGTACCCGAACGCTTCGGGGTCTCCTGGGAGGGCTCGGATTCGTCGGGCAACGGGATCGGGGTGGCGCCCGCCTCGTCCATCGACGAGGCAGGGGTGGCCTCCCACGCCGACGTCTCCTCGGGGGAGGGGACGGGTACCGAGTCCTCCCAATACGAGGGTTCCTCGGGGGAGGGAATCGGCGCGACCTCGGTAGCTTCCTGAGTCGGCACGTTCGCCGCTACCTGCTCCTGCTGAGCGTCGTACTGGGCTTCGTCGTAGGCGGGGATCGCCTCGGCGGTCTCAGACTGCGCGAGGGTCGCCTCGTAGGGTTCGACGTACTGCGTCCATGCGTGACCGTCCCACCAGCGCAGCTGCGCGGCACCGGTCGGGTCGGCGTACCAGCCTTCCGCGGGTTCGCTCATCGTGGTTCTCTCTCCCGTGTCGTGTCAAAACCGAGGGTATGGTCAGGGAGTCTAGTCCCCGCAGGGATGGTGGGCAACTATGTGCTCAGAGTCCGCTGGGCCAGATGCTGACAGCGCGGACGATGCAGGATCCCGAGTCGAAGGAGGGCAACGGCACAGTCGATGTCAGCGAGGCTGATCCGCCCGCGGGGACGGTGACCGTCTGCTTGTCCGAGGGCTGATAGCCCTTGATGGTAGAGCCGGGGACGAGGTAGAACTCGACGCCGACGTCGTACGCCGAGAGGCCCGCCAGGTTCGTTCCGGTAACGGATACGGATCCGGTGATTGTCGCCGAGGATGCCCCCGCCGAGCAGGCGGGGGTGTCTGGCTTGACGATGTCCTGCGATGCGTCTTTTGCGTACGCCTCGATAAAGTCCTTTTTCTTCGGGCAAATCTTGCCGATGGCTTCGTGGCGTGTCGCCGTCAGGCTCTTGTATTCTCGCGCCTTTGCGTCAAGTGAGTCGAAATCTGCATTCGCGCTCGTCAGACCGTCACACCACGCCTGAGCTTCCTTCTTGTTTGTCGCCTCGGTGATCTTGGTGCGGGTCGTCGCCGTCTCGGTTTCCGTTTCCTTGGCCTGATCACGCAGGGACTGGGCGTCGCTCTGCGCCTGCCGGGCGGCCTGATGGGTGGAACGCGCACCGAGTCCCAGGACAACCGAGAGGATCAGAAAGAGGATGGCGAGGCAGGCACCGATGATCGTCAGAATTTTCATGCCGCTGCGGGACCCTGAAGCCTGTGGCGTGGGTGCCTGCGCGGGGGTGGGAACGTAACTCACTTCTCTAACTCCTCAAGTTCCTTCTGGGCCTCATCAAGCTCCTTTTGTGCCTGGTCGAGCTGGCTCTGAGCGTCGTCACGTTCGCTGACCGCGGGTGCGAGCTCCGCGCGTGCGTGGCTGTAGGAGGTGCCCGCGATGATTGCCGTCACAACGAAAACGACGACGGCCACCCACGCTGCGACTGTCGCGATCTTCCAGCGCGAGGAGGTCTGAGAGTCCTTGGTCTGTCCGGCCTTCTTATCCCGCGCGTCCTTCTGTGGCTGGTCGAACCTGGGTTCGGAGCCGTAAGGATTCGAGGAGACGGTCGGCGCCTGCTTGTTGGACGGCAGGTGAGGGCCCTTCTGGGCGTTCGCCTGCTGCGCGCCTTGCTGTGGGAATCCCTGCTGGGGGAAGCTCTGCTGTGGTGCGCCCTGCTGCTGCGGGCCCTGCTGTGAGAATCCCTGTTGCTGCGGGAATCCCTGCTGCTGTGCGCCCTGCTGTGGGAAGTTCTGCTGAGGCATGCCCTGCTGAGGCATTGCCTGGTGTTGCGTGGGCATCGGCTGGTACTGCTCGGTCCACATGCCACCGTTCCACCAGCGCAGGCGGGGGGAGCCTGCGGGGTCTGGGTACCATCCGGGTGCTGGTTGAGACATGACCGTCCTTTCAGTTTCTGGCACCAGTGTAACCAATCCGTGAGGTTCATAACGCAGGTAATGTGACAGTCGGCGGGAACCGCCGGGGGAGCGACAGGTACTCTGAAAGCTATGGCCTCTCTTTTCACGTCTTCACCCCTGCTCGCGCTCTTTGTCGTTGTCGCGTTGGGTGCGGCGATCGGGGCCATTCGGATCGGCCCTTTGCGCTTCGGTGCGGCCGGCGCGCTCTTCGTGGGCCTCATCGTCTCGGCGGTGCATCCCGAGGTCGTGAGCACGCACATGTCGATCGTCCAGCCGATGGGCCTGGCCTTCTTCGTGTATTGTGTCGGCATTTCTGCGGGCGCGACCTTCTTCCAGGATCTGCGTAAGCAGACGAACCTCCTCGCGCTGACGACGATCGTGTGTATCGTCGGCGCGGCTATCGCGCTCGCGGGCGGACGCCTCCTCGGCCTGCCCGCCGGTCTCACCTCGGGCCTGTTCACGGGTGCCCTCACGGCCGCGCCCGCCCTCGATACGGCCACCCGCCTGACGGGGGACGCAAACGCGGCGGTTGGCTACGCCTTCGGTTACCCGGTCGGCGTCATCGGCGGCATTGTCATCGTGACCATCACGGTCACGAGGAAATGGCTGGGGCCCAAGGACACCCCCTCCCTGGCGGGTGCGTCCCTCGAGGCCGTCAGCGTGCACGTGACCAAGCAGATCAACACCCGTGATATTGCAGCGTGGCGTGAGCAGCGTGTGCGCCTGTCCTACCTGCGACGCGACGGTCGCACGCGCGTCATCGCCCCCGGCGAGGACCTGCTGCCCGGCGACCACGTCGTCATGGTCGGTGACCCCGCGTCGATCAAGGACACGGCGCCCCTCGTCGGCGAGATCCTCGACCACAACCTCGAGGACGACCGCTCCGACCTCGCCTTCGAGCGCATCGTCGTCTCCAACCCCGATGTCGCCGGCCGCAGCGTCTCCGAACTGAACGTCACCAAGCGCTTCGGTGCCGTCATCACGCGCGTGCGCCGCGGTGACCTGGACCTCCTGGCCCGCGACGACCTCGACCTCCAGCTCGGCGACCACGTCGCGGTCGTCGTCCCCACGGAGGAGCTCGACGATATCGCTGAGTGGCTCGGCGACTCCGAGCGCCGCGTCGCCGAGGTCGACGGCATGGCCTTCGGCATCGGCCTCGTTCTCGGACTGCTCCTGGGCATCGTGTCCTTCCCGCTGCCGGGCGGGCAGGGCTTCCAGCTGGGTGCCGCCGCCGGCCCGCTGATCGTCGGCATGCTGCTCGGCGCGCTGCGTCGCACCGGCCCGCTCGTGTGGACCCTGCCCGCCGCCGCGAACCTGACGATCCGCCAGATCGGCCTCATGCTCTTCCTCGCGGCCCTCGGCCTGAACGCCGGCCCGCAGTTCGCGAGCCTGCTCGGCAGCCCCGACGGCTGGCGCGCCGCCCTCCTCGCCGCCGTCATGGTGGTCGTGTGCTGCGGCATCCAGGCGATCGGCGCGAAGTTCATCGGCCTGTCGGCGCCTCGTGCCGCCGGTGGCGTCGCGGGCTTCCTCGGCCAGCCGGCCGTCCTGCAAGCGGCCGACGCCCGCGTGACCGACGAGCGCATCGAGGCCGCCTACGCGACCCTCTTCGCCTTCGCGATCATCGTCAAGATCCTGCTCCTGCCGATCATTACGTCCTTCCTGTGAGCGCCGTAGACTAGGGCCATGGCTACCCCCGACTTCGTCCTCGAGCTGCGCCGACACGTCGGCCACGCGCCCCTGTGGATGCCCGGCACGACCGTCGTCATCCTGTGCCCCGCCCCGGGATGCGCGCCCATCGACTGGGAGCGGCCCATCGCGCCCGAGGCCGTCGAAATCCTGTGCGTGCGCCGCTCCGATAACGGCGCCTGGACCCCCGTGACCGGCATCGTCGACCCGGGCGAGGAGCCCGCTGTCGCGGCAGCCCGTGAGGCGCTCGAGGAAGCCGACGTGCGCATCGAGGTGCGCCGCCTCCTCTCCGTCGAGGTCGTCGGCCCCGTCACCTACTACAACGGAGACGTCACCACCTACCTGGACGTCGCCTTCGCAGCGCAGTGGGTGAGCGGCGACCCCAACCCTGCCGACGGCGAAAACAGCGAGACCGCGTTCTTCCGCGGCGACCAGCTCCCGCCCATGAACGACCGCTTCCGCCGCGCCGTCGCCAAGGCGCTGAGCGCCCGCCCCGACGCGGACTTCCTCACCGCCTGAGGCCGCGTGACCTGCGGGCGTGCCCCGGCCTCGTCCCTGAGCGCGCGGAATTACTTGTCTTTGTGTCAAACCCCTTGCGGGACTGAAGTCCTAGTGGTGGAATGGGGGCATGGATACACCTAGCAAGATCGCATACTCCGTCACCGCCGACTCCACGGGCGGCCGCGCCGGCACCTCCTCCGTCCCCGCGCTCGGCATCACCCACATCATGCGCGCCCCCAAGGAACTGGGCGGCCCTGGCGACGGTGCCAACCCCGAAGCCCTCTTCGCCATGGGCTACGGCGCCTGCTTCCAGGGTGCCATGGGCCTGGCCGCCAAGGAAATGGGCATCGACACCACCGATTCCGTCGTGCGCACCACGATCGGACTGGGCCCCGAAGGCGACTCCTTCGCCCTGACCGCCGATATCAAGGTGTTCATCCCCGGCGCCCCGCTCGACCGCGCCCAGGCCCTCGCCGACCGCGCCCACGAGCTGTGCCCCTACTCCAAGGCCACGCGCGGCAACGTGCCCGTCACCGTCACCGCCGTTGCATCCTTCTGAGGACGCCCGATAGACGAAAAGAACCCCGGCCTCGTCGTGGGGTATCTTCATGCGCTCAGGCGTGCCCGTGCGTCAGGCGCTCAGGCGCCGCGCCAGTACGCCGCGAGGGCCTTCGACAGCGTCAGCAGGTCATCGACGTGGCTCATCTCGCGCGCCGAATGCATTGACAGCAGGCCGATACCCACATCCACCGTCAGGATCCCCAGCCGGGTCGCCGTGATCGGGCCGATTGTTGTGCCGCACGGCATCGCGTTGTTGCCCACGAAACTCTGCGAGGCGACGCCCGCCGCAGCGCACGCCCGATTCCACAGCGCAACGCCCTCTCCGTCCGTCGCGTAACGCTGCTTCGAATTGATCTTGATGACCGGGCCGCGCCCCATCACCGGGCGGTTATCCGGATCGTGATGGCCTGCGTAATTCGGATGCACCGAATGCGCGGCATCCGCGCTCACGCACGAGGAGGCCGCGAGCATGCGTTCGAAGCCATCCTCGTCGCGGCCCAGCGCGGCAGCCGTGCGGCGCAACACCGTCTCCAGGATTGGGCCGGCCGCGCCCGTGCGCGAGCCCGAGCCCACCTCCTCGTGATCGAAGCACATGAACACCGCGATATCCCCGCCTGCGGGCGTGCCCTCCGCCGCCAGGCGCTCCAGGGCCACCAGGCCCGGGTGCACGCTCGACAGATTGTCCTGACGCGAGGCCGCCACGAACTGGCCCTTGTCGCCGAAGAAACCGGGGCCCTGGCTGGGGGTCAGGATCAGGTCGAAGGCCGCGACCTGCGACGCGTCCTCCAGGCCCGCCGACTGAGCGACATGCTCCAACACGCTGCCGGTCGGGTTGTCCACCGTCCATACCGGATGCAGGTGCTTCTGCGGATCCAGCTTGAGGCCGACCGGGTTCACATCGCGATCCAGGTGAATCGCCAGCTGCGGGATGCGCGCGATCGGGCCCGTGCGCGCCAACACCACCTCGCCGCTGGTCAGGACCAGGCGGCCCGCCAACGTCAGCTCGCGATCCAGCCACGAGTTCCACATCATCCCGCCGTACACCTCGACGTCGATCTGGCCCCAGCCATCCGGCGTCGTCGACTGCACCGACGGCTTCACCGACAGCGCCGGCGAATCCGTGTGCGCGCCCACGATGCGGAAACCCGCGTCCTCGGCGACCGTCTCGGGCACGAACCACGCGGCCACCGCGCCACCGCGCACCATCACGTGACCGCCCGGGGACGCGTCCCACGCGCCCTTCTCGTCGACGCGCGTAAAGCCGGCGTCCGCCAGGCGCTGAGCCACGACCTCGGCCGCGTGATAGGGAGTCGGAGAATCAAGAAGGAAATGCTGATAGTCCACCGCGTTCGCGTGGACCTCGTCCAATTCAAGCTGTGCC
>QWBZ01000288.1_pt1 | contig 18351 bp, 19 predicted proteins | sample 1972441 | NCBI WGS metagenome assembly QWBZ01 (sample SAMN09866721, study PRJNA288562) | Human oral metagenome isolate term6_saliva, whole genome shotgun sequencing... | isolation source: mouth | host: Homo sapiens | place: USA: California
CTCGGGCTATTCTGGGGGGCTCTCCCCGACCCCCCAGACCCCCCAGAGACGCCCACAAAGGGCATCCGCCCAAGGGCTGAGGCTTCGCTTCGCTCAGCTCTCAGCTCCTAAGGGCCTATGCCCTTTTCGGCTTCGATTCCATCGCCAGGCGCTGGTGCTCGCTCGTTCCTCGCTGCGCTCCAGCGCGGCGATGGAATCTCCGCCTTGTGGCCATGAGTTCGCGGCTTAAGTTTTCGTGTGCTTGAGAATTACTCACCTTCTTAAGGTGGGTCTAGTACACGCGCGCGTGACTCGCGCAACTTCGGGCATTGAAGACAACACTGTTTTCAAGCTTTCAGAGACAATTCACCCCATAAACAGCTACAGGAAGCCCTAGAAGGCGGTTCTACGGCGATTTTAGGGCTCTAACGACTCATTAGGCATCTTAGGAATTTTCGGGCGCCACAGAGCCGCCTACAGCTTCCAGGGTCAGAGTGCGAAAGGAGCCCCAACATGCAGCGCGGTTGCGCTGATCGTTGAGGCTCCTTTGTCGAAAAAATCAAGAGTGACCCACCCCGTGCAGGGTGGGCCACTTCGTGAAAACAGGGCTACGGTGCGAAAAGAACGCCAATGAAACTTACGGTCGCAACAAGCGCAAAGACCGCCATAAACCAGCCAAGAAACACCGTCATATCGCCCGAATAGATGTCGTCCAGCTTGTTGGAGTTATGCTCGACCCTTTTTCCTCCAGCAATAAAAAGGCCTGAGAAGCAGATGAGGCCAACAGGAACAGGCATCATGATAAGGGCGCCACTAGAAATCTTGACGCTCTCAATGTGGAAGAGCTGCTGCATCTGGGGGTCACTGAATGCTCCCACAAAGAAGAAACCCGTGAAAACCAAGAGGAAAGCAAGCAGAACAGTGCCCGCCATGTAGCCCAGCTCGTAACGAATCAGCTTGTTAGGGGTGCACAGTGCATACAATCCACTGAGACAGACGCACAACCCGGCAAGGGGAAGCAGGGTCGAAAAATATTCCGTCGGAAGATATTCCAGCATTTTATTGTCCTTCTGTTTAGGGTGTCGGCTGCGCCGGTCGGTGCGGCCGGTGGGTTGGGGTTTTCTCGTCCCCATCCCTACACTATATATTCTATAGTAAACTACAGCAAATAAGCAAGGAAATATGGCGTGAAAAATGTGAACTGTGTCACTTTATTTCTGGGTGGTGCCTCGCGGTCGCGGCGTGCTGCCGTTCCGGTCTCACCGTCGGGTTTCCGATGCACTGTGAGGCTCGCATGCAAAAATGAAGACAGGCAAATGGAGAGAAAAGACATGACAAATCAACCCACCCCCCTGTTCACCGTCACAGTCGAATCCCGCAGAACCGACACGCACCAATGGGACATCACCGCACAAGCAACCGACACTCTCGCCGGGCTGGCTGAGTGGGCGGCACCAGCAAACCCAACATGTGAACCGCCCCGCCTACCCCTGACCGCCGAAGCGGTCAGAGGTTTCATTGGCTCCACCTTTGAACGCGGCGACATCCGCAACCGGGTGCGTCTTGAACCGGCTGCACCGGGTGAGAAATCAACCCTGGACACTCTGGAGGACTTCGCGCGACGACGTGAGAATGGCACCGCAACCGCGCAAGAATTGGAACAGTCCGCGCGCATCTCCGACCTGTATTTTCGCCCGCTGAATGGCTTCTTTTTCGGGTGAGAGAAACGCAAAAGGTGCCCCACCCTCTGCAAGAGGGTGGGGCACCTTTTGTTATGGTCTTCTAGTTCTTCCTGATGTGCCAGAAAACATGTTTGACGGACAAGGTCCGCTTGCATCGTCCACCGTGGCGGTGAATCTTTCCTGCCTTCTTTTCCTTGCGCAGCTGGCGGCGGTTGCAGTGCCTCCAGTGCCAGATTTCGGCGGTGGTGTAGCTGGTGTCGCGGTCGGTGGGCACAATGTGGACGGTGGAAACGACCCGCCGGTCGATATCGTCCGGCGATCCGTTCCACCCCCACGGTGACCACAGGCCGTTTTTCTTGAGCCTCAGAGTCGTGGAGAGGGGCTTTTTGCGGTCGGGAAGAAACGAGCGAAAATCAAACTCCGGTTCTTGGAGCTTGACCTCATCAAAAGTCGGGTTCTTGATGATTTCTTCTTCCTTGATGTCGTCGTTCCAGTGGTAGATTTCAAAATCAAAGCTGAACTCTCCGGGGACTGCCTTTTTCTCCAAGGTCTCTTTGTACCGAATCGTTTCTGTGAGTTTTATAAATCCATCCTTAATGTAGATGCAGATGAGCATCAGCAGACCGAAGCTCATAAGCGCGCCAAAGCCAAGCATGAGGAGCTCAAGCAAGGTGGCGGCGGCTTCATTCCCCTCAGTGAATTTCAGAAGTGACGCATAGAGAGGTGTCACTGTTTTTCCTTCTGTTATGGGTCGGCTGCGCCGGTTGGTGCGGCCGGTGGGTTGGGGTTTTCTCGTCCCCGTCCCTACACTATATATTCTATAGTAAACTACAGTAAATAAGCAAGGAAATATGGCGTGAAAAATGTGAACTGTGTCACTTTATTTCTGGGTGGTGCCTCGCGGTCGCGGCGTGCCTCCATTCCAGCCCCACCGGCGGGTTTCCGGTGGATTCTCGGTGCGCCACTGAATCCACCGCTGCACTTCTTCTTCTGTGAATCCGAAGGTGCGCCCAATTTGGGCGGCGGGCTTCAAAGTTCCAGCATTGCGCGCCTGAATAATCGCGCTGGGGGTCACGCCTGCAAGCTCTGCTGCTTCTGTGGTTGAAAGAAAACGCATGTGTTAGCCTTTCCGTGTGCATCTGATGCACACCTTCTGTTCTTTGCATTAAGTGCAAGGGTGCCCCTGGAGCCTTTTTCTCCCACCTTTTGGTGGCGGCTCCAGGGGCTTTTTATGTCCCTTTTCCTGTATCAAACATGCTATAGGTAAATGTAGCATGTATTCAAGTCCTGCGACGAAAAATAATAGATGTCTTAAATAACCATGGAGTACCCCCTTAAGGGGGTACTCCATGGAGAGGGTCTCACCTCTAAATGGTGTTGCGCTGCGCGAGGTGGTGAGAATCGAGCTGCTCGCCCGAGGCGTGGAACCTCACGCGCCTAACCTTCGGGTGCGTTAGGCGTGCTGCTCTTTTTCGTTAGCTCGCATGATTCGAAATGCTCGCACCTGGCAAAAAACAGCCGCTAGCAAAATAGCTAGAGAAATAACGCTTACTGCCGAAAAGCTCGACAACGTGCGAAAAATCATGAAAACATCAAGGGCGAAAATAACCCAAAAAATCTTGCTCATAGTAAATCCTTTCTGATACTATGAAGCTATCAAGAACTTTGGAGTGGGGTAACCCCTCCCCCCGGTGATAGGCACCGGGGGAAGATGGTTACATTACCTAATTACTTCTTTTTCTTCTTCTTGCTCTTAGAACGCCTCGGCTTAACAAGGACGTAGAGCAAGCTGAAGGAAACAAGCAAATTGGTAAGGTTACTCACAAGTTCGGAGATAGCTTCCAAAGGCTTTAACCTTTCACTATGTAGTTTTGAATGTCTAGAGAATGTAATTCCTAGACCTGGACATGTTAGGAATTGTGACTTCCTAACATAACAATTATAGCAAGAAAACCGGCAATAATGCAAGTTATTGCCGGTTTTCTTTGCATTTATTTCACATTGATTTAATTCAATTATGGCACACTCAATTACAATTCAATTATGGCACACTGTGACATGTTTCATATGTATATAATTTACATACTGTGAAATAGATTACACCGCAACTATTGCGCACACACCACACCACCCCCGCCCGGTCGGACAGGCTCTGTCGCCGCCAGCTCCTCTAAGCAGCGCACCATGCCCCGAGAGAGGTTCTGTCAAGCCCGCCCGGAACCCCCAACCACCACCAGCAGCCAAAAAACACCCCGAAAAGACGACCACCACGCGGGCTTGACGGGTTCTCCTCACGGGGCGAAAAATGGGCGCAGCTAGGAGCTGGAAAGACAGCCCCAAACATCCGCACTTACTCCACCACCCCAAACCCTCATCACCTGAACACAATGACGAAATCAGATGCACCCGCCACCAATCAGTGTTAATCTGGAATCACCAAGGTTCCCGCAGCCTTAAAAATTCCCTGCACCACACGGTGCAGGGCCTTCATTGAAGGCTGTCCTTTTCAAGCTTGCGAGAAAAAACGGGAACAGCTCAACAACCGTTGAGCAATTTGGAATCTTTCAGACTCCGCCAGGCGTAATGCCTGGCGGGGCTTCTTAAAAGGAAATCCCGATGAATCCCGATGAATCACTGAGCTTCAACAGCTGGCTTTTCGCCTCCTGCATCTTCTTTGCTGCCGGTTCCTGCTACCTGGGAAGCGTGGGGCAGTGGCATCAAGTCGGCCCGGCCACGGTTGCCGCTCTGTTTCTCATCATGTGCGCCCCCTATATCGCCATGGGGAAGACTGCGACACCTGATGCAGAATCAGAAGGCTGGCGCGCCCTGGCATTGATGACAGCAATTGCGGGCGGGCTGATTTTCAGTGAACTGTCCTTCACCGGCCCTCTCTTCCGCACCGCCTTGCACGTGCCTGAGCGGGGTGATGGGGTCGCAGGATGGTTCATGATCGCGGCAATGGCGGGCATGGGCGCTTTCGTGATTCTTCTACGCCGCCGCGTCCCGCACCGGGTTGAGGGCCTGAACGCGCAGGTTGCTCTTTCAGCTGCTGCGGCTGCTGGTGCCTCTGGCATGGTCGGTCTGATTCTGCTTGCGGTCTTCTGTCTCGTCATTCTTTGGGTGGTGCTGACTCGTGCAGTGGACATCACCGGGGTTCTTGCATCGGCGACGTTGCCGCTTCTGGCTGTCTTGGCTGCTCTTCCCCTTCTGTTCAACAGCTAGTCCACCGCAGCTAGGCGACATGACGAAACCAGATGCACCAAAACCGAATCGGTGTTAACCTGAAAGGGCTAAAGGGCTGGTGCCCTGCGGCGGACATGAAAGAATCCCCTCAGCACCTCGTGCTGAGGGGATTCTCTTTTTAACGGTCAGCTCCAGCCCCACATTTCATCAGAAGACCCAGCCTGCGGCTTCTCGCCCTCCGCTTTCTTCTCCGGCACCGGCTCCACCGCTGGAGCTTCAACCTCTGGTTGAGCCTCTGCCTTTTCGGCTGACTCCTGCGGCTCGACCACATCAGGGGTCGGGGTCTTCCGCACGCTGACCACCTCCGCCCTCAGCTGCGGAACACCCCAGACGGCCACCACTTCACCCGGTGCCAAGGTCCTAAAGGTGTTGGGGTGAATTTTGAATTTGTCCACTTCCCGCAACGAGCCCTGGCCTGATGCGCGGAACTGCGAACCTAGCGCGTCCAAATCCTCGAAGGTCTGCTGCGTCTCCGCCCACCCCTTACGGGTACCAATCAGCTGTGCCAGCGTTTCCGCCTCAGCCTCCGCCCGGTGAATGAACTTCACCGTCGTGGAGGTGCTCACACGCTCTAGGAATCCTTCACCGATAACGCCTAGGCCGGTGTAGGACTGCGCGCTGAGCATCACGGCCGCGCCGTGGCTGCGGGACCGTTCGACAGCGTCGATCAGTCCCGTGGCCCCGAGTGCGGCGAACTCATCGACCACAAGGAAGTTCAAGCGGTTCTGCTGACCCGTTGCCGGGTCAAGATGCCACCCGGCATGTCCAAGCCGGGCAATCGTGGACACAAAATCAGAAATCGCCAAATTCGCAATGAACTGCGAGGCTTCCAAATCCTGCGCCGCGTCCAAATTCAACACGACAATGTCACCTGCAACAATGGCCTGTTCCAAATCCAGCCCGCCGGGCTCGTCCACCAGCACCGCACCGGCCGCACCTTCTGCAACGGCCGCGAAACGACTTCGCATACCTGCCGCGCCAGAGGTCACCGACAAATCAGCGTCTGCTTCCTCCAGCCATTCCGAAATCCGCACGGCAACAGGTGAGCCGCCCAGCGAATCACGCACCGATTCAAGAGAAGCCGGGGACATCATGCGCGCCACGTGCTTCACATCCAACCGCCAAGGGTGCAACATGCCGCCTGCACGATAGGACAGACCCGCAGCCACCGCCGCCTCCAGAGCCTCCAACGCCACCAGCGTGGACCTGAGCCCCAGCCGCTGATAGTGTGGCTCTGAAAAGCCGCCGTGTGCCGCGTTCGCCTCAGCACCCACCAGCACATTGGCGCGCATCTGTGCCGTGCCATGCTTCAAAGGATTGTAGGTCTCCGTGGCTCCGTGCCCGTCCTGCGTGATGACGTGGAATCCGCGGCCGGTCGCCTGCGCAATCTTGCGCAGGCTCTCGGTGATGTCAGCCTCCGGCTTCATCGTCACAAAAATGGTGCCAATGCGGAACGGTGCCGCTGCCGGGGCCACCGTCAAGCCCTTAATAATTTCCAGAATGGTGGTCGTTTTACCAAATCCCGACGGGCCAAAAATCATGCTGTGCAACCGCAGAGCACCCAGCGGAATGTCCACCGGCTCACATCCCGGCTTGGACACGCCCAGACGCACCGCGACATCATCGAGACGCTGAACGGGCTTCGCGTTTGGCCATTGGCTCATCTTCTTCTTCTGCCGTTCCACGCGCGCGTTCACAGCGCGCGCTTCGCGCGGGCTCATGGTGTGCAGCTCCGGTTCTTCATCGCGCCATTCAGCGGCGAATCGGCCGCGGCGCCACATGATGAGACCGCCAATGAGCACGCCAACGCCCACACCGAACGGTGCCTGAGCCAGAACCCAATCCCCCAGACGCGCCGCGGCGAACTGCCCCAGGGTGGAGGCACCCGCGAACCCGGCCGCCTTCATCATGGCGGCAACCTCACGCCACGGCAAAAAGTAGCCACGGACCCCACCGAAGAGCGCGCTCACTACTGCCAGCACCGCCCCGGCGGCACTTACATGCCACCACGCGGCGCGTTTCTGACCAATCGCCACCGTCAGCACTGCCGAAATCCACACCAGCGGGTTGGACACACCGACCACCAGCACGAGGACGCGGCGAATTGTCGCCTCATCCCACCCCTGGCCGTTCGCACCATTGCGACGCTGCGCGTCTTTCTCGCTCAGTCGTGCGTTCTGGCTCATGACAACAGCCCTTCCTGCTCCACCGTGAGCTCCTGAATCTGAATCTTTGGCTTGCCGCCGAAGAACACCATTTCTGAACTGATCGCGTCAAGTGCTGCTTGCAACCTCGGCATCACATGCGGCGCGGCATAGTATTTCACCGCCGCCACCTTCTCACTCGCCAGATAAGCACGCATCAGCGACACTAACCGTTTTTTATCTTTCACCGAATGCTCGAACTCCAGAACGAACTTCTGACCATCCGGCCCAATCGCCACCATATCCGGAAACACATTCACGAACCGACCACCTGAATACCGCTTCAACGCAAACTCCGGCTCATCCCCCGCTTCCAACAACTTGCCATCCAACCGCCGAATCTGCGCCTCGCCCACCACATCAAACTCCGGGTGCTCCACTGCAAAATCCACCGCCAAATCCACCACAACCCTGTCATGCTCCATCTGCCCCAACCGAACACCCTTCGGAACAGACCACTCCGCAGCCACACCCAAGAACTCCAAGCCTTCCCTGCTCACAAAATAGAACAGTCTCCTCGACCCCAGAACATTCTCAGACTCGACCAACCCCAACTCTCCCAATACCTTTAACCTCCTCCTCGCAATCACCAAACTCACCCCCATCAACTTTGCTACCTGCTCAGCCATCATCCATGAAAAACCACTCATGAACTTCAGAACCTTCACATCCCTTTCAGTCACCATCACTCATCACCTTCTCTTTCCTTATCCTTCTTCTTCCTTCTCATCTGTCCCTCTCCTCACCACTGACCCAACCCCTGACCAACCCAAGCTCTCCACTGCCAACCACCCCCCGCCCCTATATTCCCAAACCAGAATATTAGTCACCGACACCTCACACACAACTGAGGGACGAAGGGTGTGTGAGGTGTCGGTGACGTTATGGCGGTTTTAAGGGAATTTTACAGGGCGGGGGGTGGTAGGCACAGGAAACACTCCGAAACATACCCAAAGAAACACCCAAAAATACACCCTAGCCGCCGCTCCAACGGCGGCTTGTGCGCTCCTCAGCCGGTGGCGCCGGCTGCTCTTCATGGCTTGGCTCCTCACCGGAAGTCTCCGGTGCCGGGCGTTCTTCGTCGGTCTTCTCGTCCTCCTTTTTCTCCTCCGGCTTCGGGCCGACCTTGATAAATTCATCCGGCGGAACGAGGTATGCCTGAGCGGTCGAGACTGACGCCGGACGCTTCGAGTACCGGTGCCCCGGTGGTGCCAGCGAAGGGTTGTTGTACTCGGACAGAATCACGCGGCCGTCTTCCTGCACGGCATCCACCCAGGCCACATGTCCGGCTTCACCAATGCCCGCGCCACCGTAGGCACCCCACCAGGCGACAGAGTTTGCCACCGGTGTGGTGGAGACGCGCCAGCCGCGGGCCACCCATGCGTCGCGCCATTCGGCTGCGTTGCCAAGGTGTGAGCCGTTGCCTCCCTTGTTGTTGCCAATGGCCCAGCCGGACGGGTCGGTGCCGGTCGCACCGTTCAACTCGTTCAATTTCCAAGCCACGTAGCTGGTGCATTCGCCATAGTAAAAGCCCAACCCGTCCTCGTGATAGATGCCGGGTCCGGGGGTGCGGGAAATCCACGGGTACGTGTCGCCCGCCTGTGCATTGCCGCCGGGCGCGCCCGTGCCACATCCAGAGCTTGCGCTCTGCGCAGCACCGGAACCCTGCGCCTTCGCCTCACCATCATTCGAGGTCTTCCCCGAGCGGTTCACATCAATTCCGGCCTCCTTGATGACAGCGTCCGCCGGAGCAACCGACCGGGCATAGTGGTTCGGGTCCGCGTTCTTCTGCACGGCGTGAATCGCCGCCGTCTCACTCATTCCAGACCAGCCCGGCACATCCGCCAGGCCACCGCCGCCACGCTTGGGACCCAGAATGAACAATTGAGCGGCAATTTTGGGGTTCATGCGTTCCTCACGGCTGCCCCAGCTGTTTTGCTGCTGGAAAATACCGATACTAGAGGCGATGGAGCCGTCAGGATTGACGGCTCCATCGCCATAATTGATGTTCTCCAGCGACGACTCACCATAAGCGGCAATAATGGCAATGCGGGACGCTTGACCAGAAAAGCCAAGCTCCCGCACTCCCTCATCAATTGCTTTCGCAACCTCCACCTGCGAGGCATGAACAGCGGTCGCTTTGCCGCCGGTGCCACTGGCGAAACAGTCACCGGCGTGAGCGGCGGAGCCGGTGCCGCCGAAAATCGCGGCCACGACTCCACCAATCAGACCACCGACCAGAACCAGGACGGCGGCCACCGGAACCACAAATTTAAACAGCACGCCGCGCAGAGCGTTCACTGCTGCCAGCTTCACCGCTTCACGAATCATCGTGCGGCTCCTTCCCAGGACGTCATCGAGGCATCGGTGACCATCCACTGCCCGGACGTGTCCTCAAGAGTGGTCAGCTCCCAGGTGAGCGTCACCTGAACGTCGCGGTGGTCACGCACGGTCACCTTCACCACGCGAGATTTGCGGAAACTCGTGTCTATGCCTTGGTTCTTCGAGCGGGGCAACACCTCAGTATGGGTCACCATGAACGGGGCCTGCACACCCACCACCGGGTCTTTGGTGGCGAATGCGTCCGTCATGGTCACGTCGCTGAAGGGCTCGGACCATTCCACCACGCGGGCGGTGTCGTTGGCGCTCTCGCGCCAGCTCCAGGTCACAGCCCACGCGCGCATCACGTCCTCAGGGTTGGAACGGTCAGGGTTCTGTCGTTCCGGTGCGGCAATCGGCACCACGGACGCTTTCGCGCTCGGGCGTGCTTCAACTGCGTTCGGATTCGCACCCAACGTGTATTGACTTGTTGCCGACGGTGACGTGTCCAGCGCTCCTTGCGGAGCTGCCAGAGACGGACTCGGCACAGCGGCCGGCTGACCGGTGCCGCCGCGTGACTGCATGATGACAAAGCAAACCACGACAACGAAGGTGAGCAACAGCGCAATCAGAGCACCTCGGCCACGCTTCGGGCCAGAGCCCCGACCCCGCCCGCGCTGGCGCGGATCGGGTCGGGGTGCCCGGGCTTGCCGCTCGGGTTCAAGCTCATCAAAAATCTCATGCATGAGTTCGGGTCCTTTCTCGACCAATGGCGGCGCGACGCGGCGCGCGGCTACGCACCGTTTGACCCACACGCGAGGCGGTGGCGGTCGCGGCGCGGCGGCCCAGATGACCGGTGCGAGACATCGCCCGAATCATGATGAGCTGCGAAACACCGCCAGAGCCGGCCCCTGCCGAATTGACCATCTGCTGCACCACGCCCTTGAGGCCAAAGGCCGCGAAGAGCACGAAAACTTCCGTAATCAACTGCTGGTTCCACTCAGCATTGCTCGTCGAGATACCGGCAATAATGCCCATCGTTGAAACAAGTAGAAGCATCATAAGGGCGTTCACAACGACCGCGCCGACCAAGCGCGTGGCCCAGTTGATAAGCCAGGACCGGGTCACACCCGGGATAATGCCCAGCGGCAAGAAAAACACACCCAAGAACAGCAAGAGAACGGCTTGGAACCAGGCCACCAACGCATTGAAAACCAGCAATCCAACAAGGATTGAGCCAATCAGCGCAATGAGTGCGCCGAAGAGAACCAAGCCGACGCGGCCGCTCCAGTCGTCACCCTTAAGGATTTTCTGAAGATGCGAATCTTTTTCCTGCTTATTGATGATGCTTTGTTCGTAATAATCGTGTCGGTCTTGGTACTTCGATTTCTTCAACACTTCGGCACCGTGCTGGCGACATAGCCCCATGTCACCGCCAAATTCGCCGATGCACCACGGCGTGATCACGAATGTTCTCCAGTAGGCATCTTGCACCTGCAACGCAAAACTTTTTGTGCCATTTTCGGCGCTGTAGTTGGTCTCCCATTCAAAGGGTTGAGTGCTTGACGCGGGCGAAGAACTCACGACCGTGGAGACGACCTTTTGGCCAATGTCACGACCCATGTTCAACCCACCGATGAACGAGGCGGGAGAAATCAACAGGCCCAGAGAAATAATGCCAATGGTGAAGAACGACACTAGACCGTTCGTCACATTCGACTTCTGGCGCATCACGTCAAAATAGGTCACGCACGCGCCCATGGCCAGACAGGACGGAAGCAGCCACCCGGCCAGCTCACCCATGGCTGCGGAAAGCATGGGGGAAATGTCAAAGGCATCTTCAAACGCGCTGGAGCCGCCAATCATGCCGGTCATGAGCCAGCTGATGACCCAGGCGAAGCTCGCCACGGCAATGAAGACCATTCCGGCAAGGCCAATCATGACGTCCGCCGGGACATTTCCCGGCGGTTCGGCCGTTTTGTCCTGGTAGAAGGTGAAGGGGTCTAGGGCGTTGGCGAGGGTCTGACCGGGACGCGCCGGGAAGACTGAGGCGATGCCACCAGAGGCGGCCCAGGCTGCCCCGGCGAACCAGCACAGCCAGAACGTGATGCTGAAAACCTTCACCGCGCGCTTCGCCTTCGGAGGCAAAGTCGCCCAGGCCTGCCCCAGCGGGGAGGCGGCCCAGGCCCAGCCCATACCGGCCAGCACCGGGCGCGTGATGAACGCGGCGGCGGTGCCGACCGGGCGCATGATGCGCTGCATTTGTTGCCTCATGATTAGTCCGCACATTCCGGGGCGTTCGGACCGCTCAGTGCGGCACACTCTGAGTTCTTCGAGCCTTTGGCAATGTTGTTCAGCTCGCCGCGGGACTTGAGGACCCAGCGACCGTTTTCGTTCACCATCCCCAAGACCACCGGGGAAGAGTCGTTCTCGCCTTCGGCGATCACGACGGCCCAGGCGTCCTTGCCCCATCGCACCGTGCGCTGATGGTGGTACATGCTCGGGTCTTTCCAAGCCGGGGTGCTGTTATCCAGCGTAGAACAGTCGCTTTGATGGTTTTTATAGTTTTCCGATTCCAACTCACAGCGAGATTTGCTTGTGCCTTGAATCCAGTTCATAGCGGCATCAGCCGCCGCCTGCTGACCACCATCAGACACACCATGCGACTGCGACCCAGCACCCTGACCACAACCGGCCAGACCCAACACCAACACACCAGCAACCAGCGCTACGCTCTTCTTCATCATGACTCCATCTCCTCTTTCTTCTTCGTCGCGTTCGGGTCCGTCGAAAGCAACTCCTGAACCGTCCGCGAGGGGAACGTGAACTGAACTTCTGCCACCTGGTCTCTCCAGTCCCTGACCAGTGCGCGGCCCTTAGCAACCTTGCGAATGTCCGTCTCATCACGAGCCAACGCCAGAATCCGCGCCCGCGTCTGCTCCGAAGGCTCCAGGCCCAGAAGCTCCGCGGCAGCATCCTGCTGCGCCTTCGACGTCAGCTGGAACACACGCACACCCTGCAACTGCTCCACCAAACCCGGAAGCGCCAAAATCGACGTGCAATCCTGCGAATCATAAACAAGGCTGGTGTTAAACGCGCGGCCCATGCGGGCGATTTGGTCCAAGAACGCGGCACCACCGGTCGCACGCAGCAGAATGTGAACCTCAGGCACCGCCACGGTCTTGCGCATCTCACGCAACGCCTTGGACGAGGACATGGCCAACGCAAACGACGTCATGCCCTGAATGAGCGCCACGCTCAATCGCTGTTGAGCGTCCCAATCACTGAACGAGATTTCAGGCGACGGCAACGACAAACCCGCAGCCTGCACAATCCACAAACCAGGCTCCGAAGACAGGCCAGCATTGGCGGTCGGCTCTCCCATGACAATGCGACCAATGGGCGTTTTCGCAAGGTCCAGCAAATAGGCGGCGAAGGCCTGCACGTCCGCGTCTCCGCTGTCGGCCATGCGCTTAATAACGCCCCAGGTCGAAGGCACTTCGGCCTCCTCCGCTTCCTCGGTCGCGAAGCGAAGCGAGGCGGACGTGGCCACGTCTGCCATGCGGCGGTCTTTCGCCTGCATCATGAGCATGGACTGCACAGCAATGGGTGCCTGTGCTCGGCTGAACGCGCGGAACATGTCGGCTGCGCCGGAATGTTCTTCGCCCAGCTCCACAATGCTGGCCGAGACTCCATAGTGTCGGGCCGTCAGGGCGGCACCTCCGGTGTCACCCTTCCAGTCGAACAGCACCGTCCAGGACGGACGCTCCACCAAATCCGACAAGAGCTCCAGCATCATGGCCGTAGTTTTACCGCGACCCGAGCGGCCACCGTACAGCGTGGAGGTGGTGTCGCCGCGTTCACCCGCCGAAGAAATCGAGGACCTGAACGGCTGCACCGTCGTGCCATGCACGAACCCGGACATGCCCGCCCGCTCATCACCACACCTTGAACCAGCCCAGAAGAACATGCCGTAAAAACCGTTATCGGTCTGGACGTGGTTCAGGTCGGTGACGCGCAGCGCGTCACCGGGCAAATTCTCCAGCCACAAGTCGCGTTGCTCGTTCTCACCGCGGGCCACAATGATGTCTTCTTCACCCAACGCATGAGTGACCGCGTCAATGTTCTCTTCCAACTCCTCCAGACTGGAGGCGCTGACAATCACGCGGGAAGACTGCTCAACCAAGAAGGTGCCGCCACGCTTGATTTGCGTCAGCAGGCGGGCGTTAGCGGTCTCGGCCTCTTCGACTTCCTCGGGGACCTCTTCGGCTGAACCCTTCGCCGCCGACTGACGCTGTTCCTTCGCGGTGCGGCGTGCCTCGTTCACCATCTTGGCCGCTGACTGGCGGGACAAATTGTTAAACCGGATCGTGGCATCAGCACGCACCGGCACCTCATCGGTTCGGATACCGTAGCCATCGCTCACCTCGCGAATCTTGGTGATGCGTGAAAGCACCTCGACCCAGTCGGCATTGCCTGGCGCGGTCAGCTCCTCAGGGAAGGAGACAATGGGAAGAATGGCTTTGAACACCACCGGGGTGTCGTGTTCGTCGAGCAATTCGATATGGTCCGGGTAGGGGACCATTTTTGAGGACAACAGATGCCCCAGGGCTGCGCCGCGCACCGTGCCGGTGGCGGGAATCCGCGCCTTGGCACGGCCTGACTCGCGAGAGAGCATCCAGGAAATCGCTTCAACGCTGGCTAGTTCCACCGCCAGAGGCGAGGCGGCCAGGACCTTGAGAATCCTTCGGGCCGCCACCATCGCGTCGGCCAGCTCTGCATCACTGACCGGGCCGTTCTGGAAACCGGAGGCCTTCTCAGCCTTGCGCATCAGGCGGGCCGGCCCGCCGGTGCGCTCTCCCAGGTTCACGCCCAGCATGACGGTTCGGTCGGGTAGATGCAGCTCATCAATTTTCGAGGCATAATCGGCCGCCCAGGCCGCGCCGTTGCCCCAGGCCGGGTCATAGTTGCCTTCGACAGAGCGCAAATAGTCTTCTCCTCTGTGTTCGCTCCACATGATGCGAATCATGCAGTTATGCTCACCGACCGCCTGCAACATCGACTTCTTCACCGAATCCAGCGACTCATCCCAGACCGCCTCTGCGGCGGTGTCCAGGTTCTGCACGCCCACGGTAAACCATGCCTCGGCGTGGTCCTCCGTGAACAGCAACCCGTCAGTGATAAGCTGATGCACCGGCATGGGCAACGCCCGCTCAGCGTTGAATCCGAGGGCGTTTCGGACCCTCTCGATAACGTCCATGTTTATGCCTTCCTCTTCTTGGCGCGGCGGGCGGCTTCCCGCTGTCCTACAGCGTCTAGCTGGTCGCCACCGACCAGCCAGAGGGTCGGGGCCATCGTGACCGGCTCCTGCGTCCCGTCCTGTTTCTTCCGCGGAACAATTTTCTGAACCAAAGACCCAAGGCCTTGGCCAAATCGCACCGTCGCAGGCACGAACTCGCGCGGGTCAGCCTCACGGCGGCCGCACCGAATCACCGGGCGGTGATTCGTGAAACCGTAGCGGACCCGCAACAAACCTTGCGTGAACCGCATCCTGCGCAGGTTGCCGTCTGATTCTTGGGTTCCGAACCACAAAAACATCGACGGCGGCAACAGATAAATCATGCCGGTGATTTGGTTCACGCCGTGCAGAATCGAGAACACAATCACCCACCAGAGCGGAAAGATGATGAGCCCCAGAATCAGGGTCTTTCGGGGAATGCCTTCGCCCAAATCTAGGCCGAGTTTGTGCTGGCGCGTTTCAAATTTCAGATGCCGCGAGACAGTTTGTCCTTCGCGAGCCATGGTGCCCCCTTAGCCGCCGAACACCAGCGTGCCCAGGTGCTTGAGCAGCGCCACCGCCTGGTCATTAAACCACACGAAAAAGCCCACAATGACACCAAAAATGACGTTCGTAATCAATCCGCCCCAGTCGCGCTTTCCATAATCTGCGGCTGCGCGAACCACCAGAATGATGAGAATGACGTTGCCGACAATGCCGAGCACAACGTTCTTCATGTCGCTGAAATCGGTCAGGGCAAGGGGCAGAGCAGCAGCTGCGAGTTCGAGCATGTTAACCTCCGTGAATTTCGGATATTTTCCATTGGTCGGCGGACGGTCCGCTGACCTTGACTAGCGAGAGAGTGAAGACTTGTTTGAGCTGAACGCCCTCCTTGTCAAAGGTGACTTCAGCGGTGGCGGTGCGGGTCTTGTCATCCCCAGCATTGACCGCCCAGGTGGTGACCTTGGCGGTGCCCCAGGCACCGGCCAGGCCGTGAATTTTCGCGCCCGGTGCGGCCACGGAATCCAGGCTGTCAGAGGTGGCGAAAATGGAGAAGAACGACTGTGCCTCCGGCTTGGTCGCTTGCGTCAGTTCGCTGTCCACCTGTGAGGCGGCGGTGGCCTTGATGGTCGGTGCGGTCGGCACCGCAACCACGCCGGGGGTTCCCACAACGGCGGCTGCGCCGTCGATGACCTTTACGGTCATTTCCAGGCCGGTGGTCGTGCGGGCGTCACCGTTAATCACGTCTACGACGACCAGCACGCGGGCGGTGGATTCATCCAGCACCTGAATGCGCATCACGGTGGGATTCTCCGCCCGCTGGGTTCCCTTGCCGTTCCAACCCATCTTGCCGTCAGCATCCCCCAAGGTGGAGAAGTAAGGTTTGAGGGCTGCGGCGCGTGCCTGCACGCCCGCCTCTCCCTCTTGCCAGGTCAAGAACGCTACAGCGGCCCGCGAGGCGGTGCCCTCAGCAGTGGCGGCCGGGAACGTTGCCGAAATCGGCACCGGTGCCGCCGCCTGCCGGGACTGGTTGCCCCAAATCACCGTGCGAACACCAATCCAAACCAACAGAATGAGCACAGAGAACGCGAGAATGCGGAAGATGCGCTGACCAATGGTCGGTTTCGTGGGAATCGGGGTGAAGAACTCCGCGGTGTCCTGCGGGTTCTCCCCGGCACCAGGTGCCGGGGGTTTTTCGGCCGGCTGCGCGGCCGGTGCCTGCTCCGGCTTCGTGCCGGGATCAGGCACCGGCTCCAGGTTCAGGATTTTTCGCACCACAGGGTGATTCATCCATGCCGGAAACTTCATCACAGCGGGTTCACCTCCTCGCTGTCAGTCGCGGCGGTATCGGCTGCGGGGTCAGCCGCCGGCTGCGCCACCGGCGCGGCGGGCTGGCTCTTGCGGCGCACCGCAAGGTCTGCGCCCAGGTGCTCGACTTCGACAAAGCGCGTGGAACGCGACTCGCCAGTGGCTTTGTCGGTCCAGTCATTTTGTCGCCATTCACCGGTGCAGACCACCGCGGCACCCGTGGGGAAATACGCGTCACGAATCGCTTCGGCAAGGTTCCCCCAGGCCTGGCAATTCACCCAAATGGTCGGGCGGTCCTTAAATTCTCCGGTCGCGTCACGGAATTGGTCATTGACTCCGACCCTGAACCGGGTGAGAGTGCGGCCGGTTTCAGTGATTCGGGTTTCAGGGGGCGCGGCAAGAAAGCCTGCAAATGATGCAGTCAGGCTCATGAGTGGGGGCCTTTCGGAAGTGGTGGGTGTGCTTAGTCGGTGATGGTCTTGTAGTGGGTCACGGCGTTCTTGGGGTGCAGCCTGATGCCGGTCACGGCGTTCTTCTTACCGGGGGCATCGACACGCTCCACGCGGGCCATGAGGCACGGGTCTACAGCGGCGATTTCACGGGCTGACCTGATGAATGACTCGCGGAATTTCTTCATGCTGGTGATATCGGGGCCCATCTGCTCCGCCAATTGCTCCCACGAAATCACCGGAAGATTCTTCGTGCCGGACTGGTCCACGAAATACATTCGGTGCTTGAGCCACAACCACATCAACAACGTTTGCGGTGACTTCGTCGAGGCCACCAACTGCTCCCACCGGTGGGTGCCATGCGGCACCGGCCAATGAGACACGACGCGGTCAAAGAACTCTTGGCTCAACACAACCTGGGACTTCTTCTCGTTCAAATCCCCGTCACGGGTGAACGTCAGCTTGGTTTCAGACCCGACCACACAGCTGGTCGTGTGAATGGTCTCCTCGCCGTCTGCATCGACTCCCACGGTGGTGGTGTCAATGCGCATTGCCAGCAGGGCGCGCAGCTGGCGTTCCGCCTCGCGGGCATTGCGAGGGTTCCATGAGATTTTGACGTCGCGCAAGAATCCGCGCCAGCTCGTTGCCAGGTCAATTTCCGGCCCCCCTGCACGCACCGCTTCGGTGCAGAGCCAATGCAGGATCAGGACCGCAATTTTTCCCGACGGAAGAATGTTCAGCTTCTCGTGTGTGCCCGGCAGAAGGACGTGACCGGCGGTCAAGGTCAGGGTGCGGTTGCCGTTGCGGCGTTCCCATTGCACCGCTGGAAGGCTGGTTTTCGTACCATCGGCTGCGCGCATCACGGGCGCGCGCGAGGGCAGAGAGAAGTTCACGAAGAGTTCGGGGAAGTGCGAGATGTTGAGGTTCGGCTGCGGTGCCGAAACGCTCGACTCGTTCTGATTGGGGCTGGTAGACTGGTTCACAGTCTCTCCTCTTTTCTCTTATTTGGGGGGGGAGGCTAGGCCTTTCCCCTCTGACTGGTAGGGGGAGGCTACGCTTCCCCCTATTTTGACTGATTTGCGGGGAAGCATTTAGGCCGTCGGGGCGCTTGTTCAAATGCCCCGGCGGCTTTTTTCATGCCGCCCCAAAATTCAATTGTGTTTGAGCTTGTTCACCCTCACCTTAACACGCTCTTTCGTACAGGTGCAAGCGATTTTGTCACCACGATTTCGGCGCGGCGAACGATTGAGAACTGAGACATCGACCCCAAAATCACCCCTGCACCGACCGGACATTTTGGTGCGAGGTGGTGGGACATTTTGGTGCGAGGTGGTGGGACATTTTGGTGCGAGGTGGTGGGACATTTTGGTGCGAGGTGGTGGGACATT
>QWBZ01000321.1_pt1 | contig 18329 bp, 17 predicted proteins | sample 1972441 | NCBI WGS metagenome assembly QWBZ01 (sample SAMN09866721, study PRJNA288562) | Human oral metagenome isolate term6_saliva, whole genome shotgun sequencing... | isolation source: mouth | host: Homo sapiens | place: USA: California
GTTTAACTTAGCTGTAACATCGGTAGCGCCTGTATTATCGACACCTTCTGTAACGACGTTAATAGATCGTTTATTGCCAGTTAAAGATTGAAGCTCTGTTTTCTTAACGAAGAGCTCGTCGGTTTTAACTTTATTATAGATCGCTTTATCATAATGATAAGTCGTAAGTACGGTATAAGAATTAGTACCATTATAATGCTTTAATTCTTTACCTAAGATAGTCGTTAAATTGCGTTTATCACCGACTTCTAAATTATTATTAGCATTAATTTTAGCCATAACATAATTAGTAGCTTTATCGACAGATTGACCATGATAACCGACTTGGTTGCCGACTACGATACCGTTATTTAAAAAGTCGTTATTAATATTATTAAAATAGCTTCTAGCAAAATCATATTTGTAAATACGAATATAGTCGTGGCTATTAGCTGCCATATAAATAGCACCATCGACTAATGCGAAGTCTTCGATTTCAGCCTTGGGTTCGAATTCGAGCTCACGCACGATAGTAGCCGTATTATCGCTAATTTCGACTTCTACGATGCGTCTCATCAAGCTGAAGATAATTTTATTACCGATGAACAAAGCGCCGTTAGAGTCGTTATTTTTCTCGTTCACGGTAACGATATATTCTTTACCGTTGGTTAAATCGCTATTCGCGTAAATACGAATTTTACGAGTACTGTTATCGGCTCCGGGAAGAATACTTACGTACTGACCTGTTACCGGATTATAACCGACATTATAAAAATTATCGGTAAAATCGTCCTGAAGGGAGTAAATTCGATTACCATTAGCAGCACCGTTAGTGGCACGAACCTTGCCGTCGAAGAATAAAGTATTACAATGGCCTAGTTTATCGGCACCAATATTCTCGACACTGCGCGCCACAGTAAAATCTTTATTTAACTCATATAAGACTTGTGTCGTACTATCAGCATTAATACAAGCTACGATAAACTTTTCTGTTTGAGGATTATACGTAAACCCTTGACACTGATTTACTTTTTCTTTATCGAAAGGAACTTCGGCTACGAGAGCGATATTCTCAGCATATTGCATAACCGGCTTTTGGTTCTTCTTAAGAATAGAACTTAAGCCTTGTGCAATTTCAGAAATAATAGACATAGTGTCTCCTTATTACAAATAATTAATTCCGTTCATCTTAGCAATTTCACGAGCACGGTTACGAATCCAATTACCACCAGCAGTATGTAAACCATCTTCAGTACGAATATGGCATTCTGGAACGAGGATATCAAGATCCCAACGTTCTGCCGGATAGTCGTATAAGTCTTGACGTGCCAAACAGCGTTCACCGTGAGTAAATACTTGGCTTAACGGTAAGCCCCAAGATACGCAACATAAGTATATAACAGTCGCCATTGCTTCGAGTTGTAATGCATTAACGGGCTCTGGACCAGAATTATATGTAGAGTATCCAGTAAAGCCATCGCCATTTAGTTCGGAACCATAATTAGAGCATGCCGAAATACCGAAATTATTAGTATTTTCACGATAACAATGGCTCGCTCTATTATCTAAATCTTGCATTACATGTACATTACCAGATCCATCGATACACATATGATAATCATCGAACAACTGGTCGTAATGACCAGCTGTCCAATGAAGAGTAATCATAGTATTCGAAGAACCTTGTTGTTGAATAGTTGGATATACGTTTTCAACTACGTTATCGCGAACTTGTTTTAATTGTTCTTCATATGTCATATATTATTCACCTAAATCAAAAATAATAAGACCATCATCAACGGAGCCATTTAGAATATATTTCTTTTTACCAGTAGAATCATATAAATATGTTTCTAATGTAGATGGGCATTGATATGCAACAATATCTTTAAGATCTTCTGAAGTTACTTGACCACTACTTATTCCATAATGATTAATTACATAATATTTTATAGGATTATTATTTTTAAACTCGATAGTCTTTTTAAAATTAATTTTAGAAACATTATAACCATTAATAACAGAATCTTTATCAAAATATAGTCCATCTTGATCATAATCTTTTGTTCGATCAAATAATTCATTAAATTTTTGCATTATAGATGAATTAATATTACTTGTCGTGATATATGAATTATATTCATTCATTAACTGTTCATTATCCCAATTATAGAGATTCCCATAATAAGTAGCATCGGCGTTTAATAAATTTTTAATAGTAAGTGGAATTTCTGTTTTAGATTTTTTTTCAATCTTATGATCATTAACATAAATATCGAATGGGGCAGTATTTTTAACAATAATTTTATTATCTAAAAATTCTGCTGTAAGAATATTTGATGGATTATCATTATATATTTTTTTAGAAACTAAAAATTTATATAACTTATCTTCTTGTTCATAAGAAAGATCGAATGTTTTACTACCGATATTTTCATCTTTAGAAAAAGAATCGAATGCTAGAGAAGAATCTTTTTCTGCTTTAAATGGTGTAGATTGAACTAATAAATTTAAAAAGATACCGTCTTGTGGAGATACTTTTGCATTTTTAATAGTAACAGTCGCAATACCGTTATCATCAAAATTAGCATCCTTACCGTTAACATTTACATAAGATTTAAAAGGACCAGATAATTTTACTGTAATATCGGAGCCATTAAAATCATAAGAAATAACTTCAACGTTTGGGATATTTAATACGCTATTAAATAGTCGTTGTATATATAATTCTGTTTGATTTGCAAACGGAATGTTTTTATCGGCTAAGAATTTTTCGAATTCAGGCTTAAAACTTTGTGACAATAAACCAGCTATCAATTCAGAGATTTCTTGAATTTGATTGTTTTCAGACATATTAAATTCTCCTTTTATTTTATATTATAATGAATCAAAAAACGTACCTTTTATCACAAAACCGATAGCAGCTTCAATCGTAAAATCATCAATAAAATCACTATGTTCGCCGATTTTAAATGTCAAATTATCTTGTGATGCAGTATTATAATTTATAATAAGATGATATGATCCATTCTTTTTATATGCTTTAATAGAGTTCACTGATTTAATTTTATCAATACCGCTAGTAATATTGTAATTATAAGTTGTTGTATATTGTTTATTTTGAGCAAATGGTATAATTTGTAATCCACTAATATTTTTTGGTAAATTTTGAGAATTTATTAAGTCGACAGCACCAGATTCATCAGTTTCTTCTAATGTTTTAAAAACATTGTCGATAACATATACATATTTATTTATTTCAGTATTATATCCATAATCATTTTTTTGAAGATTTACTTTGTTACCATCGAAGCCAAATTCTTTTAATTCATCAAATGTATACCGTTGATAAAAAACATCGTCATTATTAAATAACTGTTGAATACAATCTTTACTAAGTATTGTATTACTTCGATCATGTCGTTGTTCTTTTATCCAAGGATATTTGAAATTATTTTTAATTTTTACTTTTACCTCGGTAGTCCCAGATTTAATTTTAGATAACATACTTCCACGTATTTTATCGTCAAATTCCATTGATTTTTGTCCGACAGGAATCGTAAAAGTTTCACCTAAATATTCGACTTCTAATGGTTCGTAATATCGATTAATAATATGGTGTAGATAATCAGAATTAGAACTAGAAAATAGTGACTGATTTATAAAGAAATATCGTCCAAAAACACTAGGCACAGTATATACTGTTGCGCCATCATCAGGAGTCGGAACATTTCTTGTGGAATGAAGGACATCTTTAAATTTGCCTTTATAACTAGAAATAATATCGATACTATTTTTTAATTCATCGAATGTTTCCGCTAATCGTACACCATCTTCAATCGTTGCAATACCGCCGCTATCGGCAGTAAATTTTACACCGTTAATTTCGTATTTTTTATTCGGAAGCAATCCACTAACTTTAAGAATTCTAGGATCGTTTTGATCGGGATATATAGAAACATTATCAGAGAATAAAAGTTCCGATGGATTTTCATAGAAAATATATCCAAATTTAACATAATTTTTATTTCTATGTTCATTATCATCTGCCATAGGATAAGTAAAATCTTTAGAACAGTTTTCTAAGTATTTACTTTCTTCTGGTTTTTCGTAACCTTCAGGAAGATTTTTGTTCATAGGAACCCATAAAATTTTAGCATATGGGAAAGGATTTTCTGCATCTTGTTTTACTGTTACAGTCAATGAACCAGATTCAGGAAATTTATATACAGTATCATTAATTTCGATATAGCTAAAAGGTTGCCCACTAAATGTTAAAATATAATTATCGTCTTGTTCTGTAACGACATTAATATTTACACCAGTACCATAAGCAACACCAATATTGCCAAATAACTTTTTTAAATAAAATTTTGTTTCTTCAGGAAATGGAGCATTAAGATCCTCTAAAACAGCTTTAACTAAAGAAAGAGTTGTGTTTGGTTTATAAGCTGTAATTTCGTTAGCTATATCTTGTATTTTATTATCAGGCATGTATGCTCCTTATTTATTTAATCGATTCTTTTATTAATTTTACATTATTAGTAACAAAAATTGTCGGAGTAATTGATTTACCGATCATGTTTCCATCTTTGTCACAAATGAATATTTTTTTATTATTTTCATCCATAGCGAGAACTTCAGCCTTGGATACAGGGATACCACCATTGGCTTCAGTTTGAGACGGTACTTTTATAACGGAACCCATGAAATTAACATAGTATCCGGCTTCGCCGAAAAATTTAGTATTAGCAAGAATCGGTTTAATTCTTGCCGGGAACTCTTGATCGTTAGTTCTATCGATAGCAGTATTTACAGTTAATCGAACATTATTTAACTCTTCTTGAGTTAAAAGATTTGTAATAGCAGTAGTCGATACTTCTGTTCCCTCTGAATTTTTTGCGACAGCTTGATTATAGCCAGAATTTTTATAAGATTCTAAGAATTCATCTAAATCGAACGGAACATCGACATGATTACCATCTAAAACAATATGTTCTTGATTGTTAAATACTATTTTTATCGGCACATTAGAAGTATTTGTAAGTCTAACAAATCCTTTACCAGTACTATTTTCAGCATTTGTTTTATCTAACCATGTAGCTGTAACACTATATTCAGCAACAACATTATTAATATATTTTAATACGCCGATAGCAGGTTCTTCGATTTTTTCATATGTTTCTAAAGATATAGAAGTCTCTACAGTGTCGATTATATCTTGAGCAGTTTTGCTATTCGTATATCCAACAGGTTTTTCTTTTTTATATGGAAAATTAATGACAGAAATGTAAAAATTGAGAATATCGTCTGCTTTAATTAAAACCGGTACGCTAAAATCTACTATTTTACCTTCGTTATCAAAATGAGTCGGAATTCCGTTAATTTCGATATAACTATCAAACGGGCCTGTTAATGATACAATATAATTATTACTTTCTTTCCTAACAGAGCTCAGCATAACCACACTAGGGGATGCTCCTATACTCATAACTAATTTATTTAAATAATGCTCAACATTTTCGGGAAACGGCGCTTTGTTTGCTTTTAAAGCATTACTAAAGATCTTAACAAAAATCTTATCTTTATATTCTAAAATTTCCTCAGAAATATTTTGTATTTGTTCAGACATATATATCTCCTTAACCTATGCGTTTCCACATATTAACGACAATATATGGAGGCATATTATTATGTGGTTGATTTTTACCGGATGGTAACATATTTATATTTAAATTAATAGTATGATTATGAGAAGCATCAATAACATAATTTCGTCCTGGTGAAGAATTTCCACCATCCTTAGCATGAATTCCATATTCACTTTCTTTCGAAATTATTCCAAAACCATCCTTATAAGGAACATCTGTTATATCTCCATTTGGTCTAATAGTCGAAGAAAATTTACCAATTAATTTTGTTGTACTTGTAGTATTACCATTAATATTATTAACATCATGACTATGAGAAGCTAATTCATCCTCTGTTAAACGATGTTCTTTTTCGCCACCGACTTGTCCGAGATTAAAGCCGTCACCACTATTAACTAACATACGACCAGAAGGCATACGTTCCCAGCTGCCACCAAAGATAGCGGATGGCTCGACGTTATTAACGTTCATATAAATTGAGCCGACTGGATATAATTGACCAGCTAATCGATTAAGCTGATCGAGCGCTGAACTTAATTTTTTATTTAACTGTCCTACTGTTACTGCATCATTAGCTTCAACGCCGTCTGCCACATTACTAATAATACGTTTAGTCGTATCGTTACCGACAGATACTTGATTGGCGAGCGTAGCTATAGAATCTGAACCTAATGCAACACTGTTTTCACCAGTTGCTGAAGCATTAACGCCAATGGAAGTACCACGGCCCAAAATAGAATTACCGATAGACATTGCTTTATCTCTGAGCTTGTACGCAATTGTCGTAGCGATTTTTGTGCGACCGCCTTCAGCAGATATAGAAATATTATCGCCAGCAAGAAGCCCGTTAATACCTGTTCTTTCATCGATCTCCTCTTTAGTATACGTTTCGTCACGACCCATAAATAATTTAGCCGTTTGTGTCTTCGTATAATATGGAGTTAAATCGACATTGGCATTAATTTCGTTATCGCTGCTAATCGTAATCGAATTACCAGCTTTTAATTTGTCTTGTTTCGATTCTTTTAAATTTTGAATATCTTCAAAATTCTGAATCATTTCGTCAGGTTCTTGAATATATACCTGATCATCTTTATATTTATTATCGGCTTTTGCCTTTTTTAATTGTAACGCTTTTAATACGTTAACCTTTAAAGATTCAACTTTTAATTTATTCACTTGATTAATCCTTCCCTTGTTAATTACTTAACAAGTCTAAATAGATTAATTCGATTAGCAAGCATAGATCGCAACGGATATTTACGATTTTTTATACCTGCAAATTTATATCCTAAATATATACTTTTCTTAAAGTATCGACACCATTGTCGATCGTCTTTAAGACAGAATATATTTTGTTTGATATCGATCGCAAAGAAAAAATCTTTTTGATCGACGATTATCTTTACGTCGTTATAACGTACATATTTACCGAAAATATAATAAGCAAATCCGTATCCGCAATTACGATATAACCAAGCACATCGACATATATATCGTTGGAATTTTTCTTTTAATGTAAAATTCTCGTCGATAAGATCGACATATCCAGGTATTATATATCCATCGCCTTTATTCTCGTAATGATATAAATAATGCTTATTAAAATCATAACGAGCAAACTTTGGCACATTGCCTTCATATATCATCCAAGCAATATCGAGACAATTGTCATAGGTTTGCCATAGCTTAAATATTTTAGGCAAATTACCGTATTTATCGGCAAATAATACGACGAACCAATTTGTTAAATAGCATAGTACCATGCAGAGCATATTAGCTCCGCATAGTACTAACCATTTAATATAATATTTACTCGGCATCATTCTTTTCCTTATATGTTCCGACTTCACTATTATATTTACTATTAATAAATTTATTAGCAATTTGTGTCGCAGCAGAACCGCCACCAGTTAAATTAGCTAACGTATCGTAGTGTTGCCAATTATGTCCTGTAATTACTAAGTATAACGTAACACCGACCAATAACAATAATAACGTAAAAGAAATGACGCGTGTGTAGCTAAGTCCTTCGTTTTCAAATAGCATCATTTTAAATATTTTACTCATTTTATTTCTTACCTTTTTTCTCATGTAATTTAAACTTTACGACATTTAAGTCGACATCGGTAATGCGATCGATTACATCTTTCGGAAGGCTATTAATAATTTCGTTATTATAACGAATTAATTTCATGTTTTCCTTAAAACTAAATAACTCGGTCAATACTATATAACCGTAACATATCCATGCAATAATATCGAATACGTCCTGAAAATATAGTATATGGATAGTCGACGGAATTACGATTGCATCTAATAAAAATGCGAAAATACTTAAAACACTATATTCGAATAATTTAAAGAGAAAGCCGCGATAAAATACGCGGCTTGATTTTTGCTGTCCCCAGCCTCCCCAAAATACATCGATAATCGTTCGATAATGCCATAAAGGTTTTTTTGAAAAAGTAAGAGCGAACAATCTTAACAATGTATCGACAATTAACATAAAGAATATAATCGTATACATCGTTAAGAATGTTTCGACTGCTTGAGGAGCAATATTATATAACAATGCTAATGCATTTATTAATGTCATTGTTCTCCCCTATATAATAAAAACTATTCACCTTTTAATGCTTTAATCGCATCGAGAATAGGTTGTAAATCAGCTTGAGTGATAAAGCCTTTTTCTTTTAACTTAGTTTCGATATCTTCAAGTTTTAAATATTTAGCTTCTGCTTGAGCTTGAGTTTCATAAGCACTTAAATCTGGAGTATGGATTCCATCTACAGTATTTTTCAATTCTGTGATTTTGCCTTCCAACGCTTCTTTAGCTTCATTAACTTTACCTTCAGCAGCTGTAAGAGTTTGGTTAGTAAGTTGAGTTACAGAATCTTGAGTAGCTAATTCATTTTTAAGTTCAGCTTTAGCATTGTCGATATCATCAGAAGTTGCATAATGTTTGCCAGTAAGGATTTCATTTAATTTAGTCTTTTGATCTTCAGTGAAATCTGTAGGAGCAGCTTTGCCTTCTAATGCAGTTACACGAGTATCGATAGCTGGAACAGTAGTATCTTTTAAAGTATTGATACTAGCTCTTAATTGACCAACACTAGTATCCATGCTTGCACTATAGCTACCAAGATCTGCATTTGTAGCATAGTTCTTATCACGAAGGATAGATTCTACTACACCTTTTTGATCTTCAGTTAAAGTATCTTTTGGACCATACTTAGCATCAGATTCTGCTTTAGTTGCATAAGCAGACAAATCAACAGAAGCACCAGTACCAGTAGCTGTCAAAGTTTTTGTATCGGCATCATAAGATAAACCATTACCGAAAGTAAGAGCATCTTGTTTAGCCGTAACGGCAGCACTCGTAGCGATTGCATCCTCGATATTTTCAGTCGTTACATATTGACCTTTAGGAGCATAATAACCATCAGCAGTTTCTTTATCAAGATAACCTTTACCTACAATAGCTGTATTAATAGCATTTGCAAAAGTCGGAGTAATTGCTAATGTATCGAGTTCGCTACGTAATACGTAATCGCCTTTAGTTTGATATAGGCTAGTCGCAGCACTTACATCAAGTTTATTAGCAATAGCCGTATTAACTTCGTCGATTTTAATTTTATTTTTACCGATTTGATCGTCGACATATTCAATAGTCGCATAGTTGCCTACGCCTTGATATAAACGATCGGATTCATTCTTAGTGATGTAACCATCTTTAAGAGTATTAGTTAAATCTTCACGAGTTAAGTAATTACCTTTAACTTGGAAAATGCCTTTAAGAGTTTCAAGGTTAGTCGCTAATTTAGCATCGATAGCAGCATCAGTCTCTTGAGCTGTCATCATGTCGTCTTTAATACGAGCAATTTCAGTACCGTATACGTCACGAGTCCAAGCAGCAAAATCGACTTTAGTTTGATAAGCAGCAGCAGCTTCTTCAGACTTATCGTTAATAGCTTTTTCTAATGCAGTTTTAGCAGCAGCTAATGCATTCTCTTGTGCTGTAATAGCTGTATTAAGAGTTTGTTTTGCATCTTCAAAATCAGTAGTAGATACTTTACCAGCTACTTCATCTTTTGTTGCTTTCTTAGCTAATTCAGCAAGAATAGATTCTACAGAAGATTTATTATCGTTAACACCAGATTGGATATTAGCAATAGTTTGAACGGCATCTTTTAATGCGCCTAATTTATTATCGACAATACCTTCGACTTGAGTTTGAGTCAAACCAGAACCGCCGGCAGCGATAGTTGCATTATCTAATTGTTGTTTTGTCGCAAATGTATCGTCGGCATATTTTTTAAGTTCAGTAGCTTTCGCACCGATTTCAGTCGTTACATCAGCTTTTTTAGCATATACATCTGCATCATTCTTCGATACGTATACATCGCCAAGACCGCCTACGGCTGCTGCAATATCTTCTGTTACTTTAGCAGCTTTAGCATATGTATCAAGATCGGCAGTATGAACCAAGGTATCTTTATCGAGGCCGTTAATCAAAGCTTCATTAGCATTAGCTTTAGTTTTAACTTCTTCTAAAGCAGTAGCTGTAGCATATTCGCCCTTAGGTTGATAATCACGATCAGCAGCTTCTTTAGTTACATATTCGCCTTTTTCTTGATAGCCAGCAAGTTTAGCTGTAAGTTTAGTATCAATTAAATTAGGAACAGTAGCTGTTTCTAATGTATTTAATTTTGTATCGAGTTCAGTTGCTTTAGCTTCAAATACAGCTTTATCGGCTTTATCAGCAAGAGCACTTACATCGGCTTTGCTTAACAAGTCAGAAGCATTTTTATCAGCTTTAACTTGAACTGCAGTCAATGCACTTACGTCAGCTTTGTCAGCAAGTTTTTCATTAAGTTTAGTTTCGCCTACGAATTTTTCTTGAGCTACGATAGCATCGACAACTTCTTTAACTTTATCAGCTACAGCTTGTGCGTCAAGACCGCCGCCAGCACCACCGTTAAGAGCAAGGTCGTTAACTTTAGTCGTTAATTTACCGAGATCTTCGATTGCTTTTTCGACTTTAGTTTTTGCTTCTTCAAGACCTGCAGCATTTTCAGTTGCTTTAGCTTTAGCTTGTTGAGCAGTCGTATTTACTTCACGAACAGCAGCATCGGCAACAGCTTTAGCAGCTTCGATATCTTCAGCTACTTGTACTTTATCAGCTTTATCTTTAAGTTTAGATATAACGTCGTTTTTCTCTGCGTATTCTTCAAGAGCAGTTACGTCGGCTTTAGTAGCGAGTTTTTCGTTAACTTCGTCCTTAGTAAATACTTTATTTAACTTATCAAGTACAGTAGTCAAATCAGCTTGACCAGCTAATTGTTGAGCCAAATCTTTTAAGGATTGAAGAGTAGTAGGATCTAAAGAGCCAATAGCTTGTACTTCAGCTTTAGTTGCATATTCACCTTTAGGTTGATATGTTTCATCAGCAACTGCTTTAGTTACATAATTAACAAGAGCAGCTTCAACTTCTTTAGCTTTAGCATCGGCAGCAGTAGCTTTTTCTTTAGCTTCAGTCACAGCTTCACCAGTTTTAGCTTCAGTTTTTGCTTCTTCAGCAACAGCCTTAGCAGCTTCGATAGCTTGAGCTAATTCATCTTTAGCACCTTTCAAAGCTTCTTTAGTAGCCAATGGTTCAAGTGCAGTAGCATCAGCTTTATCTGCAAGAGCTGTATTTGCTTTAGCAGCTTCTTTTGCAGCATCGGCAGCAGCTTGTTTAGCTTCAGCAGCTTCGGCTTTTGTAGCTTTTTCTGCTAATGCCGTATTAACAGCTTCTTGGTCCGCCTTGCGGCTTAACGCTTTTTCATTTTCTACTTTCGCTTGAGCCGCATCAATTTTAATCTTAGATACGTCGTCTGCAATACCTTGTACTTTAGCATCGTTAAGAGTATCGGCAGATTTACGAGCAGCAACTTCAGCAGCAACAGCAGCTTTATTTGCATCGGCTTCAGCTTTAAGATTATCCAAAGCTGTTTGATCAGCTTTTGTAGCAAGAGCTGTAGCGTCCGCTTTGGCGGATACTTCTTCTTTTGTAGCAAGCGGAGTCAAATCGCTAGCATTAGCTTTTTTAGCAAGTTCAGTTTCGATAACAGCTTTATCGGCTTTATCAGCTAAATCAGATTTTTTAGCATATGTAGCTTCGACTTCAGCAGTTTTAGCATATGGAGTTAAATCGACAATAGCTTTTACTTTTTCAGTAAGTTCGGCTGCTTTGACTACGTCGTCGGCAGTAGCTGCTTTAGCAATAGCTTTTTCAAGATCAGTATCTTTATCGTTAAGTTTTTTAATTAACTTATCAATAGCATCTTTATCGTATACTTTATCTTTATCAGCTTTCTTAGCAATTTCAGCAATGCTGTCTGGGTTATCTTTTAAAAGATCGATCGCGTCTTTTAATGTTTTAAGATCTTGAGCAGATACACCACCTGTAGCTGTTTCAAGCTCAGCTTTTGTTGCGAATTTAGCATCGGCAGCTTGATCAGCCTTACCTTGTGCTTCCGTAATTTTTTTATTGACTTTAGCGTCGGTTACGTATTCGCCTTTAGGTTGGTATTGAGCAGCCGCTTCGACTTTGCTCAAGAATGTAATAACGTCTTGTGCTTGTTTGGCAGCAAGATCGGCAGCTACTTTAGCTACAGCAGCTTGATTAGCTTCAGCTAATGCTTTGTTAGCAGCAGATGTTGCTTTGTTTTCTGCTGCTTGTTTTGTTACGTTTTCGACAGCTTTATTATCGACAGCTGGTTGACTACCAGTATTGTTGTTATCTGTATCGATAGTCAAACCTTTGCGAGCTGGATTATAAAGACCGAAGTATGCACGAGTAACAATTTTTTTAGACATTCAAAAATCTCCTTAATTCCAATAAATAATTTCGGTAGACAAACGATTACGCAAATCGTTCGTTGCTTTATTTAAATAACCGTCGACATTTTGTTTAATATATTCTTGCAAACCGTCGCCGATTACTCGTAACAGTTGATCGAGAGTCGGTTGATAAATACGTTGATTAACTTGATCAACATATTTAATTAACTCATCTCGTACCGTATCTCTAACCTGATTAAAATCAGGCTTCTTTTTTAAAGCTTCAAGAAGATCGGTATAAGTATTAATCGTACCGTCTTGTTCAAATTGTTTAATCGTATCTGTCCAATATTCTAAATCATGAATATCTGGTTTATTATTAACGACACGAATTACTTCGTTTAATTTGTAAACAAGATACTTAATACTCGTTTCATTTAATGAAGCTTGTTCGATAAATTGCTTCATTAGCGTTACCTCATAATAACATTAGTAAAAGTAAGCTTATTTTCGTTCAAAATAATAGAGCATTCGTCATTATTTTTAATAACGGTGATGCCTTTAAAAGCATTTTCGCCTTCTTTTAATAACGACACTGGTATGATAATATCGCCTATATTTTTATTATCATACATAGCCGATACGATAATTTCAGTCTTACCTTCTAATAAATATACAGAGTAAATTCCATCGTAACAAGAAGTAAAGCAGGTGTCGTCAGAAAACAGCACCTGCTTATTATTTGATAATAAAATGTTACTTAATTCCAACGTATTATTACCATAAGTAATAACATTGTTTTGAATAAAAGATTTACCGCCTATTTGCAAATCTTTTACAAATAAATTTTTAACATTTAATGTATCGATCTTATTATTTTTAAGGATGTACTCTGATGTTATATTACCACTCGTAACGCCGTTAGTTCTTAGATATTCCGAAACTTTTTCTTCTGATTTTGCCATAATGTTATCAACATCATGAGACAAATTCATAATCGTTTCGTTTAACGCATCTAATGATAAATTTTCCACAGATTATATACCTCTAACGATAATAAATAGCAACTAAATTAGAATGATCGATAAACAGCATATCGTCAAGAATTTCGAAGTCGATTCCATTTGCAGAATATCGACCATCTTCATTTAATACAAAATACGTAATTATATCTGTTTCTTGTTTTAATACTAATAATAATTCGATAGCGCCATTTAAATTAATAGCCGAATCATTATATATTAATGTATTCCAACGATAGGAATTGCCGCCAGCTATCATTAATTCTTTATTATTATAAGAATTGCCAGAAAGAATATTGCCGCCTATCATAAGTTTATTATCGTCAATAACCATATTGCCATTAATATTCTTAACAGATACTGTATCAATGTTATAATCAGACGATACATTCTTTTTATAATAATTATCTTGAAACTTATAATTTATTAATGAAAAATCGACGACTTCATTAATAATAGTATTTTTAGATTCAGTAAGATAATCTTGAATTTCAGATATTTTATTTTGAATATCAGTTAAGGTAACGTTATCCTTATTTAATGTTTGAATCATTAGCGTTACCTCGCTTTCTTATTGTATACGATTTATCACATATAATTTTATTGTTTTCGATTTTAAAATCATCACAAATAAAATCTTTGCCGCAATAATTAATAAGATATGGCTTATTAACAATGCCTTGAATAACGATATAATATTCGCCTTTAACCAAGTCGCCAGTATATTCTTTAAACTTAGGCAATAACATATCACTGTCGTACTTTAATATTTTATTATCATATACTAATCTATCATTAAATACTAAATCATGTTTATCAGTTTTAATAGATGTATTATTAATACTATTATCACAGATATATATATTGCCATCGATAATAATCGTATCGACATCTAAATCTTTAATAGTCTCGTTAATAGAATATGCCGTTTGATTAATGTCAAGTGATGTTAAATATCCATCGATATGAATAGCCGAAGATTCTAAATTATTAATTCTATTAATTAAGTCATTGAGGTTATTTTTTAATGTATTAAGATCTAACGCCATTGTATATTATAACCTCCTAATGCATCCCAATGATGATTATAGCTACTATGATGTTTACGACGTTGACGCCAAATTTCATTCGTATAGAATTTATAATCATATGGATTAAGTTCTAAACGTTGAATAACTGTATGGTTTTTATCCCAAGCATAATAATTTAAGAATGATACAGACATATTTGTTTCTGAGCCATCGTTAGGATCGTTCCATGGTTTATAACCACGTAAAAATGCATTACGCACTAAAATAAATATTGGTTGATAATTATCGCCATCATATTTATAAGCATAAGCTTCATTCCATTTATCATAGTTATCTTTATTCATTTCTTGATTACTACGCCATTGTGGAAGTTTAACATAATTACGATAGTTATTTGTCGTAATAATAGTTTTATTAGTCACTAAACCATATGCATTGAATTCTAATAATGTTTTATCACCACGTTTAATAGCAAACGGGAATGCTTCGATAGAATACTCATCGATATTAAATAAAGTACTAATCGATCCTTGTGTAAAATTAATACAAGGATTGTTACCAGAATTAATAACTAATTTGCTATTAGTTTCTGGATTATTATAGCGAATAAAATCATTAACTTCGTTCAACTTAACAAATCGATTATTACATTCATCTTTAGTATAATAATTAGCTAATGTTGAATTAACTAAATTTTTAAGATCATCGATACTTTCAGTAACTTTATCGTTAAGATAATGTTTCATGTTTTCGAGACGAGAATTATACTGATCAATTAAATCTTGAATAGCACTACCTGAAATAATATTATCAAATCGAGTTAAAGAATCGATGATCTCGTTTATTTTTTTAACTTGTAAAAAAGTCGTTACTTTATTTTTTAAATGTTCGATCATCGCCATAACACCTTTAAAATCTTTCCGAAATTACGACTCTTATTACCATCATAATCTTCGCCTACCCAGCCTGTTTTTGCTGTTAGCATAACGTAAGTCTTAGTAACTTCTAATCCGGCTGTAGCATATGGCGTAAAGAACTTAATCGGAACTTCTGCACTACACATATATACGTATGATGGAGCCACTTTATGATCATTTTGTTTATCATAATACGTAAAATCAGATGTCGTATTATCGACAATAACAATTAAATCATTCCAACCAGATGGTAACGCTACAGTACCACCTACATTTTCAACACGACTATTTTCAATAATATTCCAAGTTGCCGGAATATATTTACGCTCTATTAATTTAAATAGGTCACGATTTAATGCGCGTTCTGTTCCGTCATTAATATTTTTAGCAAATAATTCTGAACCATCTGGATTGATCATTTTAATCCAATCACCATCCATAATAAGTTTAACGCCATTAATCGTCATTAAAATATTATCGCTCTTGCGAGCATTAATAACAGCATTATCCATTGTTAACGTATGGTTTAAAATCCAATCGGTAGTTTTCGATATAAAATTGTCTTTATTAGAGCTATTTAAATATCGACCATCATCTTCTGACTTTGTAAAATAATTCTTTATTTTGTTTAGCCAACTTGCTTTTTCATCGGCTAACGATGTATTAATTTCTTTACGAGCTGCATTATATTCTCTATTAATAGTATTAAACTTATCGATAAATTCATTAGGCGTAATATTGTTCGTATTATTTTCTTGTTCTAATACGTTATATTCGTCGATAATTTTATTAATTTCTTGTATAGCTTTTACCGACGTAGATCGTTCTTTCATTCGTTCCATGAATATATCTCCTTATCGATAAAATACTTTATGAATCGTACCGTTCCATTTGGCCGATTCTAATTTAATATAATTATTTGCTAAATTAATAGTACAATATGCTGGAGCATATCGTTGAACACCTAACGACAATTCTATTAATACATGATCGATATACATATGATCATTATCAATTCTATCTGTATATTTCATAAGAATTAATAATTGATTAGCATCGTCATTAACAGCATCGCCATAATATACAGATTGTCCGACGCCTAAATTACGACTATTAGGTAGTTCAATCCAGTTACCTGGACTAATTCTAGAAATACCTGTAACGACTTCTTGTCCATTATTATATACAACATTATCACGTATTTCAAATACGTTATTACCGTTATTTGTTACTTTTAAAACACCGGGACGAATTTCTAAAGAACCGTCTGGGAATGTAATAACTGGACCAGAGGTATTATTTAATTCAATAGATTTACCGACATTTAAATTTTTACGTAACGTAATATTTTGATCTTTTAATAAAAAATTATTTAAGTCTTGTATACGATCGAATAAAGCATCGCTTTCGTCTTTTGTATAATATAACTTAATTTTATTTTTTATTAATTCGATGGCAGCCGCTAAATTATCTTTAGCATTCTTAATAGCATTACGAATATCCCGTACAGCATTTTCAATATAGCTACCAATGTTTTCTCGAGTCGGTCTATTAGCAGATACTTCTTTAAGTCTATTAATTTCAGCATCAAATTCATTAATCTTGGCATTTATTTTTTGTAAGCCAATTTGCTGAATTAATTTTTGAATCATACAGTATCACCATGTTCAATAACATTACTTGTTTGAGTATTATAATATAAAACGTATCCACGTTCAGGATATACACTTCGTAACAATACTTGAGAATCTGTAGCTTCAGAAGTAATTGTCGAAGCTTTTTTAATTTGTCCATCGTAGATTACGACTTTAACAACTTCAGCATTTGGCAATTCTAATATAAGTTGATAATCATCGGTACCATTTTTAACCCATTTATTAGAACCAAATTCTATTTTCTGAAGAACAATGCTTTGATTAATTTTATCAACAACAGCATTAGGTAAAATACTTTTTCCATTTCTAACTAAAATCTCCCAGTCAGTACCATTAAAACGATAAATAGAACCGGCTGTGTCGCCACCGTTAACTGCAGCAATATCACCTAATACTGCATCAGGATATGTCGTGAATAAATCAGCAACGCTATTAACACTTTGCTTCCAACAATTTGTATCGGCAGCTTTCGTTAATGTCGTCAATAATTCATCACGTAACAAAAAGTCTTCGACAGGATGTCCCATAAACTTACGAGTATCTTCACTTAAATCGCTTCGGTCAGAATTACCAGAGCGATCGGAAAGAATCGCATGCTTTGGGATCCATTTTTTAAATTTCTGTTCGAGAGTTTCACCGTCGCTAAATACGACTTGATCGGCTGTCGTGCTCGGATTAAATAAATCCTTACCGCCAGTACCATTCTCGACAAGAACTTTACCTTTTATATCAGCCATAATTAAATGTCCTTTTCATTAATTTTACAAAAAAATATCTAATTTACAAAATTATATTACAAACAAAAAAAAGAGCTTGTCATTAAGACAAGCTTACTTTTTTAACTTTTAATTTAGCGTTCGATTGTTTTTCACCATCGCCTTTACGGTCTTTGCGTTCATCGATCTTCGTAATTTTAATCGGTACTTTAAATACATCATAATCGTCTTCATAATCAAACCATTCTGGCGTACATGTTACCGGGCAACTTAACGATTGCATTTCATAATCCATAATTACGTCTTCGTTAAAATCGTCGACATCTAATATCTCGATTTTTTTATCTTTACGTATTTCATGAAATTCATTTAACAGCTCATTACGATTAGTTTTATAATTATTAAAAGCACCCGACATAATCAATGCTTCACCAACACGTTTATTAAAAGCTTTTTTACCTATTTTGTCTAATGCATCTTCTAATGAAGTATATGGTCTATTATCTACAATAGCTGGGATAGAAGCTTCA
>QWBZ01000511.1_pt1 | contig 18316 bp, 15 predicted proteins | sample 1972441 | NCBI WGS metagenome assembly QWBZ01 (sample SAMN09866721, study PRJNA288562) | Human oral metagenome isolate term6_saliva, whole genome shotgun sequencing... | isolation source: mouth | host: Homo sapiens | place: USA: California
GGCTCGGCAAGCGGTTCGGCGAGCGCCACCTCGGAGAGCACCGCCGCGGCATCGGCGAGCGCATCCGCAAGCGCGTCCGCTACTCCCTCGAGCTCGGCTTCGGAGACCGCTTCCGCATCTGCTACCGCGGATGACGGCTACGTCGGCTTCCGCCTCAACCGCGAAGTACCCGGCGCAGGCACCGCAACCCTATACACCGACTATCAGTGCCCCTACTGCGCCAAGGCAGAGCCGAAGTTCGAGGAGGCCGCCAAGAAGCTTGACGGCATCATGAACGTGACCGTGCGCCACATGCCGCTGAACATGCACGCCAACGCCGTGCCGGCCGCCCTGGCCGTGCAGGCCGCAGAGGCACAGGGCAAGCACCTCGAAATGGCCGATAAGCTCTTCGCCACCCAGAACGACTGGAAGGGCATCAAGGAGCGCGATAAGCTGCGCACCCTCTTCAACGACTACGCCAAGGAACTGGGCCTGAACACCGAAGAGTTTGATAAGGCTCTGCTCGACTCCGAAACCATCAAGCCCATCCAGCGCGACTACGAGCACGCCGTGAAGATCGGTGTGAAGGGAACCCCCACCTTCGCCGTGAACGACAAGGTCGTTGAGGGTCTGGATTCTTCCTCCTCGGTGGATGACCTGGTCAGCACCTTCAAGCGTGAAGCCGGCGTGAAGTAGTGGCGCACATTCAGCTCTCCGGCGGCCAGCGCGCCGAGATTCAGCCCGACGGGTTCAGCGAGCACGGCTACGTTCTTGAAATTGGGGGTGCCGAGCAGTCCCACGTGGATACCGCGGATCCCTCCTACGTGTTCTACGAGTACCTGCGCCGCATCGCGAACGCGGTGGATGCGCTCGCCCCTGCTGGCGAGCCCATTACCGCCGCGCACCTGGGTGCGGGGGCGCTGACCCTCGTGCGCTATATTCAGGCGACCCGCCCCGGCTCCCGCCAGGTTGCCGTCGATATCGAACCCGAGCTTATGGGATTCGTGACCGACCGGCTGCCGCTACCCGCCGGCACCGACTGCCGGCTGGTGGTGGGCGATGCCCGCGAGCACCTGGCCCACCTGCCCGAACTGCTGGGCGTGCCCGGCTTCGACGCGATTATCCTCGATATTTTCACCGGCATGGACGCGCCCGCCCACCTGGCGAACCGCGACTTCTACCGCGAACTCAAGGACGCCCTGAGTGAGCGCGGCATGGTCGCCATCAACGTGGGTGACGATGCGGGCCTGCCCTTCTTCCGCCTGCAGGCGGAAGCCATGCTCGAGGTTTTTGACCACGTGTGGGGCCTGTGCGAGAGCTCGATGCTCAGCGGCGAGAACGAGGGCAACCTCGTACTGATCGGTACCTCCCGCGAGCTGGACGAGGACACCCAGGACCGGCTGTACGCGATGGGACCGCATCCGGCGGAGGTGCTTACCACCGACGAGCTGCGCGACCTGTTGGACAGCCTGGAGGCTTAGGCGCGAGATTTAAACCGTTGAGGCGGGTACCAACCGGGTACCCGAGCCGCTCTGCGCGGTGGTCAGCGTAATGCCCACGCTCGCCGTCATCAGCAGGAAAATCGCCACCCAACGAATCGGGCCCGTCTCCTGGTTTAGCAGCGCCCAACCGGCAATCGCCGCAATGGCGGGCTCCATGCTCATCAGCACGCTAAACACCTGCTGCGGCAGGTTGCGCAGGGCCATCAGCTCCGCGCTGTAGGGAATCACCGAGGCGAACATCGCGGTACCGAAAATCATGAGGAGTAGCACCGGGTCCTGGGCCGCGTTCCACAGCGGCTGGGGTGCCGGAACAACCGCCGCCACCGGGGCAATGAACGCGGCGCCGACCAGCATCGCCACCGCCAGGCCGCTCGCACCCGGAACCAGGGTGCCAACCTTTGCGTTCGAGCGAATATACAGCGCCCAGAACACGCCGGCAATCAGCGCGAACGTCAGGCCCAGGTAGTCGGTGTCCCTACCGGCCGCAGCCTCGTAGCCGAGCACCAGCATGCCCGCCAGAGCGCAGAGGACCCACACCGCGTCGCGGAGTCTGCGAGTCAGCAGGGACGCCAGCGCGAGCGGGCCTAAAAACTCCACCGCCACCGCCAGACCGATGGGGATACGGTCAATCGCGCAGTAGAAGAAGCCGTTCATCATGCCGAACGTTAAACCGAAAATGATGACAGCACGCCACTGCTCCTTCGACCAGGACAGCGGGCCCGGAGGCATCGTATCGCCGCGGCGGGCACGCCAACGAGCAGCCAGCCACACGGTGCTACCCACCACAATGGAAGCAATCGCCAGACGGCTGACACTCACGGCGAGCGCGCCGAACAGCGGGAAGAGCGTCACCGCGAAGGCCGCGCCGAACTGTAGCGACGAGCAGGACATCAAAACAAACATGATGCCTAGGGCAGGGCGTTGGTGCGCGGTATGCTGCATGGCTCTCCTCGGGGTGCCTCGTAAATCGGCGGTGCTTGTGCGGGTTCTCGAATGGGCGGGGGCAGGGTACGAGCTTAAACAGTGCACCCCCGGGGCACGAGATACTATCCTACGTGCTACCCGGGGGGCGCGAGAAAGAAGAGACATGCTCTCCAGCGCAATATTCAGCTGGGCTCTCTACGGCTACCTAGAGGCCCTTCGCCTCGCGGTCGGCCTTAATCTGCGCAGCCGTTGGAAGCGTAATGGAACTGGTCGCCATCTGCGCGATGTCCACCGCGTGCGCATCCACCGCACCGGGCAGGTAACGATCGGGATCATCCATAGTGCCCTCCTCCAGCGCTTTCTTCTGCGCACGGGCATGAGAAATTGAAATGCCGATACTCGCAGCCACCAACAGAGAAATAGCAACCCAACGAACCAAGCCGGTCGCCTCACCAAGCACCACAATACCCACAGCCGCCGCAATCGCAGGCTCCAGGGACAGCACCACGCTATAAATATGCGCGGGCAACAGGCGCAGGGAAGAAACCTCACCGAGCGCCGGCAGGGCAGAAGCCAGCAGACCCATCAGGCAGCCAATAGCCAGCAGGTTCACATCCTGGGTGACCTTCAACAGGTTATTGCCGCTAATCAGGAACGGGAACGGCAGAACCAGCAGGGTAGAGACAACGTTACCCGCAACCATGCCGCCCATACCCGGAATCAGCGCGCCCACCTTCTCCGTCGCCAGAATATAGGCGGCACGAGAAATAGCGGTCAACACCGCAAAGAACACACCCACCAGAGCGAAATCCTCCGGCTTTGCCTGCGACTCAGCCGTCAGAATCGCCATGCCCGTAAAGGACAGTGCAATCCACACCAGGTCCAGCTTGCGGCGCGACATAACCGTCGCCAGCACCAGCGGACCCATAAACTCAATAGCCACCGCAATCGCCAGCGGAACCTGCTCAATCGCCACATAGAAGAAGGCATTCGCGCCGGTCAGGGCGACACCGAGGACAATGACCGTCAGCCACTGTTGACGGGTCCACGAACGAATCTGCGGGCGGAAGAACGCCCACAGCAGGACAGAAGAAGTCAGCAGGCGCAGAGTGACCACGCCCCAGGGGCCCAAATCGCCCATCAGCTGCTTGGCGAGAGCCGCACCGAACTGCGCCGAAATAATCGCGCCGGTCGCGTAGGCGACACCCAGCCCCTGAGTGGCCAGGGGAGAACGCGCAGCCGCGGGCGTGCTGGTGGAAGAAGTCATGGTAATCCTTTACAGCATGAAGCGTAAGCAAGTATCGGCGGTACAGCCCAACCCGAATCGCCGTGAAACGGGTCACGCATTATGCAGACAATGAATAGTGTGTAACCTAGGACAATTTTACGCGGTTTAAAAAAGGGTGCAAATGAATGGGAAGCGATTTCAGAAGCGCCGCCGCGCCGGACGACCGCGCTCAAGCCCTCGGTGAACTCAAGCCCTCGGTGAACAAGGCTCTTCCAGCCTGCCGGAAGGCCCGCCCGTTCAGGAAATATTCACCCGACCGTGCTTTACTAAAGACATGATTGACCCCAAGAAGTCTCTATTCGATGAGGACGGCAACCCTCGCCCGGCGTTGACCACCACCCTCGATAACGTCCTGCGCCTGCAACGACCGCTCGCGCTGTCCATCGTCAAGAAGCTGCGCGAAGCGCACCCCGACGAAACCCCCGCACAGATCCACAAGCGCCTCGACCGCGCCTACCTGCGCGACATCACCGCCATCGGCGGCGTGACCGGCGCATCCGCATTCGTGCCCGGCGTCGGAACCATTACCTCCATGAGCCTCTCGGCGCTCGCCGTGGGCGGTTACATGGAGCGCACCGCCCTCTACGCCCAGACCGTCGCCGAGCTGCACGGCGTGCACGTGCACGACCCCGAAACCGCCCGCTCCATGGTCATGGCCATCATGCTCGGCGAGGAGGGCTCGCAGCTCATGAATACCGTGCTGCTACAGACCGGTAAGGCCAGCGGCGTTTCCAACAAGTGGGGCATGCTGCTGGGCAACTCCTCCGGCGGCAAGATGTTCAGCGTCGAGCGCACCATCCGCAACCTGTTCATCCGTCGATTCCTCTCGCGTCAGACCGGCGCGCTACTCGGCCGAGCCCTGCCCTTCGGCGTGGGTGCTGTGGTCGGCGGCGGCGCAAACCTGGCTCTCGGCAAGGATGTCGTGCGCAACACCCGTAACGCTTTCGGCGACGCCCCGGCATACTTCCCCACGGAGCTCATGATTACCCCGCGCGCGCCGCGCGTAAAGTCCGAAGAGGACGAGTCCCCGGAGAGCACACGCAGCGAACGAGGCCAGATCGTGGATAAGGCCGGTTCGATTCTCAAGGGTGCGGGCAAGATCGCCGGTAAGGCTGCCGGAAAGGTCTTCACCCGCGGCAAGGGCCACGACACTGAGACCGAAAACCGCCCCATGCTCGAGCGCTAAAACCCTCGCTGGTTAGCAGACATAGCAAAGCCCCAACACGTTGAAGACCCCGGATCCCTGACCTCAGGGACCCGGGGTCTTCAGCGTTAAGGCCGGCGTTCAGCCGATGCTACCGACTACGCGTTCTTCGCGTGATCGAGCAGCTGAGCCGCAATGCCGTTGTAGGTGTGCGGGGTCAGGTTCGACAGACGCTCCTCGGCCTCGGGGGAAAGGCCCAGGGTTGCCACGAACTCCTTGAGGCGAGCCGCATCCACGCGGTGACCGCGGGTCAGCTCCTTCAGACGCTCGTAGGGGTTCTCCATGCCGGGAACACCCGCGATAGCCTCCGCGCGCATCACCATCTGGATTGCCTCGGCCAGGACCTCCCAGTTGGAGTCCAGGTCGGCAGAAATCACGTCGGCCGCGATGTCCAGGCGCTTCAGGCCCTTCACCACGTTCGAGATGGCCAGGACCGAGTGACCGAAGGCCACGCCGATGTTGCGCTGAGCCGAGGAATCGGTCAGGTCGCGCTGCCAGCGGGAGGTCACCAGGGTCGAGCCCAGCGAATCCAGCAGGGCGTTGGAGAGCTCCAGGTTAGCCTCCGCGTTCTCGAAGCGAATCGGGTTCACCTTGTGCGGCATGGTGGACGAACCGGTCGCACCGGCCACCGGAATCTGGCGGAAGAAACCAATCGAAATGTAGCTCCACACATCGCGGGTTCCAGGTCAGGCCCAGGTGCTCAACGAAACCGCGAGAAATCTTCTGCCAATCGGCGGTGGGCACCGAGGCGTAGTGCGCGGCATAGGTGCCGGTCGCACCGTTAATCTTGCCGAGGAACTCGGTAGCCTTCACGTGCTTGACCTGACGCTTCAAGCGGTAGGCGAGCACGCCCATCTCCTTGCCCAGGGTGGTCGGGGTTGCGGGCTGACCGTGGGTGCGCGAGAGCATGGGAACCTCGCGGCCCTCCTCGGCCAGGTTCAGCAGAACCTCAATCAGCTCCTCCGCGGCGGGAATCCACACGTTCTGCACGGCGTCCTTGATGCCCAGGGCGTAGGAGAGGTTGTTAATGTCTTCGGAGGTGCAACCGAAGTGAACCAGCGGCACCAGGTGGTCCAGGCCCAGGCCCTTCAGGCGGCGACCGATGTAGTACTCGACGGCCTTTACGTCGTGAACGGTCACGGCCTCAATCTCGGCCAGCTCGGCCACGGATTCGGCGTTGAAATCGGTCACGATGGCGCGCAAGCCCTTCTTCTGCTCCTCGCTCAACGGGGACAGACCCGGCAGCACCTTGTGCTCGCACAGGTAGATGAACCACTCGACCTCAACGTGGATGCGGTCACGGTTCAGGGCGGCCTCGGAGAGGTAGTTCGTCAGGGGTGCGGTGACGGAGGCGTAGCGTCCGTCCAGGGGGCCCAGAGCGAGTTCGCCGGTGCCCAAATCGATACGGCCAGAAGGCAGGATGGTGTTATTGGTGTGAGACATAACTCCATTTTCGCATGGATCGCCGGAAAATGCGGGCGGGGTGCGGGGCGGTGGGCGGTTGGAGGGTGCTCTGGATAGTGGTTTGGGCGAAGGCCCAGACTGCGGTCCGGGTGGTGTCGGGGATGGTCCGGGCGGCGCTCGCCGCGGGGGCGCCGACTCCAACGGGTGGGCACTTTTTCGGTTCCGAAGCGGTTTCGGAGTGGCTTCGAGGCAATCTTTGCGCGGAAATATGACGGCGGCGGAAGCTGTGGATAAAGCATTTTGCGGGTTCTGCAGCTCAAATCCGTGCGGATTTTTCGTTTTGTGGGGTCGCTATCCACAGGCGGCTAAAAGCCGGGGGAGCAACGCCGGCCCGCCCATAGGCTGGAACCAAAGTCCACCCGCTAAGCCGGTATTCGTAACCGGCTCCTCCGAAAGGACGCGCCGTGCCCACCTTCGTCGATTCCACACCGCCATCTGCGCCTCCAGGAACCCCCAACCCGCCCAGCACCGCGGATATTCTGCGTGCCGCCGGGCACTTGGGCATCGGCTCCGCGGCCGGACGCGCGTTCGCCGCCTCGCTCCTCGCGGCAGCCGCCTTGGCCCGCACCAAGGGTGCCGAGCTTTCCGCACGCATGCGCGCCGAAGCCCACGAGATACAGGGGGTCTACGCGCGCACCGGCGAGCTCGGAACAGAGCACTGGGCCTCGGAGGCGGGCCGCGCCTTCCGCAGACAGCTCGAAAGGCACCGCGACAGTATTCGAGACAGGGCACAGATTGCCGAGAACGCGGCGGCCGATATTGCCGCCGCCGCCGAAGAGTTCGCCGCCGAACTGACCGCCAAAGCCCAGGCCGTTACCGCCGCGGCCGGTGCCCTCGACAGCCTTCTCGGGTCCCTCACGGATACCGCCGCCGATATCCTCGACCCCGGAAAACTGGAGGACCTCGTGGCCCGCCACGCGGGGTCCGCGCAACACGAGCTTGATTCCCTCATGCACGTCAGCCTCCCCGAGGGGCTCAACGCGCTCGTTACCCGCCAAACCGGCTATTAGACCGCTGCTCACCGCTAGTCGTCGCTAGGAGAACCCATCTAGGAGAACCCATGACCAACGCAACGTACGCCCTTCCCATCGAGGGGAGCGGCTCGGCCCCCACAGGGGCGACCATCACCGTCACACTGGAAGAGATGCCCGCCATCGCCGATTCCCTCGCCCACGCCAGCCAGCGCTGCGCTGAACGTCCGGTGCCCATCTCGAGCATTGGCGCAGAGACGATGCTCTTTCTCGGGGTCAACGCGCGCGCCCGTCTGGCCAGTGGCCAGTGCACCATGCTGGCCGCCGGGATGGGCGAAAGCGCCGCCGAGCTAATGGCCACGGCGGTGGCCGTGCGCCTCGCCCACAGTGCCTACCTGCGGGTCGAGAACATGGTAGCCGGCTGGTTCGAATCGCTCGGTATCGCCCAGGACGGTAAGCTTCCTGACGGGCTGACGGTGCGAACCCACATTCGCGGCGCCCTCGCCGGCGACCCTGGCGAGGGATGGTACCTTATCCAGCTGACGCTGCCCGAGCTCGGGTACTATAGCGCATCAATAGCGATGCCCTATTCACCCCTCGTCGCGGCGGTACTTTTCGGAGCGACAGCCTATCTTGACGCCCGACTCAACCCCGAGATTGCCCGCCGACGCGTGGCTGAACGGCTGTCCAGGATCACCGGAATTCCCGCGAAGATCATTGAGAAATTCATCGGGAAGGCCAACCTATCGGTGGAGAAGGCGAATACGTGGCGGGACGTGGGCAGCACGGCACACAACGTGCGTACCGCTTCGGCTGATGAGTACGGGGTCGCGGCGCACCGGGGAGAGAAAAATCAGCTTTCCGTAGGCTCCAGCTCGGAACGGTTGCAGGCGGCTGCCAAAGCCCAGGACCAGGAATTCGAGCGTTCTCAGCAGGACCCGAAGAAGGGTGAGCGCGGTGCCGTGATGGTCACCGTCATGTACGAAGAAGGCCACGAGGGTGACTCCGCCTACGCCCTGTACGTGGTGAGTATTCCGGGGACTAACTTTGACTCCTGGGGTGGTTCTCCCATGGACCCTGCGGGTGCTGTGCGTGAAACGTTAGGTGAAGATACCACGAGGAACCCCGCCTATCGGATGGTTCTGCAGGCTTTGCGTGATGCCGGTGCGCCGCAGGGGGCCCGCGTGTACCTGGAAGGGTTCAGCCAGGGAGCCATGATTGCCTACAACATGGCTAATAGTTTCGAGGTCGCCAAAGAAATCAACATCGTCGGTATCTACGCCCAAGGTGCTCCGCTACGAGGTTTGCCCGCCAAACGCCGAGACTTCGCCGTGGATTATGTAGAAGGTGAAGGCGATATCGTTCCGGATAGCGCGGTGAGGCCTGAAGGAGGTTGGCGTCCTGACGACCGTGATACATCAATCACCGTTCAGAACTCTGTACACCATGGCGAGAAATATCGAGAAGCCCTAGACCGCGAAGGGTATAGCAACGCGGTACCCGGTGGCATCCGTGCGGCGATGGATGGTAAGGAATACGTGCTGGGGGAGCAGAAGGTTACCTCGGGTTCTGCTATGCCGGATGGATACAGCCTAGCTGAGCGAAGGGACGTAACAATCTCACGTATCGGAATCTACTCGCGTCAGGCCTACAAATCGGGAGTTAGGTTTGACGAGAAGGGCGTAGACGAAGCGATCGAACATGGAACAGGCGGCATGGTTAAGGGCGTTCAGGACGCCAAAGATAAGGGAGAGCGAATCCAAAAAGCAGCCCAAGATACGTGGGAGAGCGCTGAACGGCGTCTCCCTCACCCGGACCCTAAACCGCCGCAGGAGCCTCGGAACCCGAAGCCGACCTGGCCCGAGATGCCTGCACCGCAGACGCCTAAAACACCTCCCCTGCAGGGATACGACCCGCAGAATGTTCCGCCCGCCATCAACTTGCCGGCAGACCTGAGCGGCCCGGAGCCTGCCCCCATCAAATTGCCTGCCCGAGTCGAGCCGGAGGGTCTACTGCCCCCTGTAGATTTGCTCCCGCCGGACCTTCTGCCGGAGCCCCCAGGCTCACGGGCGAGTATCGGAAAGGTGATTAATCGGCCAACCATCGATGACCTGCCACTCCCTGAAATTGGTTCTGCGCTCGGGGACCCGTTCCTCGGGCCCCGCCAGGGCGGGGACTACGAGGGCGGGGAATTGCTCACCCCCGACCTGCCAGACCTGAAGCCTGTTCCTATGCCCGTGGCACCGGCCGAGGATATTGACCCGGGGTTCCGCACGCCGATTCCTCCCGAGGAGACCGACCCGGGGCTGGTGCATCCCGCGCCGGAGCCTCGGCGCGCCGTCACCGTTGAGCGGGAGCTGGCATTTGCCTAGTGAGGAGCCCGGCAGGTGAGGAGGCGGAGACCGGCATGGGGATGGCTCGTCCTGTCCCCATGCTGGTCTTCACCCCGGTGGCACTGGCTCCGCGGCGCTCGCGGGCACATACTAAAGCTATGAGCCACTCAGAAGAACCCACCAGCATCCCGGTCCGCCCCGTCTTCGACACCCTGCCCAGCTATGCCGCGGGTAAGCCTCCCGCTCCCGTCGAGGGCCTGACCCGGTACAAGCTTTCCTCTAACGAGAACCCTCTGGGCCCCGTGCCCGAGGTGGCGCGCGTGCTGGCCGAATTCGATGCGGTGCACCGCTATCCCGACCCCCTCTCAACCGCCCTGCGCACCGCCCTCGCCGGGCAGCTGGGCGTGGATGCCGAGGATATCGTGACCGGCGCCGGTAGCCTCGGCGCGCTCAACCAGATTCTCAAAACCTTCGCGGGCGTTAACGCCGACGGCGTGCAGGACGAGGTCATCTACGCGTGGCGTTCCTTCGAGGCCTACCCCATTCTGGTTGGCATCATGGGCGCTCGCAGCGTGCAGGTGCCGAACCTGCCCAACGGCGCGCACGACCTGGACGCTATGGCCGCGGCCGTCACCGACCGCACCCGCCTGATTCTGGTGTGCACCCCCAATAACCCGACCGGTCCCGCCGTGACCGAGAGCCAGATTCGCTCCTTCCTCGCGAAGGTGCCGGCTACCGTTCCCGTGGTCATCGACGAGGCCTACTTCGAGTTCTGCGCGGCCTCCTCCATTCCGGAGGGGGAAGAGCCTCCGCTGAACGGCCTGGATATCTACCGTGACTACCCGAACGTCATAATTCTGCGCACTTTCTCCAAGGCACAGGGCCTGGCGGGTTTGCGCGTGGGCTACTCGATTTCGCATCCGCAGATTACCCGCCACCTGCGGGTTGCCGCGACGCCCTTTGCCGTGTCCGCCCTGGCCGAGCGGGCCGCCGTCGCCTCCATCGAGCACCAGGAGGCCGTCATGGCGCGGGTCAGTCACATTGTGGCCGAGCGTGAGCGCGTCACTGCCCGTCTACGCGAACTGGGCTACGAGTTCCCGAGCACCTACGCAAACTTTGTGTGGCTGCCCCTGGGGGAGCGTACCGGCGAGTTTGTTGACCTCATGAACCGGAATGCTCTCTCGGTGCGTGCCTTCGGGTCCGAGGGCGTGCGCGTGAGCATTGGCGAGGTCGAGGCAAACGACCGTTTCCTATCCCTGTGCGAGCTCTTCGCGCAGGAGGGCTAATCTCGCTCAACATCACTGGATAAGCTTGAATCGCATAGCGGTCCTGAGCGCATGAAGATGAAGGAACCCTCCTATATATTCTGATTATCGAATATATAGGAGGGTTCCTTTGGCCATTAAACGCAATTGGTAGCGCTGCTGGTTTTCGCCTGCTCATATGCTGAATGACGGGGCGCAATACGCGGTGTTCCAGGCGTGTTCCGAGCGTGCACGTTATTGCCGAGAGCCCGAAATAGTAAACTGGTAGGTATATATGCCCAGTCCTGATGGTGCACCGGCCGTAAATCAGCCTCTCAACCCTCCACCTTTCGTGGAGAATGAGGCTTGGCCCCGGTAGCCCGCAGGCGAAGCCATCGTCACGTGTGGAGGTTAGATGCACGAGAACGACAAGTACCCGGGAGTGCCCGAGCGCATCCAGCTCATGGATGAGAACGGCACCGTCCACGAACACCCCACCTTCAGCCGATACGTCAAAGACGTCGATGGTGATACCCTGCGCGAGGCCTACCGCCTCATGTACACCACCCGCCGCTTCGACGACGAGGCGACCGCCCTGCAGCGCCAGGGCCAGCTCGCCCTGTGGGTTCCTAGCCGAGGCCAGGAGGCCGCGCAGGTCGGCTCCGCACTGGCCTACGCCCCCAACGACTACATCTTCCCCTCCTATCGTGAGCACGCCGTCGCTCTGGCGCGCGGTGTGGATTTCCGCGATCTGATTACCATCTTCCGCGGCACCACCACCCACGGTTGGGACATGAAGGCCCACAACTTCCACACCTACACCAAGGTGCTGGCCGCCCAGACCCTGCACGCCGTCGGCTACGCCATGGGCCTGAACTTCGATGCCGATATCGAGGCTGAAACCGGCAAGCGCCCCACCGGCCAGGGCCAGGCCACCGACCCCGCAACCGACGCGCAGAAGCCCGCCGTCGCGGTCTACTTCGGCGACGGCTCCTCCAGCGAGGGCGACGTTCACGAATCCATGGTCTTCGCGGCCTCCTACGATGCCCCGGTGCTCTTCTTCGTGCAGAACAACCGCTGGGCCATCTCGGTTCCCTTCGAGGTGCAGTCGCGCGTGCCGATTTCGACCCGAGCCGCCGGTTACGGCTTCGAGGGCCTGCGCGTGGACGGCAATGACATCCTGGGCGTGCTCGCGGTGACCCGTTACGCCATGGAGAAGATTCGTGCCGGCGAGGGCCCCGTGCTCATCGAGGCCGAGACCTACCGTCTGGGCCCGCACACCACTGCCGACGACCCCACGAAGTACCGCACCGAGGCCGACCTTGAGGGGCCGCTGCACCGCGACCCCATGATTCGCCTCGAGAAGTACCTGCGCGAGCAGGGCTACGCCGACGATGCCTTCTTCGAGGAGGTTGCCGAGTCTGCCCAGAAGGTCGCATCCGGCGTGCGTGAGGCAGTGCTGAACTCCGAGGTCGCCGACTTTGAGCGTTTCTTCGACCGCGTCTACGCCCAGGAACACCAGCAGGTTGAGGACGACCGCGAATTCTACCGTACCTACAACGCAGGCTTTGAAGAGGAGTAAAGATGAGCGAAAACATTGAGCGTTTGACCCTCGCCAAGGCCATTACTCGCGGCCTGGAGGATGCCCTGGAGGCTGACCGCACCGTGGTTCTGCTCGGTGAGGATATCGGCAAGCTTGGCGGCGTGTACCGCGTGACCGAGGGCTTGCAGGCCCGCTTCGGCAACCGCCGCGTCATGGATAGCCCGCTGGGGGAGTCCGGCATTATCGGCACCTCCATCGGCATGGCGCTGCGCGGGTACCGCCCCGTTCCCGAGATTCAGTTCGACGGCTTCGTTTTCCCCGCCTTCAACCAAATCACGAGCCAGCTTGCGAAGATTCACAACCGCACCGATAAGCAGTACATCGTGCCGGTGACGATTCGTATTCCCTACGGCGGCGTGATTGGCTCGGTGGAGCACCACTCCGAGTCACCCGAGGCGCTGTTCGCCCACACCGCCGGCCTGCGCATCGTGACTCCCTCGAGCCCGCACGAGGCCTATTGGATGACCCGCAAGGCGATTGAGTGCTCGGATCCGGTCATTATCTTTGAGCCCAAGCGCCGCTACTGGCTCAAGGGGGACGTGGACCTGAACGACACCTCCTTCGACCCGTTTAGCGCCAAGGTCGTGCGCGAGGGTACCGACGCCACGATTGTTGCGTACGGTCCGCTGGTTCCGGTGGCCCTGGCAGCCGCGGAGGCCGCGGTTGAGGATGGCCGCTCGATTGAGGTGATTGATTTGCGCTCGATTTCTCCGCTGGATGTGCCGACCGTGGCCGCCTCGGTGGCGAAGACCGGCCGACTGATTATCGCCCACGAGGCCCCCACCTTCGGTGGCATGGGTGGTGAGCTGGCGTCCGCGATTACGGAGCGTTGCTTCTACAGCCTGCAGGCCCCGGTGATCCGCGTGGGTGGCTACTACATGCCGTACCCGGTTTCCCGCGTGGAGGAGGAGTACGTGCCAGATATTGACCGCATCCTGGAGGCGGTTGATCGTGCTTTCGATTACTAGGCATTCCCTGATCTGACGTATCAGCGTGTTGCGCTATTGCGGGTTGCGAGCCCGCACAGAATATTCCGTATAGGGTATATGCCCTAGTGAGAGGTAAATATGTCCCAGATTTTTTCGCTTCCCGACGTGGGCGAAGGCCTGACCGAGGCTGAAATCCTCAGCTGGAAGGTCGCAACCGGCACCGAGGTCGCCATCAACGATGTGCTGGTCGAGATTGAGACCGCCAAGAGCGTGGTCGAGCTGCCCTCGCCCTATGCCGGTACCGTCGAAGAACTGATGGTCGCCGAGGGTGAGACCGTCGAGGTGGGTACCCCCATCATCCGCATCTCTGGTGGCGACGGCGCGGCCCCGGCCGCCCCCGCCGCACCGCAGCAGGAGACCGAATCCGGCACCGCGTTGGTCGGCTCCGGACCCAAGGCGGACGCCGTCAAGCGCCGCGCGCGTAAGCGCCCCGCCTCCGCAACCCAGCCTGCACCTGCCGCCCCCGCAGCCCCCGCGGCGCCGGCAGTCCAGGCACCGGTGGCACACACCCCCTCCGACCCGGTGAACCGCAACCAGGGCCTGCTCAGCGAGCTGGCCGAGCGAGCCTCTCGCTTTGTGGAGAACAGCCCCCTGAACTCGATGGTTCAGCGTCTGGCCCACGAGCCCATCGCCGCCCAGACCCCGGCACCCGCGCAGGCTCTGTCGCCCGAGCAGGTTCCGCACCGCCCGACCCTCGCGCCGCCTCCGGTGCGTCTTGCCGCAAAGGAGCTCGGCGTCGACCTGGCCCACGTGACTGCCACCGGTGCCCGCGGCCAGGTGACCAAGCAGGACCTCATGAACTACGTTGCCCACCTCAAGGACGTGCAGCACAGCGGTGCCCGCCAGCCCTTCTGGCAGGGTGCAACCACCCCGGGCGACCGCATCGAGCGCGTCCCGGTGCGCGGCGTGCGCAAGGCCACCGCGAAGGCCATGGTCGCCTCGGCCTTCAGCGCCCCGCACGTGTCGATTTTCGTGGACGTGGATGCATCCCGCACCATGGAGTTCGTCAAGCGCCTGAAGAAGTCCCGCCACTTTGAGGGCGTGAAGGTCACCCCGCTGCTGGTTCTGGCCGCCGCGGTGATTTGGGCTGCCGAGCGTAACCCGCAGGTCAACGCAACCTGGACCGATAGCGAGATCCAGATTAAGCACTACATGAATCTGGGTATTGCGGCCGCCACCCCGCGCGGTCTGATGGTCCCGAACATCAAGGATGCCCAGGAGCTTTCCCTGCGTGAGCTTGCGATTGCCCTGAACAACCTGACTACTCGCGCTCGTGAGGGCAAGACCCAGCCGGCAGAGATGGCGAACGGCACCCTGACCATTACGAATATCGGTTCGCTGGGCATTGATACCGGTACCCCGATCATCAACCCGGGTGAGGTTGCGATCGTGGCCTTCGGTACCATCAAGCAGAAGCCGTGGGTGGTTGATGGTGAGGTCATTCCTCGCTGGGTGACGACCCTGGGTGGTTCGTTCGATCACCGCGTGGTGGACGGCGATCTCTCGGCTCGCTTCATGGCCGATGTGGCGGCCATCCTGGAGGAACCGGCCCTGCTGCTGGATCACTAGGCAATAACCTAAACGGCCCCGAAGGGTCGCTCAACGCGAAGACCTCCGGCGCACATAGCGTGCGCCGGAGGTCTTCGCGTTTTGTATCGGCATCGGTGCGGTGTCCGGTGCTTCGGAGGCTAGCCGTCCTCGCGCTCCACCCGGGTGCTCGGGTACTTATCCACGCGGCGGTGGTATATCTGCCCGCAGGCGCCGCCTATGAGGGCTCCCAGGAAGCTGAGCGCCAGGATGAGCATAATCGCCAGCAGGCCGTTGGAGGTATCCCCGTTCATGAGCCGCTGCATGGAGAACGCGGCGGTGCCGTTCGGGAAAATCTGCGGGACCAGGTAGGTGGCCAGCGAAGCCACAATGAGGCCCATGAGGTGCCACAGCCACACCGCAATACCCTGCTTGGAGCCGGCGAATCGAGCCATGCGTCCGGCGGCGTATCCGCCGACCAGGTAGGCACCAAAGATGAGGACGCTCAGGGCGACCGCCACGGGAACTACGGAGGATTCCCCGGAGAGTAGTCGTCCGATGACGGCGTGGTACTCGAGGGACTGCTCCTGCCCGGTAGAGGTGAGCCAGGCGCCGATGCTCCAGCGGCCGCCGTCCATGAGGGTGATGGCCACGAGCCAGCCGAGCAGGCCCGGGAGCACGTGCATGCGGGAGTACCGTTCCTTCTGCATCTGCAGGGCGGTGGCGGCGGTGAGTACCGGTTCGCCGGGCTGGAGGATGGGCTGGGTGGGTTGGCCCGCGGGGACGGCGAAGCCCCCGTGCTGGGTGGGCTGTTCCGGCGCGCGCGGTGCGGTGTTCTGCGGGGTAACGCTGGGTGCCGTTCCGCGGTCGTTGGCGGCCTGCGCGCCGCGGTGCTCGGACACGCTCGGGGCAGACGCGGCGCTCGGCTCGGGCGCGGAACCCGCGGATGTGCCGCCACCCGAGCTACCCGAGCCGGGGGTGTTGAGCCAGCCGAAGGCGCTTTCCCCGCCGTCCGAGGTGTCCGCGTCATCCTGCGGGCTGGGAGCCGGGATGGGGCTGGGGAAGGCGCGGGTCGCCTCCCCGTCGGTGGTTCGCGACTCGGCGCGGCGTGAGGCGGCCTGCTGCAGGTCCTCGGCGGTCAGCACGACCGTGGGGTCGTCGGAGGAGAAGGCCGCGTCCCACAGATCCTGCTCGCTGGGCGCGGAATCGTCGTTGCCCTTTGCCTGCTGGCTGGCCGCCGGGCGGGACTCCGGCTGCTGGTTGTGTTGTGTATTCATGGCTTCCGATAACGGGGTTCGGGGATCGTCTGGCGACCCGGTGTGTGCGGTGGCTCGCGTTTCGGGCGGGTCTTAACTTACTCGCTGTGCTCGGACTGGAAGGCCCGGGCCTCTTCGAGGGATTCGGCGGAGTAGGGGTGGGGGTGTGCGGGTCGTTCGTTCTCGTCGAGGGTGCGAACCACGCGTCCGGGGTTGCCGACCACGACGGAGTTTGCGGGTACGTCCTTGGTGACGACGGTACCCGCACCGATAACGGAGTTCTTGCCGATGGTCACGCCGCCCAGGATGATGGCGCCGCCACCAATCCAGACGTTGTCCTCAACGGTGATGGGCTTGCCGCCCTCCCAGTACGCTGCGCGGTCGACGGGGTTGAGCGGGTGGGTGGGGGTGAGGAACTGCACGTTGTTGCCGACGAGCACGGTGGAGCCGATTCGGATCGGGCAGACGTCCAGGAATACGCAGCCGAAGTTGAAGAAGGAGCCGTCGCCAATGTAGGTGTTCACGCCGTAGTCGAAGCGCGCACCGGGGCGGATGTGGGAGTGCTCGCCCAGGTGGCCGAGGTTTTCGCGGTAGACGTGCATGGCCTGGGCGTGCTCGCCGCGTGCGTAGTGCTCCTCCGCGAGGACGGTGGCGGCGTGGATGCGCTTAGTCTGTGCCACACATTCGGCGTCGGGCATGTAGGCGGCACCGGAAATCATGCGGTTGAAGACGGCGCCGGTGGGGCGCTGCGGGGTGTGCATTAGTGGGCTCCTCCCAGAAGGTAGACTAGGGCGATGATGGCCAGTCCGATGAGAATGACGACTCCTCCGGCGATGGCGAATCGTTTGGAAATTTCGCGGAGGAGCTGCTTGAACTGCTCGTCGGTTATGTCTTGCTGTCGCTTACTCATGGTTTAAGTATCCCAGAGTTGCGCCGAGCGCACCCCGGGGAGCGTCGTGGAACGGGTCCCCTTAGCTGGGAGCCTGCCGTGAAGATGGCTTGGAAGGGCGCTGGAAGTTGAGCCGAGGGGTCGTCGGCGGGCACAATCGAAATCATGACTGAGGCTCAGAAGAACACGAACACGGGGGACGCTGCCCCCGCGCGCGCCGCGGTGTTCGGCGCACCCGCTACCGAATCCGGTGAGAACCCCCTGGCGCACCGCCCCTGGCTGAAGAACTATACCCCATGGACCGCGCGCGATATTGAACTGCCCGAAACCTCTCTGAGCCACCTCATCGATGAGGCGGTGCGTAGCGTCCCGCAGAAGGTCGCCCTGGAGTTCTTTGGCGCGACCACGACCTACGTTGAGCTGGGTGAGCAGATTGAGCGCGTCGCTGAGGGTCTGCGCCTGGTTGGCGTGCAGGCCGGCGACCGCGTGGCCCTGATTATGCCGAACTGCCCGCAGCACATCGCCTCCTTCTACGCGGTGCTGCGCCTGGGCGCGATTGTGGTTGAGCATAACCCGCTGTACACGGGGGCCGAGCTGCGCCACATGTTTGAGGATCACGGCGCGAAGGTCGCAATTGTGTGGGACAAAATTGCCTCGCACGTGACCGAGATGCCGGCCGATATCCGCCCCATCCACGTTTATTCGGTGAACCTGATTTCGGCGATGCCGCGCCTCATGCGCACCGCGCTGAAGCTGCCCGTCAAGAGCGCGCGTGCCTCGCGTGAGAAGCTGACGGGCCCGGCTCCGGGCACGGTGCCGTGGTCGCAGCTGCTCAAGAGCGAGCGTATTGATCCCGCGCATCGCCGCCCGACTGCGCACGATATTGCGCTGCTGCAGTACACCTCCGGCACGACGGGTCTGCCCAAGGGCGTGATGCTCACGCACCGCAACCTGGAGTCGAATGGCCGCATGGGTGAGGCGTGGATTAACCCGGGCGATGACGAGGTGATTTACTCGGTTCTGCCGCTCTTCCACGCGTACGGCATGACCCTGGGCGTGACGATTGCGTCGCTGTGCCGTGCCCGCCTGGTGCTGTTCCCGACCGTGGACATGGACCTGATTTTGAAGGCGATGAAGAAGACC
>QWBZ01000291.1_pt1 | contig 18185 bp, 18 predicted proteins | sample 1972441 | NCBI WGS metagenome assembly QWBZ01 (sample SAMN09866721, study PRJNA288562) | Human oral metagenome isolate term6_saliva, whole genome shotgun sequencing... | isolation source: mouth | host: Homo sapiens | place: USA: California
CTCGTTCCACCAGCGACGCAAAGAATAATGCGACCACTCGGGAGGCTCGCCGCCTCCTATCGCTTCTTTCACGTGGGCGAGGCCAGCGTTGTACGCGAAACGGGCGGCACCGGCATGACTCGCCATCAGACGCAACTGCCTAGGCGTAGGGTCAAGACGCACCTTCACGGCCTCAAATGCGCACATCTAGCGAATCACCCCCAACCTTCCCGATCACTTACCATCATAGCGCTTATCGTCACGCAATATCAGCGAAGAAACCAAACCAGCTATACAGCAGACGAATACACATCATCCCACGGGCCGAAATCATCCACCGCGCCATCCTCTGGCGCGTAGCCCGCGTAATCGTCCGCAGCATACCCGAACTCGCCCGAATCACCGTCCGACAAGCCATGCAGACGCTCATCAAACGACGCGCCCGTCGGCTCATCGCTATCCACGCCGTACACGTTCTCCAAACGCCTGCCCTCCTCCTCAGACAAGCCGTTAATGTACTCAATGTCCTCGTCGGATGGGGCCGCGCTCATCGCGGGAGCGATCTCAGACGCGCGGTCAATCAAATGCGAACAATGCAACGCGCTAATGCAACGGGCGCGAGCGCCAGCACCCGCGCGGCGGCTCTTCGTAATCACCATGATCGTGTCACCAATCGTGTTATCCACACTCTCCTCACGCATCATCGTAATCACAATGTCAGAATCGTAGCCGGGCTTCGCAGAACCGTACAAGTCATTGTGGGTTGGCTGGCGCTTACCCGTACCGCCATCACCATCGCTATCCGCGTCAGACGAGCCTCGCTTCAACTGGGCGAGCAGAATAAACGGGACCTTAATCGTCTGCCCCAAGCGCTTCAAATTCGTCGTAATGGCACCGTACTTGTCCACGTCCTTCTTCGACTCAAACGACGGCACAATACCCAGATAGTCAACAATCACTAGGTCGAGGCCAGCGTCGCCCTGCAACAGCCGGCGGCAATCCCGCGCAATCGTATCCACTCCACCGTTAGGGTCAGCGTTAATGAACAACTGTCCGCCGCACTCGGCGCGCTCACGCAACATGCGCTCCTGCGCATCCTTAATCTCGGCAAGACGCTCAGCGGAACAATCGCCCTCAATCTCCCGCATCGGAATACCCGTCCAGCATGAGAAAATACGCACCCACAGTTCCTCGGCGCTCATCTCATACGCCTTCATGTAAACCGTCAGACCACCGCGCACAGCAGCCACAATAGAGTCCACCGCGTACACCGTCTTACCGACACCAGTCTCAGCACCAACAAGAACCAACATACCCGGCATGATGCCGCCCGTCGCGTCCGTAAAAGTCTTATACGGGTACGGGATGCCGCGAGCGCCGCCGCTCTGCCACGCCTCCCAGTTCTCATCCAACGTCTTACCCAACATCACGTTGCCCAAATCGTCAAACGACTTCATGGTGGCCGTCGTAGACGACCTGGCGGACACGTTCTCCAACGTCTCACGCGTAGACTCCAACACGCGGCCCGTGTCCTCGCCGGACGTGAGCCTACGCGTCGCATCCTGCATCGCGTCAACGGCGGCTCGCACGTCAGCGGTTTGCCGCAGGCCGCGAGCATACGACCGTGCAGTACCCTTCACCGTCGCCATCACATCATCGTACAGGCCGTTCATGAGGTCGTGTAGGTTGTACTTGGCCGCGTCAGGGTCACCCAGGGACGCCGCCAACAGATCGTTCACGCCGGTCGGCTGACCGTGAGCGTGAGCGTCCGCGTACAAGCCCCACACGTAACCGAGCGCGGGATCACCGAAATCGGACTGGGACACTGGATAGTCCACGATACTGTCAAACGCCGCAGGGTCACGCAGAATACACGACAACAGACCGCGACCCCACACGTCCACGCTAGACTGGCCGTAACCGAAACTCACCACAAAACCCCTTCACGCCGCAACACGATTTACGACAACAAAACTGTAAGCAAGCAAGGTCGACGCGCATCACTGACCGGAGGACTGATCCGAGCCGAACCGCCCGCGCGCCGCCTCCTGAACAGCGTTCGACAGGCGGATATCATCCAACACGCCATACGGCTCCACAAGCCACTGGCCACCAACGCGCACCATCAACACGCTCATCGCTGGGGCGCTACCGCTGAACGTAGACAACGGCACGTACGCGTACCCCGCCTCACGGTCAACATACACGCCGCCAACCCCAGTAGCCGACGGTGCCGCAACAGGGCCGCCGTCAGGCTGCACCTGAGCGGCGATAGCAACCATCGCATACTGGTACGCGCCAACCAGCCCAGCCGAAGCCTCAAAACCAGCAGAATAACGCGTGCGCGCATCCAAACCCGCCGCATCCAACACGCTCACGTCACCCTCACTCACGCGATACATGCGAGAAGCCGCGTCACCCTTATCGCTCCCACTGTTAGCGGCGGTGAGCGCGTCAGCCAACGCGGCGGCAGCGCTCATAGCCGCCTCACTATCCGTCGCCTCCACCGTGGCGCCACTCTGAACAACAGTCGAAGAAGCGTTACGGTCAGAGCCGGGAACACCATTCAACACGGCGACAACAACCGCCGCGACAACGGCGACAGCCGCGACGAAACCGAACACGAACAAAGAGCGCTTACCCACGAGAGAACACCTCAAACAACGCTAACTAAACCAACAGTAACAAGCCCGCCGCCGCGCCCACAAAACAAGACGAGGCGCAGGAGCCGCCAACAGGGAACACAATAACACGGCGGCGGGCGGGACGCCAAACCCTCACCGCGCGCGACCCAACCACAGCAACGCGAACCCCACACCAAACCCAACAGACAAAAGCGCCGCGACAGCCACATAACGCCACCCATACAAGGCGACAAACGGCGACAAAGCCTCCAAATGCACAGACGCAAGGCGCTCGCGGGCCGCGCCAGACCCCAAGCCGGACAGTTCACGCACCCCGGCCGCCGTAAACAGCAGATCCAAACGCGCGCACACCCACCACACGCCCGCACACGACAGCGCGGCGACAGCGCTCACCAGCCACCCCAACGCGGTCAACACGCGCGCCAAACGGCGGCGCGGCGCATCCTCCCGGATACGACGCACACCAGAGGAGGAGCCTCCCCGCCGGGCGGCGGGAGAGGGAGCGCTGGCGTTACCCCCGCGCGCGGCGCGCTTCCCCTTACGCGACACTCTTCTCCTCCCCAATGCCGCACGCGCGAGCCAACGCGGCAACAAAATCAGCGCCCAACTCGGACGCGTCAAACCCCTGCGAACCGTCGGACCCGGTGAACACGAGAGCGCGAATCAGGCTATCCGAATCGCCGCTCTCACGCCACGCCCGGAACAGGTTAGCCGTCAACCTTGCGTCGCTCTCATGCTCCGCATCCAACGACGCGACGTTAACGTGGCCGCCGACCATGCCGACGCTTTCCTTCTCCTCGCCGCTCTCACCCCACGTGAGCGTGCGCGCGTTCTTGTCGGCGAGCCACGACTTGTGCTCGCTCTCCAACGTCAAATACTCCTCCAGCGGCAACCCCATCTCGCTCGCGATTTCAGACACAGACGCGATATACGCGCTGTCTCCCTCGCGCTTCTTAATCTTCTTGATTGCGACAGCGCGTTTCTTCTGGAAGCCGGCGAGCCTCTTCCCCAAGTACTTCTCAGCCACATCGTAGGGCCACTTGTGTAAAATATTATCCAAATAGCCGCTGAACGGAACAGAAGCCTTCTCGTTGAAGCGTTCAATCGCGCCAATCACCCATTCGATGACCTTGGCGTCCACGTCACCCCTGTCCGTGAGGAAAATACGCAGGCTATCCATGTGCGGGGCAAGACGAGAACGAGCGAACTTCTCGTACACGTCAAACATGCCGAGCGTGAACTCGGGCGTGAAATCACGCATGTCCCTACGCCACATCGACGCGCGGCGCACGCGCGCAGACTCACCGCAACTATCCAGCGACTCCCCCAAAATCGCGGCCACGATCTGCGCGCCATACGACTCAGACCCGCACAGAAGCCGCCACTGGCCTGCCCGCTCGCCCGGCTTCACCACGCCCACGCCTCGGCACACGTCAGCGACCTCGCGCGCCACGCTCTCACCGCACGTGAACGTCACCACGCACACCTCACGCAGCGGCGCGGCAATAAACCCCTCCGTCTCCGTCATGTCATCCCACACGCGGGCCGGGTAAATGCCCTCAAACAAACCAGCGTCCAGCGGCATGCTGTGGCGGTCATGCCACTCGCGCACCTGCTCCATGTTGAACCTGTACGTGACCGCCCCAGTCGTTGAGGCAATAATACTGCTGGACGCGAGCTTACCGGCAAGCCACCGCTGGTACTCCTCCACGGACACGTTCATCAGGGAGCACGCCTTCGACTCGTCATACCACATACCGTCACTGTACAACGCGTCCAAACGAGCCTCCGGCGACATGCTCATCATCGTAGAGCGCGTGTACCTGGCCTTCCCAGGGTCAAAACCGTTGTTCTCGGTCACAGCGACACGCCCCCATAAATGCGCGCCGAAGGCTGCAAATCCGCGCGCTCACGCACCAGCCAATCAACCGCCCCCAACACGCCGTCCTCAGCCAACACCCCATACGCGGGCGCTGGAACGTACGCGCACAACTGGCCGTTCTCCTCTTCCACGGAGAACGCCACGCCAGCCCTACCGAAAGACTCGGCGCACGCCTCCCGCACCTCGCCCTCGCCAACGCCGCGAGCAAACCCCACGCGCAGCACACCGGCGGGCGCGCTCACAGCCGCGCCGCCACGCTCAACGTCACTAAACAACAAAAGAAGCACTCCTCACACTCGAACAGGATGCGTCCGCACGCCACGCGCGGGCGCGTCCACGATTCCTTGCTATCAATGTTACGCGATCATGCCACGATCACGCAAGCCGCGAAGCACACTAGCACGAGACCTGCCAACCGCGCTCATCGACGCAGGCTCACCAGCCGCCAGAGAACACACCGCCTCCCACTCCACGCCAGAAAACCCCAGCACGTCCGCGCTCGCGGCGCGCATCCACACGCCATCGACACCACCGTCATCCGCGACGCTACCGCCCGCAGCCAACACGGATGCCTCACTATCAACATCCACGCATCCACGTGCGCGACCCAACACGCCCGCCAACACGCCCGCATCCACGCCAAGACCAGCCGCCGCCTCACCAAGCGGCACGCCACCGTTCACCGCCGATACGGCGCGCACATAATCAAACGCGCTTAAAACCGGGACACCCAACGCGCCAGCAATCACCGCCTTCAACTCCACCAGCATGTAAGCGTGAACGCGCCCGCACGCGTACGGGAACCACAAGCCCCGGCTAGGCTCCCACTTACGAACGGCATCCAACGCCGCCAGTAGCCCACGGTACGCTAAATCATCCACGCTAACCAGGTGACGGCAAAAAGAGGGGATAATGAGCCGACCGGCGGTCTTATACGCGAATGCGCGCACGCTATCCACCATCCGTATGGCCGCATCCTCGCCCGCCTGCACTATTGTCACGAGCTTTTCGCGGTCGCGGCGATACCGCAAGCGCGCCTCCCTGCTATCGGCGTGCGCGTGAGCGTCCAACTCCCTCAGAACGGCAGCCGCCTCGTCGCCAGCAAACACGCGCTCACGCAGGGCGCGAGCCTCACCATCCGCGAGCGCCAAAGCGCCCACGGCCTTACTTGAGCGCCCCATGCGATGAACCTCCACCAGTAGAAACCGCGCGAAACGCGAACGAAACCATGCCACCATACGCGACGCCGACGCTCCACGCCATGTGGCCGCCGTCAGCGCTTTCAACACTAAAAACTCTCATGGGGAAACAATACAACGCGCGTGTGGCGGCAGACAAAAGCTCACGCGCGCCGCGCGAAACAAGCGACAAAAAGCAGGGGCGCGCCCGCCAATCGCCCCGACACCCCACGTGGGAAAGACATCGAAACAACGGCGGGCGCGCCCCTGCGCGTCCGCGACCGTCACAAAGCCGATGCGGCCACGCGCACAAACAACCCCAACAACAACACCGCGCACACCACGCCACCATACGCGCGCAACGGGCGCACGCGGAAAAACTCGCGCACCCGCACCCACATGGGGCGCCCGTCCACCTCACGCAGCCGCAACAAGCCACCGCGCACGGTAGGCGCGCCACGGAACGCCCGCGAACAATCCGCCAACACAAGACCCAACTGGTCCGCCAACTGGCGTGTCACAGTAAACCTGGCCTCAGACCCGTCATCCGCGCGCAACACCAGAACAGGCTTCTCACGCAAGAGAACGACGCGAGAAAGAAGCTCACCATCCTCATCATACAAGCCGTCCACAAGCCACTCGACGCGCCCATCATCCGCAGAATCAACGCCGCCCGACGAAAGACGCTCATAAGCGTGGCAGCGGCCCCAGGCGCCGCTCTCGCCGCCGACCGCCGCCTCGCTCCCGTAGTGGCCGCCGTTCCACAAAGCGCCACTCACGGCTGAACCTCCCTGAACTCGCCATACTGAGACTGGCTAGCACGAGCATCCGGGTTAGGATACGTGAAAGCCTCCACAATAGACGGCGACACGCCCTCCACCGTCAACATACGCCACACGCCATTCTCGTTAACCATCGTGAACGTCGCCTCCACCGGATAGGACGCCTCACGCACCAACAGGCCCCACCCCTCCTCGCTCGGCAAAGTACGCACGCGCTGCACGCTCACCCACCTGGCCTTCATGCTCACTGACAAAACCTGCGCGCCATTCACCTGCCGGAACACGCCCACACCGTCAGCGGACGCGCTCACACCATTCACGCGCCACGACGCGAGCGACAACACCTCAGCCCTGTCACTCCACCTGTTCACACTCGACGCATCATAGTAGTAGGTGCTAGACGTGCTCACAAGATCACGCACACCCAAATACGCGTCCGACCTGGACCGGAACACGTCCGAAGTCGGCTGCTCCAACAGCGACAGTTCACGCCACGCGGCCAGCGTCTCCCCGCCGTCAGGGGCGTCGTAGCCGAACGTGCCGCCGCCCTCAACAAGAGAGACGACGGCCGCCTCAGCCTCGCCCTTCTCAGCTCCGGTCAACTGGCGCGACCGCTGCGCGAGCGGGTCAGCGGCCGCGCCGCCAAGGAAATGCGACACCGCGAACACTGCCGCCGCCGCGAGCGCAGCCACCACGGCGACCGCCCAGGCCGCCTTCTTCGCCGACACGCCGCGCCCACCGGCGCTCGCGCTCGTCTTCTTGTTAGGAGTGATCATCTTCCACCTTACCAGACGCGCCCGCACCCCGGTATCCCGGGATGTGGGCGGGCCACTTGTCCGCACCTACTGTAGCGCACCGTTACAAGGCAGGGTCGGGAGCGCCAACGAAATGGAACCCCACGTAATGCCTGCTCATTTCGTCAACGAGACTATCATTGAAACGGTCAGGCTGCAACTTCCCAGAATGGCTATCCCACGACGCCTCCGCCGTGTAGGATGCGCCGTCCTCCTGCTGACCAACCCACAACACGACGTGCCCCATCTCACCCGGCTTCGTAATCCACACGTCCCCCGGCTGAGCCTCGCTCTTCGAGTAATACGGCTTCCACTTATCCGGATGCTCCATCATGTACGGGTACTGGACCGCCGTCCCAGCCTGCGGGAACTCCTTATCCAACGTCGGAATAACCATTGTCGCCACAAACATGCCGCAATCCGCATAATTCGGCCACGTGTACCCCTTCTCAGCGAGCTTAGAACGAATATCCTTATACTCAGGCTTCGCGCACGCGCCCGACGGGTCATTACCGCACACAGCCTGCTGATGCTGAGCGGGAGGCCACACGGCAGACACAGCCAAAGACACGGTACTCGACAAGTCGGCCGACCCGCCCTTACTCACGCACGAGCCGCCCACAGTGCGGCCAGCGCCCGTGAACCCATCAAACGCGGCCTGCGCCTTCTGGTACTGCTCCTCGCCACGAGCACGCCAGTCGCCGCCGCCCTCAGCGCAGCCCGTCGTGTCATCATCAGACACGAGACGGCACGAACCCTCAAAGCTCCTGTTCGACGTGGACGCGTAATAGCGCACGTCGTGGCCAGCCTGCCAGAACCGGCTCATGTCACCGGCGAACCCGCGACCAGTATCCAGCACGGTCTTCACGTACTCGAACTGGGCGTCAGCGTCACTCCACTTCTTCCCAGCACTGTTCGCGTACTCGCCCAACCCGGCCAGGCTAGCACCGCGCAACTGGAACACGCCGACAGCGCCGCCCCCGCTGCCCTGCCCCTTCGCGTAAGCGATGATCTGATCGTTACTGTAGGAGGACAAGTCGGCTCCGCCCTGAACGAGCGTTGGGTCGTAGTTGCTTGTCTCCATCTGTAGGTTGGACACGAAACCTGCGGCCTGCTCTTTACTCATGGGCTTGCCGCCGTTCGGGGTGAATCCCGTGCTCATGAGCCACGCCATGATGCTATCGGTCGCGCTCTTGTACGACTCGGGATCGTTCGCGCCTCCCGCCGGAACCGAGAGAACCGACGACGAGCCTCCCGTCCCGCCCGCACACTCATCTAGGTTATTCTTACCGATGAGGGAGCCGAACACGCCCGCATGATTCAACAGTGCGAGAGTCACCGCAACAGCGGCGACGGCAATCCACGTCGCCGGGTTAGTGACCGCGACAAAGAAATTACCAACCGCCGCCTGCACGGCGTGAGCCGCGTGGCGTGCGCGCTGCACGGCCTGCACGGTTTTCTGCGCCCACTGCGGCGACCGGGAGGTGACCGCACCCCGCAGCATGCCAGAAATGGACGCGTCAACACCCCCGGCGGGGGAGCCGCCGCTTTCCTCCACGGCCGCTCCCCCGACATTATCCGCGCCGACACTAAGACCGCCGTCAGATAGCTTGTTTTCCTCGTTTTCTTCCACTCACGCCACCCCTTCGACGCTCACACCCCTTCGCGGGGCTTATCAGACATTTTAACTTCCGGGCGTTTCCTCGCTCTCGCCCTCTTCCTCATGCTCGCGCGGCTCCACCACCAGGGTTTCGCCTCGCTTCGCCGCAGCGTGAGCCGCGTCAATGACAGTGTTCGACGCGTCCAACTGGCGCTCCACGTCACGCAACTCAGACGTGAGCAGACGAGAACCCGACTCCTTCTGCGCCTTATCAATCGCTCGGACCTGGCGTTGTAGCTCGCTCACGTGAATCTCGGTCGCAGTCTTCTCGGCTGTCGCCGCCTCGTACTCGCCCTGAGCGTCAGCGATCAACTGTTCGCCTCCGCGAATGGTCTCCACCATCTCAGTTGCATGATCTGCGCTTGCGACAGTCCTGTTACCGACAGCCTCATCAATAGCGTTCACGCGCTCTGTCGCCTCAACAATCGACTCGTGGAACGCGTAGTTGTCGCCGTCAGAATAGGTGTGCGCCTGTTCGCGTAGCTTACCGGCCTCGTCGCGTAGCGCCTGCGCCTGCTTCTCGAACTCGGACGCCGCCAACTCGTCGCCGGCGCTGCGAGCGTACACCGCGTCAGCGTCCAAACCATCAGCCTTCGCCTCTTTGAACACTGCCTCCGTGATAGACAAGTGCATGTTCGCCCTCGCTTCCGCGCGGTTCAACGCGTCCATGTCCGCTTCGCTCGTCGCGTTCTTCTTACGCTTAGCGATATCCTTGATCTGCTTCTCCACGCGCTTGCGCGTACTGTCCTCGCCCTCCCCGAGCAGGTGGGAGCGCTTCACGCTGTCCGCCTCGAAACGACTGTAGTCGCGTCCAGCGCCCGCAACGCGCTCATTCACCCGGTCAAGGTTCTGCTTCGCGGCCTGCTCGATACCGCTGGTCGTCGCCTCATGGTTACGCATCGAGTTCAACTGGTTCTTCACGTCACGCTCAGCGAGCTGCAAATCCTTCTTATTGCGGCCGTCAATCGCGTTAACCTGGCGCGCAGTATGACCAATAAACCCAGTGCTGCGGGAAGCCTGACGCAAAGAACCTTCCTTCAAGCCCTCCCACATGGCCGCCCCGCGCTCACCCTTACCGGCCGCAATAGCGCCGCCCACAGCGCCGCCCACAGCCGCAGTACCATACGCGACGACGCGACGATGATTCTCACCGAAGAACTGGCGGGCCGCCTGCACGGCGCGGCTACTCATCTCCTGCCCGCCCATCTCAACGCGGCCAAACATGCCGATCACTTCCTTACGGTAAAGGACGAGCAACACGGTCAACACGATCACAATGAGCGTCGCCGTCGCCGGGTTAGAAAGCGTCTGCAACGCGCCACCATACACGAGGACAGCGATAATGAGAAACACCTCACTGACGAGGAACTTCAACACGCTACCAAGAATCTGCTGCAACCAGCCGAAGAAATACTTACGCGTCCGTTCAGAAATCGCCAACAAGAGGAAGAATGGGGCGAACGCCACAACGACAACAGCCTGGAAGAAATAGACGAGCGCCCACACGCCAGTCACAAAAAACACAATATTAGCAAGAATACTCGTCACCAGCATGCCGCCAGCCGTCGCAGGCGCAGACAGCGCGCCCGCCTGCGACGTGAACGCCAACCACGTCGCGTCACTAGCCTGCGCCGCACCAATAACACGCCCCCACCTCGGGTCAGAATACACCTTCGACGCATCATACTCGCCCGAACCATCATCAATGTTCGTGCGCAGTATCGCAGCATACGCAAACAGGTTACACACCTTATCCTTCCCGCCGCCGTTCATCGCGAGCGCCTTACCATAAGAATCCTTCAACGCGCCAATCGTATTCTTCGGCACACAGAACTCATCCCCCGTAAAGCCCTTCTTCTTCAACTTCTCAGCGAAATCCCCCTCCTTCGTATCCAACTCGTTAAACGGCAAACCAAACGTCTGCATCGCCACCGGGTTAGCAACAAACGCCTTCCACATCGTGCACGTCACGCCACTAATCGCCAGAGAACCGCCCGACTCGCCGTCAGCGGACGCAGCGCACGCGCTCTCACTCGTCGTCGCACTTGGGCCGCCAGCGTTCACAGCGTTAGCGACAACGCCGCCAACCTCACTCATCACCAGTAGCGGCGCGGACGCGAACGTGTGCGGGAACGCGAGAATACCCGCCCCAAGAAGAGCAGCAACAATAGCAGTAAGCGCCTCACGCAGCGCCGCCGTGATCTGCCCATGAACGAGCTTCCACACCGCCAGCATGAGAGCAATAATGACAGCCATCACCAACAGCGGCATGTACACGCCCTGCGACAGGACGCCGATAACGCCCTTGTCCTTAGCCGTGTTGGATTTGCCGCCGATCACAGACACGAGGTCAATACAGTTCTTACTGTTCCCATCCCTACAGATGAGCTGACTGTTGAACGCGCTGACCGTCACATACTTACCCAACCCCAACACCATCGTGTTAAGGTTGAGGACGCCGTTAGCGGCCATCATGCCAACGCCGGTCGTGACACAGCTACCAGTACCCAGCGCTTTACGCACCTCGCCGGACTTCGCCTTATCAACGTGATCCGTTTCCGGGAACTCGGTCTCATTATCGGCGACAAGATTCAAGATAGAGCTACTGTCCGCCTTACCGGTCCCATAAAACAACATGAACTTGGTGCCGTTCGCCGCCAAGTCCTCCACGCTGAGCACGCGCTGCTTCGCTGCATCCTTCTCGAAACCACCGGGACTATCCCACGCGGCAGCCCGCGCCATGTTGTAACCCAGGCCAGAACATAGTCCGCCGCCGTCAGCGTGAGCGACAACCCCACTGTCAGACCACACGCCGGGCGACGCGCTGCGGGAGGCCGCGCCGCGTGAAGCGCCCAGCATAGCGCCAAGAACGCCGGTGAGCGCCACCGACAAGACAGCGAACAACGCCGCCAACCTCGGCGCCCACGAGCGGCCCAGAGAGCCGCGAGAACCACTGGCAAACACGAAAGAACCTCCAACACGAAACAACACACGGCGCGCACACGAGCCAACTCAACAATGCGCGCAATTACACCCTAGCCATTGAATAGCGGCCCATAAACCGGCGCAAAACGCCAGTGAAGCCGCTTAACCCGCAGCCGCGAAAACGCCTGTAACAGCAACGGAACAAGCGCAAACGCGGCAGCAGGCTAACCCAACCAACGCCGAAACAAAAAACGCTACTGGCACGACGACAAGCCACCGTTAAGAGCCCGACGATCAGCCTTACCCACCGTCAAACCATACTTCTCACTAACAGAAACCCACCGCTGAGAATACTCACAACGATACGACTTCAACGGAGGCATATACTCACCAGGACCGCTCGCCCCCTTCGACCGGTTCTCGCGAGCAGAAACCGTCACCAACACCGTATCCAGATCGTTCGCGTACGCCTGCTTCTTCCCAACATCCCACGACGCGCCGCCATGCTGATGCGCATACTGCAACGGAATCAGGTGGTCAATGTCCATCTTCTTCGCATCCGTGAACGTCTCACCACTATACGGATCAACCCACGACCCGGACGTGACCTTACACGTAGACGGGTCAGTCACCACACTCACCCCGTCACGCACAAGCGCCATCTCACGCGTATCACACGCGCCCTGCACGCTCACCCAATGCCTGTAATCCTTACGGTTATACGGAACCGACGTGTCAGCCTCACCGGAGGGCAGCGCATCCAAACGACGCAGCCACTCCTCGCGAGAACCAGCGCCAGGAGCAGCAGGCACCGACGACGAACCAGAGTCGCCGCCAACACCGGAAGAACCGGAATCGGGCGACGCGTCCGACCCCAAACCGCCATCAGACGGTGAGGCGACAGGCCCAGGAGGAGACACGCGCGGAGTATCCCAACACTCATCCACGCTACCGCCCCGCATCGTACACAACGCTGACGCAGACCAGCTCTTACCCGTCTCCGACAGGTACCGGAAATACCCCGCCGCGCCGCCGTGGGCGCCCACGCTACGCGCCCACAACACCGCGATCACGGCAACAACAAACAACGCCACCACCAGGCGAACAGCCGACATCACGCCGCCGCCAAGGCCGGCCGCGCCCGCCTTCTTCCTCTTCTTCTGCTGCGCCAACCCTCACACCTCCACAAACAGGGGACCAACCAAACAATAACAAGCGTAACACGTCAGCCCACAGACAAGCAAAACGCCGCCCGCCACGCGCATACACACGCAAAGCAGGCGACGCTAAAAACACCCATCCGACCACGCGGCCGACATCGGCGACCAGGCACTCAAACGATCACGGCAACGCGCCACGAACCGGGTCACCAGCAGAACTACCAAAATTCACGCCACACACGCCAACACCCTCAACCGTCATCGTCTGATCATAATCCGTCACCTTATGACCCGCACCCGGCAACATCTCACGCAACAGCGACGCCTGAGACCCCATCGGAACCACCACGCGAACACCATTATTATCATACACCTGACGCAACTCATTCACGCGACGCACCAACTCATCCTCACCCTCGGCCGTCACAGCAACCACAAACGAACCAATAAGCCACGGACGCGACTCATCCTCAGCGATCACACTCTCCGCCATCGACAAGTCAGCCAACGAATCCTCCAACCCAGCATCAGACGCGCGAGCCTCCATACCAGCCGCACTCACCTTACCAAGCTCCTTCGCCTCATCCACCTGATCCGCTTTCTTCCTACGAACCTTACGCTTCACCTCAGCGGACGGAACAAGCCGAAAAAACCCAAACGTCGAATAATCCTCACCAGCCAACGACGGCACATACAACACCGGCGGCTGATCCGGATACACGCTCTGACGAGGCAAACCACTCACAACAAGCGACGACATGAAACCCGAACGCTCCACACCATCATACCAGCGGCGCACCTCCACACTACGAGGCCGATTCACCACCATAAACTCGTCAACAAGCTCCACCAGCTCGCCGCGCCCCACACGCTGGGCACCATCATCGGCCAACGGAGGCAACGGCAACGCAGGCGACAACGCCGCGTTCATGTACGCAACCGTCTCAAACGCGCCCTTCACACGCTCAGCACCCAAAGCGCCCGTAGACACGATAGCATGCAACGCGTCCTCCTTACCGCGCCACACGCGCTCCTCCTCAGCCGTCACCTCCTCAATAGGACCAAACAAGCCAGCGAAACGATGCCACGCCTCACGCACGCCACGCACCCCAGCGAAAGCTGCGCCAAACGACCGGCGGTTACCCAACTTCACACACAAATACGAGCGGCGAGCGCGGGCACCATTATACTTCAAAACCGCGTACTGGTCGGCCACCAAGTCCAAAAAATCACTATTGTCGCCACTATTATAGTCGCTATTGTGAGCGATCACCTGCTGCGCCCACAAATCCAGGTTCATCGGCAACACGACAGACGACACAAAAAACTCGCGGCTCTCACTCGACTCGGAACCCATAGCAGCAAAAGCGTTCGACAACTGAGCACCAATAGACGCGCGAGCGCCCCACGACATGAAATCGTACGGATGCAACGACAAGCTATAGAGCGCCCACACGCTCGAACCCGCAAAAATCAGGTTCCCAGACAAGCCCCTAGCCGGAATCTCAAACTCCACAACAACAATCCCTTCACGCACGCCGGGCGACCGGCTCAAACAACACGACAGTGAACTACGGCGACACTAAAGGTGTCACCGCTTCCTGATTCATCGACGAACTGCGAAGAGCCGGGAAGGCGATGGCCTGTCCTGCTTCCTCGTCTGACATTCATCTCCACAGGAGTTTGGCTACGTTCCATAGCCATTGATTTTGATATTGTCGGGAGTCGCTAGGAGAAACATGTTCCGCGCTGTATGAATATCTCGCGGAGCAGAGTACCCACATGACGGGCACTCGAACTCGCGCTGCGAGAGGTCATGCGGTGTTTTCACGCCACAGACGCACGTTGCGGTCGTTGCCACGTTCCTCTTGAGAACCGTGACTCGCGGATGACCGATGAGCTTCGCCTTCACTCTCCCGAGATTCCCGTACTGGATTGCCCTGGAGCCTCGTGCAACGCTCGATCTCTGCCTCCACGACGAGACGTTTTCATCTTGCATGAATACGTGTTCATGTCCGAGAATCCAACTCGCGACCTTGTTCGCGGCGTCATTTCTCCTATTGACCGCCTTCTCGTGTTCTTCTCCGATGTGCCGCTTTGTCTCCGCAAAAGCCTTCGACCCCTTCTGCTGGCGACTGAGTTTTCGTGACAGTCGCTTGAGGCGGTCTGGTTCTTCGACTCTTGCATTAACGGTGGAGCCGTCAGAGAACGTGATATGGGTTGAGACGCCCATATCTAAGCCGATGGTCGTATCCGGGACAAACTTCTTTGTAGCCAAGGAACTGTGTGCCGCTTTCTCTCGGTACACGGTAAAGGCGACGAAGAAGTTGTGACCACGCTTTATGAGGACAGCGTTGGCAAAGTCGTCATGTTCCATATTAAACTGGTTGAGTCCGTTCGCTCTCATCCATCCCGGAACATTGGAGACCTTGACCTTACTGCCACGAATCTTATGGGTTCCTCCGAACTGCTTGAGAGGAATCGAGGTCATTTCTGAGATGAACCTCAGACCTCCGATTTTTCGACCGTGATCCTTGAGAACCTTCAACCCTTTGAGGTTATCTCTCATTCGCGTGAGGATACCCTGCTGCATTTGTCCGCCGAGGACAGTAAGTTGTCGGCGTTCGATCTCGCCGGTTGGAAGTTTCACCTCAACCGTATTGTCGAGACTCCTGCGGAACTCTTCATCAAACTGAACGTGAGCCAGTGCAGTGTTATAGAGCCATTTTCCTTCGAGGAACAGCCTTTCGAGGGCTTCCAGCTGAGCGCGAGAGAGTTTATTGCGCTGAATCTTCACTGTGCGAACGAGAATGTCTTTATTCTTCCGTCGCTCACGAGTCTCTTTCTGAGACTGAGCGATACGTCGATTCTTTTCCAGACGTGTTGATTCATCCATCGACCTTGTGCGCGCCGCTCTTGCTGCCACTGGTGTCCCTCCTTTCGTGTTCTTCTACGGGACAAGTTATAGAACGATTATAGGATATAACTTAAACGGAAGGAAGAGATGTGGGTTCGGTCACCAATCTTCGGTATCATCTCGTTCTCACAACCAAATGTCGCCGTCTATTGCGCTTCAAGGAATCGAGCGATCGATCTACGATGCGTTCCGAGAGGCATCGCCGCACCCTGCCATATTGAACAGTAGAGGAAAACAAACAGATAGCCGCAAGCGGGGCGCGGACAACCCCCTACCACGGTAAGGAAACCCCGCGCCCCTGGACAGCGGCCCACGTTTACTGGCCGGTCACGTTCTTCACAAACTCAGTGCCCTTCTGGCTAAAGCCCTCACCGCCCTGACTACGCAGCCACATGCCAATGCCGCCAACAAGAATAATCACAAGCGCACCAGTAATCACCTTAACAGCGACGCTCTTCGCCGAACCATCCTTAATACCGCCCCACACGGCCTTAATCGCCCACAGGAAAAAAGCCAAAACAATGAACGAATAAAACACCGTCGCAGTAGTAGACGTAGCCGCCGCAGCAGCAGTCTCAACCGGACCAGCCCTGTAAACAGCGTCAGCAACAACACCAGAAAACATAACAAAACCTCCACAAGAAAAGCTATCAGACAATCAACCAATAGCAGACAACACCAAAACCAAGAACAACAAGGATCACGAAACAGCAGGATTCAAACGGAACGGCTCAAAACGCTCAACAGCCCACCGCGACCCATCCTTCACAAGAGCCACAACATACTGCGACTCAAACGCGTAACCAGAAGCAGACCCGCCAGACACAGACGAACCCGCCGACGACCCGACGCCACCAGACGCGGAAGAGCCAGACTTAACAGACGACGCAGAACCAGAAGCAGCGCCAGAAGAACCAGCCTGAACCTGCGACCACTTCACAGTCGCCAACGCCCGAACATGAGACGCGTCCTCGCCCTGAATAAGGCGCACATCCACACTCGACTCAGCGCCGCCAGCAACCTCAAACTCGCCATTAAACCCATTGAAAATACTCACATCAGCGTTAGGCGACACATACTGATCAAGAAGAGTGTGATTACCCGGAGAAGCCTTACCATAAGCGTCCAAGAAACCAAACACCGCGCCACGCAAAGCGCTCTCCTCACTACCCGCATACGCCTGCCCCGTACCAGGGTCAGTGTACGCCGGAGCATCAGCCGACGCGCCAACAGCCGGAGCCGGAATCAGAGACGGCGAATTAGACGGAATCATCAACATATCCTTCGCCTTGTCATAATACACGCTCACCTCCAACGCCAACCAATGCGGCGACGGGTTAACGGTCGCCGCCCCGTCACCGTCCGCCTGCTGGTCAACCACAAGCATCTGAACCTTGTACACGCTCACATCAGCACTACGCGGCAACACCTCAAACACGTTCACGTCACCGACAAGACGATACGACCCACCCTTCGGCCTCGACAATGACGCGCCAGTCACGCTCGCGGACTTACCCAACGTGCCCGTGTAGAAATATGACAAGGTTTTCTCACTCGTCTCAGACCCGTCGGCCGTCACATACGCCTCAGCGAACCTGCGCGCAAACGCCTCCCCGCGCTCCATCGGAAAGCCAGTCTCATGAATCGACGCGTCAATCTGACCCTGAACATCCCCTCGCGTCAACGGCCTATTCACAGCCAAATACGCGCCACCACCAACAAGACCAGCGACGATGAGAGAAACCGTCACCCACGCGAACGCGCGAGACCCCCGCTGACGGTCCTTCCGCTTATCCAGCGGACGAACGCGGCCCCTACCGTCAATAAAACCGCCAATATCCGACAAGTCGCCGCCAACCTTCGCGCTCTTACGCGCCACCCTACTCAGGCGACGACGCCCACCAGGGGACAACACGCCCACAGGCAAGTCAGAAACGCCGTCAGCAGCCTCAAAACCGCAGGAACCAGTATCGGCACTCTCAGCGCCAGAAAGCCCGCCAGAAGCCTCCACAGGCGCGCTATCGGCGACAATATCACCATCGCCTGCGCGCCCCACGCCGCCAGAAGCGCCAAAACCGCGACCCAAACCCATCAACAAACCCCTTCACGCACACGCGCCGCCCACACGAAGCAAAAGCAAACGCAACCATTGACACTCCCGTAATAGCTTCCGCCACGAGATTCCTGCGAACTAGGCTTGCTTAAACCCCGGCATCAAGCCAGAGTCCAGCGGCTTCCCATATTGAGCAGGCTATCCCCGATT
>QWBZ01000708.1_pt1 | contig 18139 bp, 17 predicted proteins | sample 1972441 | NCBI WGS metagenome assembly QWBZ01 (sample SAMN09866721, study PRJNA288562) | Human oral metagenome isolate term6_saliva, whole genome shotgun sequencing... | isolation source: mouth | host: Homo sapiens | place: USA: California
TTTGCCAGAATATTGAAATACTTGTTCTGATGAATTATGATAAAAATCAACGGCGGCTTGAACAACTCTTTCTTGTTCTTGACTTAATTCTATCATAATTATCTCCAAATTAAATTTTTCTGAATACAGTGATTAACCCATCTGGGTTTTCTGGTTGTTCAAATTCTTCATAAGTACCAATATCCAATTTAGATAAGTCTCTATATTCAAAGACATTAGCATCATCGATTTTATAAATCAAATCTAGATATTTGATACAGTCACGATGATATTCATTACCAGATAATTCATACATATTATCGAATTTGATCGTAGCATGACCAAGATCATTCATCTTGGCATTGGTTACGTTTAAGAATAAGATTCTATCTGTGTCTTTATTAAGGTTTACTTCAAGGAACCAACAAACACAATTGATACAAAGTTTAATATCATTATAAGGATCAAATAGTTTAATCCCTAATGGTAATTCTGGTACAGCTTCTGGATCTCCAGTAGCCATAACAGCTTGTTCCTTTAATCTATTATACATTCCATAGTCGATGTATTTATTACCATCGTATGTGAAGTATAATAACTCATTATTTTCTAATGACTCCTCGGAACATAGGAGATTATCGTTTATAAATGGGATAAGACCCAATCGTTGAATCATACGATCTGAGAATAACTCAGCATTACGATTCATTGTATCATAATATCGTTGCTGTTTAGCTAACTCTTTCTTGGTTATACGAGGCATTTGGAACTCCTTCTTTAAATCATTCACATAAATATAATAAGAAATTACTTATTCATATTTATATTATATACCCAAGTTCTATTTTATCCAAGGAGGTAAATTTAGATGGCTTATAATGATACATACATTGCTGTATTACTAACAACCTGTGATAAATACACTCCAGGGAAGCAAACTTTTCGTATTCAAAGCTTAGTTGGTCTCAAAGAAAACTCTAATCAAATAGAGAAGACTGAAAACCAAGGTGGTAATCTTTTAAATAAAGAAACCGACCATCTACCTTTAGGTAGTGCCAATACATCAGCTGTAATTACAATCGATGTACCTTATGAAATCTCAAGAAGATTTCCTGTTAAATTTATCCCACCAGGGACTCGTTTCTTAGTATCGTTCTCTTCTGGTGATATCAAGAATCCTATCATCGTTGGAGGTGACTATTAATGTCGTATTATGATTACTCTAATTTAACTGCTCCCGAAAATGCCCATACGTTATCCGAATTCGTTACTGCTGGTAAAACCCATGCCGAAAATCGGTATGTTGATTTCTGCTATATGGAGAAATTGGGAAGTATTAATTTCGTGGTACGAAATATTTTGAGGGATTATATAGAAGAACTCAAGGAAGAAACAATCGAATGTACCCTAAGCCTTGAGGAGCAGTTAAAATATAGATATAATCCTAAACACCTAGCACTAGATATTTATGGAAGTACAGATTTATACTTCATTATCTTGATGCTTAATGACATGATTGATGTCAGAGAGTTTAGAGATATTCATAAAATTAGATTACTTCGTAGAAGTACTCTAATGGATATGATTTCTAAGATCAATACATCTGAAAGAATTAATCTAGAGAAGTATAATGCTAAGCATTCACATCTGTAGATTCATTCTTATCCCATTTAACGATAAATCTAACGTCTTGTCTATCACCGTATAGATTAGTTCCAGAACCTTTTACTGTTACTTCGTAACCAAGTAATTCATAATAACTAATAATATCTTTTAGGTCGTTCTTTTTGAGTACAGCTAATTTGCTGTACTCAAATATTTGCTCTTTATGAGTCTTAGCATTTTCAATCAATGATACAATCTCTTCATTCATAGCTTGAATGAAAGCTGTTGCTGTATCAGAATAGTTTTTGAATTCTGTGATGATGTTAAATGCATCTTGTGCTGTAATCATGGGTAATCCTCCTGATTTTTAAAAATATAATTTATATTAAGCAAGGAATGAGATTACTTTAATCTCACCATTACTCATATCCATATCATCCATTACATACAATGGCTCTTCTATCATACTAAACGGGTGTAATAATTCAGATTCGTCAATTACTATATCCTCTTTTGGTTCATTACGAACTACTGTAGGTTGTGGTATAATATCTAATTCATCTTCACTATCTAAACCCATAAACGGACTTGGCTCTGTCAGTAATTTATTTTCTCTTTCTGGTAATTTTACACTACCATCAAAGCGATACATTTCTGATGGAGCTCCGTTCATAATATCTTTCTTACTACCACTAAGGTTAAGTACACTCAATGGTGAAGCAAGCTTAGAATCTTCTACTAATTTAATAGTATTAGTTTTGTCAAATGGTTGGAAGAAAGTCCTATCAGTTGCTGTGCATTTATAACGAGTCTTAGTTACTTTGAAACCCATATACTTTTCTTCACCGACCCATTGTGGAACGATAAAGATAGTAGCATCTACGTTTTCATCGATAAGACTAGACTCACCAATATTAGCACGACCGATACCATCGGTAACATCTTTCTTAGAGTTATTACGAATTTCATCTACAGTTTTAGCACCCTCACGGTTAATTTGTGATGCGGTGATTACTGGAATATCGAATCTATTCGCAAAGTTTTTCAAGTCATTGATTACTGCACCTAATTTAAAACGTTCTTCCATTTGATAATTATCAATTGGTTTGATACGTTTAATATAGTCGAATAGTACCCCAATGACTTCATATCCTCTATTTGCAAAGTCTTCTGTCATTTGATGTAAATAACTTACATCGACAGAGTTAATTGGTTTATAACGAATCGCCATATTAATTGGAGAAGATTCATTAACTACCATACCTTCTTCTGCTAGTTGTTCTAATACTTGGTCTGTTGTGAACTCAGCCATATCTTTGTCTGTACCACAAGAGATAGTATATAAAGAATCAACAGCTTCTCTCATTGTATTTTCCATTGTGAAGAATAATAAGAGAGGTTTCTTAGTTTTATCTTTGCATTTGAAGTTTGTATTATACTTCTTAATTTGATAGAAGATATTAAGTAAGGTTGTCGTTTTACCTTCACCTGGTAAACCAAATAGACAGTAAACACGAGAACCTTCGAAACCACCAGAAAGAATATCGTTAAACCGATGCATACCAGTTTTCAATTTGTAAGAAGGTTGTTTCTTACGATTGATGATTAAATCTAATGGTCCTCTTGGATTAGATAATAAGAAGTCTGTTTCATCTGTATTTGTATCAATATAGTTTTCATTGAATTGAGTAGATGCACCGTTAATTATTTCTTTAATACGCATTGCATTTTCGAAATAATTTTCAGGACTTCCGTTTATATAATCCGCGATGGATAGATTTAAACTTTCGATAGTTTTATTTACAGTTTGAGTATCTAAGATATTTGTAACAACATCTTCTACCCATTTAACTTCACCATCAGAAAGTTCTTGGAAAGATGGGATATCTAAACCTTCGTATTTATTACCAACCAATCCACAGATTGTAGTTAATAATAAATCACGACCAATTGTAGACCCGTATCTTAATCTAAGCTCAATAGCATCTATAGCAAATAGATATCTGAGCATCATAGATTCGTTTTCGCTGAAGTGTTTTACTTCGCTAGCCTTTAATACTTTTAATAAGTTTTCAAGACCAGTAACTCCAATCATTTGATTTTCGCTCAAAGCGTATTCACAGAACTTAGTAAACATTTGGATGTTATAATTTACATTCAAACGTACTGTTTGGTTTCTTTTTGTACCATACTTACTGGTTCTACGACGCTGTCTTTCACGGATAGTTTCTGCCATCGTACCACAATTCCTTCCCAAGAATTAAAATTAAATATTTTGTAAGATTCCGATTAAATCTTCGTAAGTCAAAAATACGCTTCCCTCGGATTGATTAATATATCGAACCAATTTATTCTCCGGCGTAATATTCTTATCGAATAGATAATCATAATTTTCGTACTCGTTTTGAATCTCTTGAAGATTCTGTACTATATTGTCATTATGAATTTTAGTTTCGATTTTTACGTTAGGATTATTCCGATAAAATGTCTGAATAATCTCTAAATTCTCTGGATTGGTCTCAGTAAATCGAACTCGAAGATATTTAATATCTTCTTCTTTCATAGTTTGAGCAATATATGCTATCATATCTTTAGGATCTCCATTAATCATGGAATCCATATTTATAGTAATATACTTATCAGATATGATTGGTTCATAATGAACGGCATATTGTCGAGTTCTCATATCTTGCATCATGATGATGAAGCCTTTTTCTTCTTCCTCACCAAATTGCCATCTATATGGAGAACCACAATAGTAGAAATGTTTTGCATAACAACCAGGTGTATGCACATGACCAGATATAATTGGACCAGCACAGTGTCTGAAATGATCCATATAGAATACTGGTTCTCTATCTGAATTCAAATTAGGTATATCTTTACCAAAGATAGCACCTACGAATGTACCATGCATATAGCATGCATCATAGAATCCAGATTGATATAAGAATTGCTCATAATATTCAGAACCTTTACCATATAATTCTGGAATACAAAGAATTCTTTTACCTTTGACTGTTTCGAATTTAACTTCTTCGATAATCCGAACGTCTGTTCCATTTGCTATAGCTTGTTCAGCCATAGGATAGAATAATTTTATTTGATCTGCATCATGAGAGTAAGTACCGGCAATAATTAGCAATGTAGCATTTTTAATTGCACATACTTTGATCAAATCAGAAATAAAATAACAAGCTAACGAAACAGATTCGGAGTTAGCCATAAATTTATGATGAAAAATATCACCATTAACCGATACTATATCTAGAATCGGTAGGGTCATAAGTCGATCTATGAATTGGTCTTTTAATAGTTTATATTGTTCTTTTGGATCCATAGCTCCAAAATGTATATCCGATATATGGGCTTCAACGAAAAAATCTTGCATATTATCCCCCTAAAATTGTCTTAAAGTGTCTCTTATGGTCGTGTTAGAGCAACTTTACATTTTAATTTGAGAACTATATTGTAAGGAAGAAAGATACTAGTTTTGTTTCCTCTTATAAAATATATACCTTAATCAGTCACATTTTGTTTTACACAGCCATAACAAATGTGAACTTACAGAATATAAATTTGGTGATTAGTTTATATTCGTTTTAGCCTGCTGACTAAAAAGATACTTGACATGATATAGACCGTTCGTGTTGGTTTTAAATATGGTTTTTAGTTGATTGACATATTTAAAATCAGGTCTATAAACTCCTATGCTTAAATAACTACTGTTGTTCGTTTATAGTAACTTTCCTTATAGATAATATAAAAATCTTTAGTTTGTTTGATGGCCAAACTAAAGCTCCTTGTGGACCTTTCTGTCTTACACATACTTAACATGACTCTTAATACTGTACGTTTAATGCCAAACTAGTATCTTCTTCCTTAAGTGTACATTGCTGCTCCAAACTAATGATGTGTGTACTCGGTCTACTCCATATGGAGTAGACCACCCTACTTTATTTTTTATTATAGCAATTACATATAAATAATTAGAATATAATTGTGGTAACGATTTAGACCATCTTTTAATAATACGTCAAACAACAACCTAAACGATTACCCTGTTATACTTCTAATAATTCATAACCAAGAACCCTTCATTTTATTCATATTCGCAAAACATCACATTACCTTTTATATTTTTGATATAGGATAAGATGTTGTAATAGAATTAGACTTAACCACATTTCTTATTTTATTTTGATTAAACTGTAAACTTATCAAAATCATATATAAGACAAATCAGAAAAAGCTAAATACATTATAAATACACATTGTAGATTATCTATCTTCTAGACAATCTTGATTAACTACAAACTTTATAAGTCAATTCTTGGTTCTTGGTTTATTTTGCCAGTTTAGAAAAACTGGAAGAGAAATAATTTAGATAAAAGTCCCGTTACCAGATATCTGGTAACGGAGGCTTTTTCGCAAAATTACTTAGTGTAGATTTCGTTAGCTTGTTCTAAGAATAGTTGTACACATATCTCTACTAGCTCATTGGTTATTTCGGATTCCAATTGAGGTAATCTATAATTACCTGAATCGATATATCTATTTGGTTTTAATTCATATAACGACCAAGAAACTCTATCGTCATCATAAGGACAAACCTTATACCTCATCAGACGATTTCTAAATATACCTATATCAATAAAGTACATATCATCTTTAGTTACTTTATAACTTGGTCCTACAAACCTAATCATATTATACTTAAGCTTACTACCAATTGGTTTATTTAGATATAGACTATGGGTCTTAGTATTATTTTTACTTAACTCAAAAGTCCATAATGCTGCCCAATAGAGATTATTCTTTTTAAATAATCTCTTTATACAGGATTTGAAGCTAAGAGTATAGAACCATAATACTATAGAGTAGAGAATAGGAGCAAACCATCTTAGTTTTTGTATAGTCATAGAATAGCCGACTATATATCTTATTAAAATGCGTTCGACCATTTTAGCTCCTTGTATATATCTTTGAACTTATTCTCCATATTTAGGATATAGTTATAGGAAGTCAATAGACTAAAGAACATCTGATGACAATACTCCATAAATTCAGCTTGTTCTGGTATATTCATATCGCAATGAACTACTTCAAATGCACTATCACGTTTATCCATTCGAAGTATAGTAAATCCATCAACTTCAATACCTTCACAATACCATAAAAGATATCTATAAGCTGCTAATTGTAAGAAATATTTAAAAGATACTTGATTAGAAGTCTTAAAGTCCATTAAGAATATCCTATCATCTACTGATAGTAGTAAATCATAAGTACCACCAAAGTATGGACAAGTTAGAGTCTTTTCAGAACCTAATACTGTTACTTTATGCTTATCATTAAGCATTCTCCACCAAGTTTCAAATGATTCAATACAATTCACTGATTCTTGCATTAAATCATGACCTGGTTCTAGATTTGGTGAATTGGTGATAAGCTTAGCAAGGTAATTGTGTACTTCTGTACCAATATTCGCTGCATGATTTAATACTTTTCTATAACTTTGACGTTTAAATCCTAAACTATTAGCCCAATACATCAAAAAATCATCATGGATAGTTCTCCCAAGAACTGATGTTACTCTTGGGACTTTGATACCGTTACATTCGTAACTACTTTTAAAATCTTTATCTTGTAATACAATATCTTCAATAATTTTGATATAAGATTTTGTTAGATCGCTATTTAAGACCATTGTTCGACTTATTCCTCCCATTATTATAATATACAATTATTGTAAATGATAACTAGTTATTATTCATCAATAGAGAATATTTCAGGTGCTTTGCCAGATAATAACTCGTGCATGTGTTCTGGTGTTGGGATTTCTTCCCATCTTTCTGCACCATCATATTCATGACGGTATAGAATATAGTCGACAGTGTAGATGATAATATCAGTATTGACCTCAGCAACAACTTCTTCTTCTTTTATCCCTAAATTATCTAATACTTCTAGAGTCTCGTTTAATAAATTAGCCATTTTTATTCTCCTATTAAAAATTGTAACTTTTGCATTTTATAATGATGTGCCGGTACAAATAGATTACAAAAACATAGTAGTAAAATTACTAAAATACCCCCGTTTCGTTTAATGAAAGGATGATATATAGTGGCTAAATCTATTACAGATGGCTTTATTTTTCAAAGCTATAAGCTAAATGAACAAGACATGCTTAAAGAAATTATGCATGGCTCCAGAATAGATAAAAACACAACGGAATTTATCGAAGACATTGCTAGTCCAGTAAAACGTAGTAATGCTCCAGCTTATTTGATGAAGATTCTTACTTCTGAAAACTGTGTACTTCTTGTACCAAAGAAACCTTTCCCTCGTCCATTTAAAGTAATTTACTCTGGTGATGGTAGAGATAAAAGAAATAAGAAAATCTATATCGATGTAACTGGATTAGTTAAAACAAATAAAAACAACCGTTTCAATGCTAATATTGAAACATTGATTGCTTATCTTGTATCTGCTAAAGTAAATATGGTTTATAATAAAATTCCTAAGACTTATGTGAATACAAGTAAGAACTTTATCGATTTAACTTACATCTATGCTCGTCTATTTACTCATATCATTGACTTCGTAGGTAATATTTCTAATATTCCTGGTCAAAAAGAAAAGATGATGTATCATGCTGCTCGTTACTTCATTCAGTCAGTAGCAGAATTAGATGTAAATGAAGATAAGGTTATTGAACTAGCTGCTAAAGCTGCTGGTATTCGACCTATTGAAGCTAAGACTCTTTCTATCGTAGCTAATGAAGAAGATTATAAAGATCTTCCTACATTCATTGAGTTTATTAAAGAAACATTCAAACTTGATCGTTTAACTACAACTTTATTCATTGAAAAATGGATGTATTTATATGGACCTGGTACTATCTTTGGTGCTGAATACGTTCCTGCTTTGATTACTATGATTACAGATGCTTTCTGTGGTGTATACTTAAACAATCAAAAGACAATTGAAAAAGTACTTGGTACTAGTCTAGTTTCTTACGGTAAATATATTATTTATACTGAAATTGCTTAGCTAAAGGTGATGTAGGGTATAATTACCCTACATCTTTCTTTGCTTTATTTTATTGAAAGGAGATAATAAAAATTGGATAACTACGTTCATAATCCAGATGAATGGAAAGATACCGAAGAAGAGATCTCTCGTTATTCCGATATAGTATCTCTCACCGAATATAAGCGTACCCAAGCTGCAGAAGCTATAGACAATGTACAAGTTGGTTTAGTTCCTTATCTTGTTAAGCCTGGCTTTAGTACAGATAAACTTCATTTCAAAGATGGTAAGTATAGAACTCTTCATAGACGTAAGAACTTATTCCTTCACTTATACGATATCAAGAATAATTATGTTTATTCTAGAACTTCTCCAGACTTCTTTGAAAGTATGATGCTCGATGCTGTAGAGAAAGAATACATTACACCATTCTTACTATTTGTAGACGATGTATTTATCCCATGGTCTAAATTGAAGTTGGTTAAATCTAATAAACACTTAACTGCTATCATTGATGGATATGATTACGATTATGAACCAAAAGATGTATCTATATTGATGCTTCCTACAAAGGTATCATATTCTGAAGATAGTTATGCTAAAGATGGTACTAAGATTCAATTCAGATTCAATAAGCGAGGTTTATTTGACCCAACTGGTAATATTGTAATCGGTACAATGCATCCTAAAGCTAAAGTATTACTATACCGTAATCAAGAATTTAGAAAATTCAAGTTGGATATTAATACTAAGAAGAAGATACCTCGCAGTTCTGTAGCTGTATTTACTCCTGATGGTAAATTTAGTACATACTACCGTGTAGTAACTTATGCTGGGAACTTATTAACTATAAATGATCCATTCTTCAGAACCCATCCAGTATCTGCAGTAGTCACTTACTTCGATGAAGGTATTGATTCGGAAGACTATATCAATCGTTTTCCTAATAATGTATTAGCTAGACGTATTGCTGCTGAAGAAACTATCACTGATGTACCAGGGATTGATACTATAGATAGGAAGTTAATGCAAAAAGAATTCGACTTTAAACATCTTCCATCGTTATCATATGAAGAGAATATTAATAATTCTATTCAATATATCTTTGACTATGATAAGAATAAGTTTGATCCTATCTTCGATAAGAATAGTACAATGCATTGTTGTGAATATACTTATACCGATATAGTAAAACGAATGGATGCTGATGGTTGGGTTACAATGAGTAGAGATATTTATGGTAAATCTAACTTCCATAACGAAACTTATGTAATGATCTTCCATAACAATGAACTTCCAGAGTACTATAAAGACATTGTGTATGAACACGATACATTCAAATTCAAACCTACTAATCTTGGCGTAAATGACTTCATTGAGATCGTGTATATTAAAAATATACGTAATGAAGTATTACCTATAGACCAAGAACACAAGACAGATGAAACATATCTAAACGTATCTGATTATTATATTCCACCAGAAGAGTTATTAGTATATACTAATAAACTAGGTGACCATGCTTTATGTCCTCTTAATATTAAATATGATTATGAGACAGGTAAGGTTAAATTACCTAAGGATGAATATATAAATACAGATCTCTATGTAGGTTCTGTAAACCAATTTAGATACGCTAAGATAAACATCAAAAAAGAAACAAATGCTATTTCCTTACCACTATATTTCAATAGTGCTTATAATCAAGATAAGTTCTTATTGTTTATCAATGGTCGTTTGTTAAATAGTATTTACTATAAGACTCTAGTTCCTACTTTATCTGAGCCTAAGATTAACTTCAAAGTTATTTATACTATGAAGACAGTTAAACCTACAGATAGAGTAGAAGTATTTTATTTAGGTATGAATACTGGTAAGGGTTTGGAATCGTATACTAATAACTTGGTTATCAAGAGTATTATGTCATATGCTACTAGTGATATGCAAACTACTTTTGAAATCCCATTACCATTTAAAGACTACGATGCATCTGCTCAAGGTGCTGTAGCTGTATTTAAACATGGTTTGTTTAAATCTCCTGAAACTTATTATACTTATAAAGATGGAGATAAATGGTATATTACATTCCTAGACCAAGATGATGAATGTATTATCGGTGAAGAAGTAACATTCTTATTCCCATACTACTCAACTAAACCATATATGTATTCTATCCCTACGGATAATAACTCTACACAATACTTACCTAAGACTGTAAATGTAGCTGCTGATACTACAGATGTAGACTTCGGTGATTTAAATATGATTGATAACCGTTCGGTATTGGTATTTAAGAATTCTCAAATTCAGAAATCTAATGCTTATACTATAGAAGGTTCTCATATTAGATTTACAGATACAGTTAAAGCTGGTACTGATGTAACTGCTGTGGTTTGTACAGACAAAAAGAAACTTGAATCTAACAATATCAAGATTTCTCACTATACTTATACCATTACATCTAAAGCAGAAAATCCTATAACTTTACCTAAAGCAAATATACCTGATTCTTATATGGTATTCTTTAATGGTAAATTAATGGATCCTAATGACTATGGTATTACTAGAGATAAGTTAGTTATTATGCATAGAGAAGACTTTAATAGAACTGGTGATAAGATTGAATTTATCTACGCTGAAAATCTTTCTAATAAAGTACTTTCTATAAACTTCTATCCTATTAGTTTAACTATGCCTTATGCTGACTTTGTCGACTTACCTGGATTCTCTCCTATTGATATGAATCCAAATACTATGGTATTATTCGCTAATGGTGAGTATGTAGAACCTTCTAAATATACAGTAGATAGAAACTCTATCAACTTCGATTCTGGTATGCCTGCTGGGACTAAGATTACTGTATACTTTGCTTATGAGACTTTAAATAGATACTATACTCCTTATAGTCTATCTACTTCCATCGATAAGAATAAATTCGTTATGGATGAAGCTAAAGTTAAGATTGAACAAAAAGGTCAACGTAGATTTACCATTCCATATCCAGAGAATAATAAAGAAATTCCATTCATTATTCATATGCGTGGTATCTTCATTCCAGCTGATAATTATACTATCACTATGGATAGAAGTGCTATTGTATTTGAAGATGGATTAGATGAAAAACTTATTCCTGGACAACATGTAAGATTTGTCTTCGTATATAATGGTAATGGTGCTTATGTAAATAAACATGAATACACTAACCGTATATCTGAAGGTGAAACTACTATACATCTACCAGAGTTATTTAAATCTGAAGTAGATTATAATGACTACATGATGCTATTCTACGATGGAGTATATCTTGATAAGAATAGATATTATATCGATTCAGATAATCGTGTAATTACACTTACTGATATTCCTAGATATGGTGAAAATCAACGTCAATTCTCTGTAGTATTATTCCATACAGGTTCTGATGAAAATGGTACTATTAATTATCTTCCTAGCTCTGGATTCTTATATCTAGATATGGATAAGATTGATAGAAATATTACCAAAGAGAATACAATGATCTTTATCAATGGTAAGAAGATAGCTAAACATCAATTGATTGATGTAACTAACTATCTAAAGAAACTTACTATGGATATTAAAACTAGATTTGGTATGGAGATTATCAATCTTTCTCCAAAAGTATTTGAATTGAAAGATAGATATAATGAAATTAAACGTGAAGTTAAAACTGCTTGTCATGTAACTATCAATCAGACTCCAAATCAAACAATCAGAGTTCGTTGCAATGGTTCTATCTTTAGTTCTAGCTTTACAGCTAAATCTGGAGATATAATTGACGTATACGTTCAACCAGTAAATGGATATGTAGCTGGTAATCCTTCGGTTACTACTATGGCTTTAAATGGTGATGTAACTATTGAAGCAACTCCAGCTCTTAAAGGTGATTTACAAACAGTAACCATTAACCAATCTGATAATCAATTGATTTCGGTTCGTTGTAATGGTGAGATTTATACTAAATCATTTAAAGAAATTAAGGGTATGAGTTTCGTAGCTAATATCGAATCTACAAATCCTAAATACAACCATGGTACTTTAAGTATTAAACGCGGTACTATCGGAGATACTCCAATAGTAATTGAAGCTACTCCAGCTACAGTTAAAAATGTTATCTTTGAAATACCAGATCAAAACTTAGAGTATCAAACTTTCACAGCATATCTCTATGATGACACAATGACTAATATATTACAAACAATTACCACTCCTGGTACTTATAATGCTAAGTATGGTCAATTTGTATCTGTATCTGTAGAAGCTGCTCGTGGTTATAAACCAGGTGGTTTGGATATATATGGTGAATATGGTGCAGTTGAATTAACTAAAGATAAAACTATTATCTCATTAGGTACTCCAATTGGTCCTATTAAATACAATATCCAAATTCCTAAGTACGATAATCAAGATATCGTTGTAGCTATTAAACCTAAAGATGAAGATATATTCAACTACTATACCTATAAATCTAAAAAGGTTGAAGCTCAATATGGTGATACCTTCGATATTAGTATTACTCCATTGAGTACTTATGTTGCTGGTAAAGTTTATACTAACTATGAAAATAGATTAACTGGTATTATCGATAAAGAATTGGTTATCAGTGCAGATCCTGCTGAACTTCGTACAGAATTAGTCACTATTTCTGTAGATAGCGATCCTCATGCTGAGATTAAAGCTGTATTGGATAGCGGTGCTATTATCAATGAAGGACAATCCATGTCTGTAATTAGAGGTACTCATTATCGAGTAGAATGTGATGTAGATTATGACTACTCTACTCCTTCTCTAAATACTTGGGAAGGTACTGCTGATGTAAATACAGAAATCAAAGTATTGTATCCTGCAGAAAAATTAACTGCTGGTGATAGATCTAATCAAGCTTATATTGATTTACAACCTAAAGATGGTTGTATGATCACTGTATTCAATAAGACTACTAATAAATCTCATATCAACTCCTTCTGGTGTAACTATGGCGACGAATTAGTATTCAAGTTAACTACAGAAACTGAAGGTTTATATACTAAACTCAATGTGCCTGATAATATGACTATCAATACTCTTCGTAGAGTTGTGGTCACTAATAGTTATCCTATCCCATTATCTCAAGTGGATTATACTTCTTACTTGAATAAACCTAAAGGGACTAAGGTAAATATCCATATCGATAATCCATTGGATGCTTTCTATGAAATTACATTGATTGATGGCTCTGAAGAAACTCATTCCGATATGGAAAATATTCCTATTGGTACTTCTATCTCTGTTAAACTTACTCCTCTTGCAGTAAACCCTGGTAAGTTATTTATCAATGGTATCTATATTCCTGAAGGAGTTAGAACTATCAATGTCGGTACTTATGATAATGCTGATATATTGACTCAATGTACAGAATTGACTGTATCTTGTTCTACTGGATATCCGATTACTACAGATACTGATCCAGATACTAATAAAGTTACTGTAGTTGATAGACCATTGGCTATTATTATGACCGATAGCCAAACTTATGAACACCAAACTATCCACTTATATAGATATGATGGTAATACTGGAACTCAAAAAGAAGTTACTTTACCATATACTATTAAGATGGATACCGAAAATAACTTGGTTGAATATAGAGCTGTAAGTATAGCTGACGAAGGATACGTTCCTGGTAAACTCAATTACAATATAATCAAACCAATCGAAGGTGCTACATATATCTTAGACTGTGATGATGCTAGAAAGATAGGTGAATGATATGGATGATAACAATAGAAAGCTTCAGCTTATAGAAGTATTCTATAGCTACTATGAACAACTTATCAATCAAGCTGAAATAGTTTTAAGAACAGATACTGAACGTGGTATTGGTGGTGTCGCTGTTCCAAATTATACGGTAACTATTCAAAGTAAACCTGGGGTTACCGTTAAGGTAATTACATATAAAGGTGGATTTACTACACATACTTCTACTTTCTCCGCTCCTAAAGGTACAGCGTTTACTGTATCTTTAGAGGGAGAAAACTCTTCTAAATATATGCTTTCATTAACGGGTGGTGTATTAGTAGAAGATGTAACGATTTCTTTATTAAGTAAAGAAGATATGGCACGTTGTGCTATTATCATAGATGAACCTTTTGGTAAGGATCAAGTTATCCTTACTAAGAAACCAGGTAGTGAATATTTACCTTTAGATTCTTACTTTGCATATCCAGGAGATAGAGCTGATTTCGTAGTTCATGTACCATGGAAACGTAAATACGATCCTGGTATTTTGAATATTACTAGTATTCCTGTTATTCAAAAGAATACTAATATGATTTATGCTACTCCTCCTGTATTAAAAGCAGACTTTGATCCTAATATAATTGAAGTAACTGTCAATAATAAACCTCATCAAACTATCCATGTTTATACAACCGATAAGGCTAATAAAACTACAGATAATACCAATACATTTAGATCTGAACCTGGGGTTAGATATACTATCGAATCTAAAGCAGAACCTGGTTGGGTTGCTGGTAATATTCATGTGAAGAATGTTTATGGTGAATCTATGGTCTCTAATGGTAGGTTTGATATAGATGCTATAGTAACCGTAGATGATGCTAAAATTCAGTATGTTAAATTGAAGATTTCTCAAAAATCACATCAAACTATTAAAGTTAAAGTGTGGAATGAAGATGGATCTTCATTTAAAGAATATACTGATGATGCTTTAGTTCAAGTTAATAGTAGATTTGAAGTATCTATTACACCAGAAGCTAATTATAATGCTGGTAAGCTAAATGTGACTAGTGGTAGAATATCTAAAGATGGTAATACTATATACGCTACTGATGCTACAAGAATGCTAATTACGATTACTATGCAACCAGCTGAGCATGGTAAATATTTTGTAAATACTATCGAGAATGGTAGAACTATTAAACATACAAATTCATTTACAACTACAGTTGGAACTACTTATGAAATAATAGCTACTCCAGATATCTGGTGGCAATATGATTTCAATAAACCACTAAAAGGTACATTTGATAATGATACTACTATTTCTGCTACAGCTAAAATTTGTACAGATTATGAATTTGATATGACTGTAGGACGGGGTAATGGGCATAATGGTGCAGACGTTAGAAAAAGTTGGAGTCCTGGTGCTGAAGAGATGTTTGGTGCTTTTAGTAAATGGTATATTATGGATGCTTTCCATCTCAATGTGAGAAGAGGCATAGCTAGAATGTGGTTAGCCTTCTGGGGTGGTGATAATGTATATGGTTTATTTAAAACTTGCACATACGAAATCCTTATAGATGGCACATGGTATAAAATACTAGACCACGAACCAAATAGAAACTTTAATGAATATGGTGATATATATAAAGAATTTTATTTGAGGAGTCCTTTGTATAGACCATTACAACAAGTTTACGAAAGTGTAGGAAAGACCTATCGGGTAAGAATGCACATAGATGTATAAAAAATAAAAGAGAAATTACCGTACCCAATATTGGGTACGGTATATCTTTTTCTTATTGTTTAACTTTGATTTCTAAGTTATCTTTGATACGGCTACACATCAAATGAGCAACCTTTAAGAAGTATCTATCAGGGATTTCAATACCCATAGGGAGAAAATTATATTTATATTCCACTGAAGATAAATATGAGGATAATTTATTTTCTGCATCTAAAAGATATATAATATCTTTAGTATCATATTTGTCAGCAATTATATTATCAACAACGTCGCAGATATATAGTCCTAATGTGAAATGCTCTATATCTTCTGCAGTTACCCGCATAGTTACCACAGTACAGTTTTTAATTTCTGTACCTTTAGGAGCTATAACAGCCCCAGGTATGTAGTTTTCTCTTAATTTATTAAGAGCAACTTTCAAACCATCTCTAATATTATCAATTTCTTGTTTACCAATTAACTTTTGCATGTTTCTTTCTCCGAATACTGATTTCTTCATCATCTATATAACTATCACACAATCCGATTACTTCATCAATAAGAAGCATATTATACCTCTCAATATTTCTTATTTCAGATTCAGGTGTATAGAATTTAGATTCTAACACTGCTCCGATGGAAACGATCTTGAGGAAGTTTTTCTTAAAATCGTTTCCTAATTCTAATAGGTATGCTGCGGATACTAAATTTTTAGCATCCTCGAAAAGCACTCTAATGTGCTTTTCTTCAATTTTACGTATTTCTTTTTCGATAGAGTCTTGCAGACTCATCAAATACTTTCTATCCATTTCATCTTTCTCCTTTTTACTAAAATTAAAATCTACACGATTAATTACAGATTGTTTATTTTTGCAAACTTCCCGTACACGCTCTAATGGATGACCGCCCCAGAGCATATACCTTCTTTGTTTTCTTGTGTCGTATCTCATAACTTCTTAAAGACACCCAATTCGATGAGTAACTCATCTGTATTTTTCCATGAGATGAGTTCAGCTTTAAGTGAATCCATATCTTCAAGTTCGTTGGAATCATAGCTGCATGCTAGTACACATGCGGTATGGGCATCAGTGCCGAATGTACCGATTACCCAATCTGCTAAATGAATTTGTTGTGCATTCATTATTAAACTCTCCTTATTTTAAAACAGCTTCCATCAATTTACTTTCTCTTTTAGCCATGAAGGATAATAAATCCTTATTAAGAGAATTGATTTGGTTCACTTCTTCATCTGTATAACTATCAGCTATAAGAGAAGCAATACTTTCGTCAGAACCACATTCATTTATCATATAATTTTTTAACTCTTCTTTATTCATCATTATCCTCCAAAATATTTAATTTAAATTACACACGTTGCATTCTTAATAGCAACGCTGTTTGGCGTTCTATTAAGAAATCACTTAGAACTAGGATAAATTTATCCAAGTCATTTAGAAGTTCTAATGGTGCTGAATCTACAGCAAGTTGAGCCGTTTCTTCATCCATTGTGAATTTTTCTAAAATCATTCTTTTTGCTTCTTCTTTTTTCATATCCAAATTTTCAATAATTGCTTCCATTTTTAATCTCCTTTTATTTCTTTTTATTAGCGACTTGCTGTTCAAGTTGTTTGGATTTTTTAACAAGTTCCTCAACTTCATGGCTTTTGTACTGTTTGATAATCTCTTCTTGATTATCCACCTTCTCCTGAAGTTCTTGGATTTGTAAATATTGCTGCTCAACTTTAGCAGTAGTCGTAGCTGTGGTATAAACTAAACCACCAATCAAGAATACTACTAATACAGATACAAGTGCTAAGATTAGAGTAAGCATAAAGCTTCTCTTTTTCTTAGCTGGTTTCAATCTTATGATGTCCTTATTGGCATCGTAAGAAGAAACATACTTTCTAATTGCTCTAAAGGTTTCAACATTTCCAAGTACTAGGGAAATGTTTTCCTTCAGTTCGTCATAAGTATATCCAATAAAGTATATGTGCTCTACTTTATTAGATACTTCTTCATTTCTATCAAATGCTGTTTTAAACTTAACCTCGACCT
>QWBZ01000294.1_pt1 | contig 18136 bp, 18 predicted proteins | sample 1972441 | NCBI WGS metagenome assembly QWBZ01 (sample SAMN09866721, study PRJNA288562) | Human oral metagenome isolate term6_saliva, whole genome shotgun sequencing... | isolation source: mouth | host: Homo sapiens | place: USA: California
AGTACTCCATCAGAAACTCCTACAACTAAAGAGTTTATGGGTGAGATAGGTGGAGCTTTATCTTATATAGGTCAGACTGAAAACTTCTCTAAGCTACCTAAAGAAGTTCAGAATACTGTTAAAAACATAGGTCCGATTATCCAAGAACACTTCGCTCGTAAAAAAGAAAATCCTGACTATAATGTAATAGAAAGTATGACTCCGCTAGAGAGTACTTTAGCTGCTCTTAGAATGCAACAGCCAGAGATAATTGAAAGTATGTTAAAAGGACAAGAACTCCATAGCCCTAATAACAATAGCTCAAGAGCTAAGGAGATCGAGAATAACTATAATACTTTAATGAGTGCCTACAACGATATCCAAAACTCTCCTAATGCTTTCTCACCAGAAGAGTATAAAGCAGTTACTAGTTTAGCTACTAGCATTAAAGATAATCTAGCTAATGGTAAAGAAGGTTATCACGATATATCTAAAGATATATTCATAGAAGGCTTTACAGATAAGTATGGTAAAGAAAGACCTTCACTTACTAACTATCTAGCTAAAGCTATGTCTTCTAGAACTTCTAAAGAAGACTTATCTAAAATGAGTGAGAATATCTCTAGCTTTAAGAAGTCTCAAGAGAATAAGGCTAAATTATATGAGTATGCTAGTAAGTATCCGATCAATGATGGATCAGTATATACTTTTAGAATACCTAAGCAAGCTTCAGCTGATACTCCAGTAGAAGTAATTAAAGGTGCTATAGATCGTGAAGACGATAAGCACGAAGGCTACCATACATGGGTTAAGAGACCTAATGAGAAAGCTAATAATATTCTAACTAAGCAACTAGCTGAACTTAGAAACGAGATAGATACAATAGATACTATCAGTAGTCTAGTAGCTTACAAGACTAAATCTAAACAAGATGTCTCCAAGAAAGAAACTACTGAACCTAAGCCAGAAACTAAGGTAGAGAATACTCAACCTAAAGTAGAACCTAAACCTACTCCTAAGCCAGAGGTTAAACCGACACCTAAGCAAGAAGCTAAACCTGAGCCTACTCAAGAGAAAGTACAAGAGCCTAAACCTAAGGCAGAATCGAAGCCTGAACAAGTCCCTAAACCTAGTACTAATACTACTTTAGATACCGCTCCAGTTTCTAAACCTATCGAAAAGACAAGTCCTAAGAAATCTGAGCCTAAACCTCTAGAACCTATCGAGGTAGATTCTAAACCTATTATGGATACTCTTCTAGATCAAGAAACTAATATCCCTGAAGAGCATAAAACTAAAGTTATGCAACTTAACAATCACTTTAAAGTGAGTGAAAATGCTAATGGCATACTAGTGAAAGATCCTAAGACAGCAGTTAATAATATCAGAGACTTCTTAGGAGCATCAGTTTATACTCAATTAGATATGACACTATTAAAAGGAGTAGGACTTACAGACGAGAAAGGTAATCTAGTCTCAGTCTTACCTGATAGTAAGAATGGCGATAAGAAAGCTCCTGCAAGCTTATTGCTCAATGACAATAAAGTGAGAGCTAGTTTGATGTATCGTGGCTTAGAGTGGCTTATAACAGGTCCTATGAACTATACTGCTGACTACATGGATACATTAGATACCATATCTAAGATGGGTTTCCCTGAAGAAGCTATAAACGAGCAGTTTATAAAGACAGCTATGACACATACCTTCGCTTCTACAGCGTTACCTGCTATAGGTAGAAAAGTCCTAAAAGATATAGGCTTTAGTGTAAATAAAGAAACTACTAGTTCAGAAGAATTATCTTTAATAGAACAAGAACTAGGGCTATATGCAGTCAGAGCCTTGATCAAGAATGACTTAGTTAAAGAGACTTCTATAGAGATAGACTCTAAGAGTGGTACTAAAGTTAATTTCTATGGCTTAGGCAATGTAAATTATCGTAAGTTCTTAAAACTAGATGGAGATACTGATCTGTACAAGAAGATGAATAATCTCTCACTTGCTTTGAAAGATAGTGAAGCTGAAGTATCTTCATATATGACTGAGAAACCTGAAGTAGATGACAGTCCATATACATTTATAAAAGGTAAGGGTAATACTAAAATCTCAACTATACATAAGAAAGCTCTTAATGTTATCAAGACTACTCCATATATGCCTATAGATCGAGAAGTTATAACAGAGATTATTAATGATGAAAGTTATGTAAAAGCTCTAAAGAAAGGTATGGGCTATATAGAACTAGACGAGACAACTACTGATCCTAATAGTCCTAAGTATATCTTGCCTTCAGATTTAGACTCTGTAAAAGGCAAGAATAGAGAGATTGAACAATCAATAGAGTCTATGAAGAATTACATCAATTCAGAAGACAGTACAGCTCCTATATATTTTGACTCATTTATGAGTAAGAATAATAGGTTCTTTATGAGAAGTACTAATATAAACCCTCAAGCGACTAAGTTCCATAGATTTTTAGTAACTCCAGTAGATTCTAAGGACACTTACGAGATCAAGAATGGTGAAGTTACTACTCCAGCATTCTATATATCTATAGCTCAAGCCTTCGGATTTAAGACTGATAAGAAAGCTACTAAGTCTTCAATAGATTTTGGTAAAGCTATCGTAGAGAAGTTCGCTGAGAGTGATCCTAAAGACTACTTGAAGTTTATAAAAGCTCTTATAAGCGATGGTAAAGAACATAAGATAGCTGGTAAGACTATTGAGATAGAAGAAGTATCTCATGCTATCCAAGCTGCCTTAGCTATACGAGATCTAGTTAATGCTAGAAATAGTGGTAAGGACTCATTCGAGACTACAATAACTACAGAAATCGATGGTATAAACAATGGTCTTATACTAAAACTAAATCAGTATATGCTATCTCCTGATTACGTAGATAATCTAGCAGCTGGTGGAGTTAGTTATGGTACTAATACTAGTGAAAGAATTAATGACAAGTACGATAAGGGTTTTCTTGACTTATACCAAAGGTTCGCTAAGAATATAGGTGAATACCTAGAAGCTGGTAAAGCTAATACTAGTGAAGCTATAAACAATGCTCATAAGTTTTTAAGACTAAATCCAAGTAAGAAATCGAGTGCTACTCTATCTAGATTAATAGAAAACCTATCAGGTAAAGTCTCTCAAGAGGTATCTCATACATTCGAGCTAGATGAAGGTAAAGTATCTTCTAAAGCTAGAAAAGCAGCTAAGCCTATATCTCAAGTCTTTAGCTATGGTGCTGGAGAAAAAGCTTCTATACTTAATCTATCTAGATACTTTACTGAAGGATTACCTAAACTAGCTTACGCTTATGCTAAAAGAAACGATCCTGCTGGTAAGCAAGCGTATGAGATATTAGCTAATATAGTAAATCTAGATAAGAGTAACTTAGATATTGAAAAAGTAAAGAAACCTATGGAGGAGTATCTTAACTCTGATCAAGGTATCTTAGCTAAAGAGATATGGCTAGATGACGTTACAGACTCAGATGGTACTACTAGTAAGAAGAAGTACACTGTAGGACAACTACTAGATGCACTATACTTCTCAGTACTTAATGAGCCTGCTATAGCAACTCTAGAAGCTACATATCCATTCGTACGTCAGATGAATGAGGCTATAAATCAAGGAGTTAATGCAAGGATTAATGATGTAGCTACCCAGATTGAGGCTGCTAAAACTATAAGAAAAGAAGAGTTAAATAAAGACACTTTAACTATAGCTGAAGAAGAGGCTATAGAGAAAGAAGTACTTAAGAAACATCCTCTACCTTATACGTCTTACTTAGCTGACGATTCTGTAGGTAATGCTAGGTCTTCTATCTTCGATAAAGCAGATAAGACTAACGATAACTACAAGAGACAAGTTACTATGCAAAGACTTAAGACTGAAATGACTGATAGTAAGTTTAAATGGATAGCTAAGACTATAAATGGTAAGTACTCTATGTTTACTGATGTAGGTGCTGCCTCTAACGTATTAATAATCCATAGCATAGATGGCTCACATGTAGGTATAGTTATTGTAGTAATAGATAAATCTGGTATACATATAATACCAGTACACGATGCTTTAGTTGTATCTGCTAAGAAAGCTCAAGAAGTTAATAAGATTTATAACGAGAATGCCTCTGTAGATCTTGAAAATCGTAACTTAGTTAGAGAACTAGCTTCACAGATAAAAGATGTAGCAACTACTCCTGATATGGAGAAGAATGAATTAACCTTCAATGACTTCGTTATATCTAGTGAAGTTAATAGAACTATACTAAAACATGCTTCAGTAGTCTATGACAACTTACAAAACGGTATCGAAGGTAGTGAGTATACTCTTACAGGTACTCTTAACGATTCTAAAGAATTAAAGCGGTTACTTATCACTCCTACTATGACTAAAACTAAGGGAGTAGATATAATTGATAGTGTAATAGCTAAACTTAAAAAAGATAGCCAGAGAGATTTAATAGAAGACTTAAAAGAGTTAAAGCATGAACTAATTAAATCTCAAACTTCTTTAGATTTCGAAGAGAAAGATAGAACAGAATATGCTGAAAAGATATTTACTGATCTATATAATGGTAAGGCTACATCGAAAGAAGAAGCTAAGCAATTCTTATCAGAGATTAATAAGCTTAGAAAACTAGGCATACCTAGTAATATCCCTAACAATTCTAGATTTAAAGAAGAAGCTGAAGCATTCAATAAATTAGAAGCTACCCTAGTTGGAGAGTACATTAGATCTGGTAATATACCTATGCCTGTACTTCAAGAAACAGTAAATAAGGTTAATTCTATTCTCACTGAAGAGTCTAAAAAGCAATCAGGAGAAAGAAGTGCTAGTGGAGTAGTAGATAGATTTACAGCATTCAATGACTATATAAATGAAGTTAAGTTAGCAAGTCCTGTACTAAAACAAGTGCTTCATTACTTAGAACACTCAGAAGATGTCTCTTTAGATCTCGTACAAGGTCAGATTAGAAGCATTCTAGATAGTCAGGTTATAGATAAATCTCTTCATTCTCCTAATAACTCTAGTGAAAATGCAGATAGCACTCTTACTGAGGAGTTTATCTATGATGGCAATCCAGAGACACTTCTATCTAAACAAGCTGAAATGAGATCTATAGATAAACTAGATGGCTTATACGACGAAAATCATAGCAAGCAATTACAAGATGTCTTTAAACAAGTAATCAATGCCTCTAAAGAATCTCTGAAGGATTTAAAAGTCAGAATAGAAGAAGCTAAAGGTAAATTACATGAAGGCTCATTCGATCCTTATACTAGAGTATCTAAGATTGTAAGAGCTTCTACTCCAACTAGATCTGGTATGAGTCTAGAAGAAACCTATACTCACGAAGTACTCCACGCTAGTTTAGAATATGGTCTAAGAACAGCAGGGCTTAATTCTAGAGAAGGACAATATCTAAAAGAGATACATTCTCAAGCTATCAAGTATCTAGAAGTAGAAGACTTCTTACCTAAGGTATCTACTGGAGATGCTAATGAAGATATGAAGATAGCTAAGAAGATGTATAAGCACTTTACAACTAGTTCTAGTAGCGAAGCTTACTTGAATAGCTTGAATGAGTTTATGGTTATGGGTATAACTGATAGAACTCTAGTAGAAAAACTAAAGAGCATACCTTACGAACACAGGCGTAAAGAGTCTAAGGCTACTAACTTATTCGAAAGAATGGTCGAGGTAGTGCAAGACTTTATCTCTTATGCCTTTAATAAGACATTCAAGGGAGCTAAATCTGGTAGCTTATACGATGCCTTATTAGCTTTAGATTTAAAACTAGCGAATGCCAATGCTAAGGTAGTTCAAGCTAGAGCTAAGCAGATGACTATGGTAAGAGCCTTGTACGATGCAGCATTCGAGAAAGCTAACGATAAGATCAAGGCTAGTTTTAATGCCTTTATAGACTGGGCTAAGAAGAACAATATGACAATTAAGATAAACGAGTATCCTAAGTCTTACTTAGATTCTTTAACGAATATGGTAAAACTACAAGTAGAAGCTGCTATTCATCCTGAAAAGCGAGAAGTATTACAAAGCTTTATGCATAAAATACAAGTAGCTAGATATGGTGGATGGTTACATACTCTATGGCAAGACTTTACTAAAGCAGATAAACTAGGTAGAACAATAGAAGGTTATATCTATACTGCTAACAGAATTGATGCTGATGCCTTAGCCACTAAGACAGTAACTGAGAAAACCTTAGCTAACTTATTCTCTAAACCTTTAGATGACATAGAAGCTAAGAACTTAGGTATTGCTCTACTAGATACCGATATGGGTTATCTTGTTAAGAAGTACTCATTAGATGAAGTATCTAAATATCTAAAAGATAAAGACAAGGTAAAAGACAGACAAGCTAAGATCAGACAAGAGATTTTGGATCTAGCTAAAGGATATGAAGCTCTATCTAAAGTTAAGCCTGAAGAGTACTATAACTTCATTGAAGCTCAAGCTAGTGGTTTAGCCACTTATATGGCAACTAATCAAGCTGACCAAGATGGACAACTTCTTAATGCAGAGAATATAGCTAAGATGCTTGGTTCGTCTAAGGCTATCACTTCTTCTAATTCATTAATAGTAGATCTAATAGATGAATTAGTATCTCTGAAAGCTATAGATAGATTGCCTAAGAAGTCTAAAGAATTAGTTATAGATAAGATAACTAATGAGAAATCTGCTATGCAAGGATTATTCTCATTCTTAGAAACTCAAAATGAAATAGCTCGTAAGAAGTTATTCAATGGATCAGAGTTTAATATTATTAAAGGCTATAGATCTGAGGTATATAATGCAGATACTGATGTAATCATAGCTAGAGTAGATGAAGCCGATAGATTAAAAACTGAAGGGTATAAACTAGTAGCTAATATTACTACTAAAGACGATGCAGATACATTCTCTGCTCCTAGAGCATTCTACGTAAATGAATGGGTAAGTAATGCACCTAAGTGGAATAAGGCTGCTGTTAAGCTTACATCTTTACAATCTAGAGGTCATACCTTGAACGATCTCTATGTACAAGATATAACTAGTGGTAATGGAGTAAGTAATGAACAATTCTTAGCTACTCTAAAGGCTGTAGAGCAGAAACATAGAGCTAACGCTGATGCAATGTTTAAGAGAACTAAGCGAGTAATCAGTGATCAACCTTCATTAGTTCCTACACTAGATGCAACAGGACACTTCGATCAGTTTAGGTATACTATGAATAAAGGTGTTAAGAGTGAAATCGTAGGTATGGATACTAATATCTTTAAATCTCTAGCTCAGTATGCTTCTACAACTCAAGATAAGATTGCTACTATTAAGCATAATGAAGAAGTAGCTACAAGTTTATATAACTATTATATAGACCATGCTTCTGAAGTTAATCCATTCAAGATACCATTTGTAGAATTATCTAAGCATTCTAAAGACGAGAGAATACAAGAGATATATAGACTATTACCTAAACCTTTCTTGGATAAACTCGAAGAAAAGTTCGCTGATAGACCTATAATGATCAGAGCAGATATGCTTAACTGGGTATTCGGCTTTAGGGATTTAGATATTAAAAAGACAAAAGCATTTTCTTCTTTATCTTCTGGGCAATTAAAACGAATAGCTTTAATGGCAGATACCTTAGTTAAAAAGGCAACTAAGATAGCTAAGAGTAATGTAGTGGCTAAGAATACTAAGACAATCACTTCTAACATTATCAGTAACTTCAACCTTATACTAATGCAAGGCGGTAATCCTAAACAGATGTGGGACGATCATGTTGAGGGAGTGAACTTACTAGAAGAGTATAGAAAGAATGTCTATAGACTAAAAGAGCTTCAGATTCTAGAGAAGTCTGGTAAGAAAGTAAATAAAGCAGAGATAGAGAATATCAAGCGAAGGCTCAATGATTCTCCTATTAAAGAGATGATTCAGAAAGGTCTATTCACTTCGATCGTAGAAGATATATCTATGGAGGATAGTAAAGATGCTATAGACGAGAAGATAGATGCTATCAAGGCTAAGTTACCTTATCCTGTAAGAACAGCACTAGAAACTATGTTTATAACTAAAGAGACTACAATGTATCAGACACTAGCTAAGATATTAAGTGCATCTGATTTCGTAGCTAGGTATGCTCTTAAAAAAGAATTAGAGAGACAAGGTCTGCCTAAAGACGAGATCTATAACAGAATTATAGATAGTTTTATTAACTACGATATACCTATGTCTCCAGCTAGAAAGGCTCTAGAAGAGAGAGGCTTCTTAATGTTCTCTAAGTTCTTCACTAGAATACAAAAAGTATTGACTAGTGATATACTAAAAGAGAAACCAGCTCAAGCTCTATTTGGTATACTATTGAACTCTAAGGCTGGCTTAGATCTAGAGACACCATTCGATTCTTCAGTAATTGAGAAGAACTATGATGTCCTATTCTCTAACCCTATTACCCAACTAGGTAATGCGATAACACCAGCTAGTTTTCAATACTTTAAATAATACTAGGGGATTTTCCCCTAGTGTGCCATAAATTGTGCCAAGATTTAGAAATACTACTAGTCTTAGGATAATTTCTAAGATCACTAGAATGTCTAAATATAGGATAGAAATGCACATTATAGAGATTATTTTTTGCTTTAAGAAATATTTTTGCAATATTGTTAAAAGCCCATATTTCAATTCGTTCTAGTCTTGATGTGTCCTAATCGTGTCAAGACTAGCTTTTATAGCTTCTTTATCTTCAGTCTTCACTCCAGTAAAATGTCCATAAACTTGCTCTAACATTTTCATAGATGAATGTCCTAATGCCTCTTTAATAATTAATGGATTAACCTTATCGTTGAGTAATAAACTAGCATAGGTATGTCTAAGACTATGAAATCCTGCATAAGGTAAATCTAAAGCATTACATAAGTTCTGAAATGCTCTACCTAGTCTCTGGTAAGATATAGTAAATCCCTTGAAGTCAGTGAACTCTGTTAGGATATCTTTAGGTATATAGACAACTCTAGGTTTATTAGTCTTGGTAGGATGTAACCCACCAGTATTAATGGCTATTGTCTTAGATATAGAGATAAACTCACTAGATATATCTTTAGATGTCAGTGCAAGAATCTCTCCTATCCTAGCTCCAGAATAGAAAGCTAGTAATAATACAAGCCTAAGTTCACCCTTAGCACTATTAATCAATCTAGGGATATCTTCTTTAGAATATACAACTCTAGTCAAGCTCTGTTTAGTATTTACCTTTATATTATAGACTGGATTAAAGGTAATAATACCTTGCTTTATAGCATACCTAAAAGCTTTACTAAGTACCATTAGATAATTCTTAATAGTATTAGAGCAATAGCCTTGCTTAGATAGCATAATCGAGAACTTTTCTATATCTATGACAGTGATCTCTTGAATACTCCTATCTTTAACCATCTTCTTTATACTAGATATAGTATAGATGATATTCTGCAGAGAAGAATTACGTAAATAGTTTTCGTCTAGTTCTAGGGATAAATCTAAGGCATCGAAGAGCATTAGTTCTCTAGGCTTATCTTGCATAAGCTTAGGTATCAGTTCTACTCTAGCATAGTTGAGATTAGTCTTATTCCACTCTAATTTTAAACTCTGTCTGTATCGCTTACCTCCCTTGACATAATCAGCATAAATAATATTATTACGCTTGTATAGTTTCATTGTTAAACCTTTCTTGTAGTAAGGCATCTCTATCCCAAACTAATATCCTATCTGAAATTTTCTTATAATGAATATTAGGGAGATAGATAGCCTTAAATACTCTAAGCCTTAGAGCATTAGGAGTGATACCTAATAGCTCTGCAGCTTGTGTATTGCCCTTAATTTTTCTAGGATATATTCTCTGTAATTCTCTTAGTTCTAGGGCATCTACAATTTTAGATAGAGATAAATCTAAAGCTCTTGTAAAGATGCCAAGAAGTTCAGATTCACTCATATTAGTCCTTACTATCTGCGAAGACATGAGCCTTAACTATAAAGATAGTTTTATCACTATCTTTTCGTATTCTAGCATTCTGCTCAGCAGCTTCTTTCTCAGCATTCTCTTCTTTCAAGAATGCTTTATGAAAATGTTGTCTGTCTTCGTTTACTATCCTGACTTCATAAAACTTTTTCACTTATACTCCTTTATTGAAAATCCGAGACTATAAAGTATTCGCCTCTCTGTAACTGATTTACCATCTATACTAGTGATCTCTAGTACATCTTGAAATGACTTTCTAGTAGATGTTGGCATAGACCAATCACCATCTGTCTTAAACTCCCAGTACCATAAGACATTATCACCGAAGGCATCTAGATATACATCATGAGCTGTCTTAAAGCTTACAGCTATCCCATTAGATAGGTAATAGATCTCTTCAGATTGATTAGTTTCTACAACTTTAGGTAGATATTTATCATTATCTTCTAAAGATCGTCCTGCATCAGACTTACGTACTAAGACATCGTCTTCAACGAACTCCATCTCAATAGGTATTCTAAACCCTTCCCAGTAAGCTGTAAGTAGTATCTTATCTGTAGTCTTACTAGGAGCATATAAATCTCTAGCTTCTTCAATAGTCATAGGACCGTTGTAAGGTATTAGCTTATTAGTTGTAGTATCTAGAATGTAATGTTGCCATAAGACATCAGTAACCTTAACGTACTCTCTTTCAGCTTGCTCTATATCTATAGTGCCATAGTCTGATAAGAAGTATTGCCCATTCTGTATGTCTGTAACTTGCTCTAGGGCTGTTAGAAGATCAATACGTTGCCTTTCTTTTCCCTTAAATATTAACAGCTCTCCAATATCAAACTTAGCCATTGAGTAACTCCTTATCTTGGTATATGTTACCTATAATCTTAAATCCATCAAGATGCCATAGTGGGCAGAAAGCTTCTGTAGGATGTTCGATACCATAGGTCTTATATGTGTCTCCCCAGACTACTACTCCTCTAAAGCCTTGTAGGACTTTAACATTACGTTTTGGATCACATTCTATTATCTGTCCTGAATATATCTCGTTCTCGTCAGTATCAAAGTAATTGGTAAACTCCATTAGCGTAAATTGCCCTTGAGTAAGTCTATAGACTTCTTCGTTCAGTTCATCATCGTGTATCACAACACTTTGAGCTTCTCCATTAGGCAATAGCTCTAGTATCTCTACATCAGCTATCTGATCGTAATCTTTGATGTATGCCTTATATTTTAGTGGTCTCATTAATTAACTCCTTATTCTCGTAGATATTCCCTAAGATTTTTATATTATCTACTTCGTTAAAATACTCATTGTAGTGGTCTTTAACTCTAAGTACATAGCTAGTAGCATCTTTATCCCACTCAACAACGCCTACATAGTTCTGACGAGAAGCTGAGAAGCTAATGATATAGCCTGTGTATATCTCATTACCATCCATATCGTAGTACTCAGTGAACTCTAATAACTCTACTTTATTAGGATCATAACTATCGAAAGCTACCTCGAAGGGGTTATGCTGTCTAAACGATTTTGTATGCACTTTAGCTAGAGTTTTAGTGTCTAGAAAGAAATCTAACCTAAGTACATCTTGTAAGATATACTTGTTTATATCAGGGTTCTTTATCCAAGCTTTATATTTAATGTTTCTCATTTCAGTCCTTTCCTTAGAGCATCAAGAATATAGTAAGATAGATCGAAGTCTCCTTCGTCAATTCCTTTAAGTGCAGAAGCTTCTACTCTACTAAAAGCTATCTTTTTAATCCTCTCTTTAAGAGCTTCTTCATTCTCTTTGAGCATCTCTTTAACTAGATTGTTAATGTATGTAGCTCTCTCATAGGTAGCTGGTCGAAAGTATCTATCATGGTCATCTGGTTCAATAGCGTATCCGAATAACGAATAACCAGATATAAACTCTCCGTCTTTAACTAATTTTCTAAGTTGGTGTAAAGCTTTATCTACTGCTTCAGGATTTTCTTGAAAGATAGTTTTTAAGAACTCTCCATATACTGAACCATAGACAGCTTCAGAGATAAAGTCTTTAATATCTTTAAATTGACTTATCTGTTTATCTAGATAGCTTCTCACACTCTCTTTACACATCTGTTTGATGTCGTCTTCAGATACATAGTCTTCAATGTTTATCTTTATCTCCATTAGTTCTCCTTGAGTCTAAATCCTATAGAATACATAGGTGTAATATCTCTTATATGGTCTCCATAGTATTTTTGAACATCTCGTATTGTTTCCATAGTTGTATTGAGCAGTTTATTAGCATTCTCTGAAGTAACTCCAGTAAAGAACCATAGCACTTCACTTATATTTATGAAGTTGTTATGGGCAAACTCTTTACTTCTCACAGCTCTATTATCAAAATAGTAACAATCGTTATCTACTTTTGTACATTTATATAGTCTTGGATTAGCAATACCTTCTTCCTTAGTATCTACTAATACATCATCTACTTTAAACTTAGGTGCAGAGTTAGGTTTAATACGATATTGTTCTGTAGTGAAGTTCCAGACTTCAATATTGACTGGTTGCCAAACTTTTACTTCGTCATATTCAAATAAACGTTCTACTGTTTCTTTGTTGTGGTAAGCTGTAATCAGCTCAATCTTCTCTTCTAATGTCATCTTCTTCTCCTCTAGGTATTCTAAATCCCATACTAAACATAGGCTCATACGTTTCATTAGCCCAACCTTTAATCTCTCCTAGCTTCATCATAGTTGGAGCTAAGGTATAGCGATCCTCTTTCTTATAATGAATAATATGCCACCAATAGACATCATTAATATTTCTATAGTTAGCATTTACAGCTTCTGTAGGAGTACGGATAGCATCTCCCTCGAATAGGTAATCTCCATTACTTGTAAAATCTTTTACTGTAACTATCTCTGGTTCAAGCTTACCTTCATCAAGTCCTCTTACTAGCTTATCTCCTACCTGAAAGAGAGCATCTGGGTTCTCGTTAGGTTTAATTCTATAGGTGTAGAGATCAAAATCTAGTTCGCTAGTTAGTAGATCTTCCCAGTCGTCTTCTTCGCCATCAGTTTCAGAATACTGAATGACTGATCCTTTCTCCATAGCTCGGATAATCTCGATTTTTTCTTGTAAATTATTCATTATTATTCTCCATTTAGGTATCTACCTTTTAATATTTTTAGAATATCTTGCTTAGTAAATTTAGACTTCTTATGTAGTTCTATCTTACTAAGCCAATATTCATCTAGCTTTCTTCCATAGTATTCGAAAGCTTCAGCTTTAGTCGCAAAAGGTTCGTAAGGCTCAAGTTCATCGAATACCCAGACACCATTCACCATTCGCTGACTTTCTTGTTGCCTAACTAATGCTTCGCCTTTAGTCATATAAGTATCCTTACTTAAGAAGGGGATTACTCCCCTCTTATTGTTTTAAAGAAATCTCTGATAGCTTGTTTTCTAGCTTCTTCGTCTTCTGTTTTATAGACTATGATCTCGCAGAGTTCTTTAAACAATAAAAGATCTCTGTCTTGTTCTTCATCTTTAGCAGCAAGAGTTGCATAGCCAGCTATATCTACCCAGTGGTCTTTAAAGTTACCATTACCACAGACTATTCTTGCAATCTTATGTAAGATCATATCTAAGGCTTCTGCCTTAGCTGGAGTTAAGTCTGATTGTAAGTGAGCTTCGCAGACATCCTTAAGTATCTGAGAAATCTTACTGACTAATTTATAGTCACCATGAGTATCCTGTCTCTCGTTTAGAACTTCCTCAATCATTTCTTACCTTTCAATAGTTTTTTTAAAGTATAAGAACTTGTATAAGTCACTTTACTAATTACTTGTTTCTTACCACTAAGATTAGTGATAGGTACTTTTAGTAACTTGAAGTGACCTATGGTGGGGAAATTAAGCTTTCCTTCTTTCTGTAAGATCTCTCTAGCTAACTCGAATGTCTTAGATAGAGTAATTCTCGTACCCTTCTTAGACATACCTGACCTAGAGGCTACTTCGTCGATAAAATCCTTATATAGCATTTATTCCTCCTTGTATTTAGTATGAGCATAATGAAGTAAACCTAGGGCATCACTTCTGCCATCTAGTAAGCCTCCCTTAGCTCCATAGATAGAAGCATTAGGGTAGAGCTTGATTAAGGTATTGGCTATAGTTTTCTTATCAGCTTTAGCTGGGATACCTATAGCTTTCTGCCAAACTTGCGGAGAGACCATAATGTAAGGGATTTCAAGTGCTTGAAGTATTCCTTCTATCTCTCCTAATCTCTGTCCGAAACTAAAAGTAGAACTAACACCTTGCTTAGGCATAGAATGAACTTTCTCCACAATACATAGATCTACCTTATTAGATTTCAAGGCATGGATATAGCCTTGTAAGTTTTGGGATTTAAAGTCTATAAATGTAAGGGGAGAAGTTTCTATAACTAAAGCACCGTTAGATCCAACATCTATCGCTGCATACATTACGATCTGAAAGGATTGTCAGCTGTCTGAACTTTTATATCTTTAGAAGCTTGTGCTGCATTAGCTGTAGATTTACTAGCTTTCCAAGCTTCAACATCAGCGATTGTAAGACCATCATCATAGCGATTATTTTCAGCATACTTTAGATCTTTTTCAAGTTGTACGCCTATAGCTGTACCAGATACGATCTCATTAGCTGTAGCACCATCTTCTCTGTAAAAGCCCATAATCTCACGTTGTTCTCTGATCTCACCATTGTATTTAGAATATCTAAATCTAATATTGACTTTAACAGGTAAGTCATTGAACTGATCTAGAACATCGAATGACTCTTCTTTCTGATCACGTCCTACTTTATGTACCTCTTTTACAGGGTCATTAACATTTTGAATACCTGCAATAACACATAGTTTATTGAAGATATTTCTCTGAAAGTTTTCACTTCCATCGTTGTTATCTAGTTTAAGTCCGTATAGTGTAGTTTCACTACCTTGATATAGTACATTGAAGTTTAGGCTTCTAGCACCATGATCATTGACCTTAACACTGACGAACTTAATAACTACGTCATAAATACCACTCTTAGTGATAAACTCTTTTCCATTTTCTGCAATAGCTTTTTTATCTATGCTTGCTGTGAAGAAACTCATTTTTACTCCTTATAGTATATATTCTTCAATTTCATTTTTAGCATTTACTAGCTTGTTGAGATATTCATTGATATCAAACTCGTTTATTCCGACCTTATCTGGCAAGTCTTTTAATGTTGTCCTAGCTGGGTACTTGAATGAAGTAAAATAGACAACTAACTTACCACTAGATTTTTCTATAAATAAGCTATCATTTACTATAGATAGCCAACTGCCTGCTTTAGCGAATTGACCTTGAGCAGGTATAATATGTCTATCACTCTTCTCGTCTACCATTGTATGAGCTACAATGACTACTGATACTCCATTAGCTATCAGAACATTCTCGATATAGTTATTTAAATCTAGAGTATCAATATTGTTCTGTTCATGGATTTTAAAGCCTGTATATTTAACAGAGTTATATCTAGTCATTGCTGCATAGAGTTGAGTGACAGTATCGATAACTATGAACTTCGGAAACTCTTTAAACTTTTCCTTATATGCTTTTATCTTGTCATTGATAAAAGTTATTACACTCTCCATGCCTTCATAGTTTTTAAAATTAGCATGGGGTACATTAAAGCTATACTCTTTCTTATCGAAGTTTATAACCAACGCATTTTTTATCTGAGAAGTTAGGGTAGATTTACCACTAGCTTCATAACCGCTTACAAGTATTTTAGTACTCAATCATTTCTCCTTTAATCTGTAATCTGAGTAGAGTAGATAAACTAACTTAGGATCTTCTACACCTTTAAGATAAGTCTCGGCAATCAATCTAAGATAGTCTTCAATGAATTGCATATCTTCATCGGTAATAACTTGAGTAACAGGGATTACTTGAGAAGGATAGTCTTTTAAAGGCTTACCAGTTTTCTCACTTACTCTGCCAACTATGTTATTAGTTATCCATACGATACGAATACGATTAATATCTACTCCCATTTTTCTATAGATATAGGCATAAGTAAGTAATTGCCACTTATAGTTATTAGGCATATAAGTTTCGTCTATACTTGTCTTAGATGTAGTTTTAAAGTCTATAAGAGTATCACCGATTACTGCATCAGCTGTTCCTGCTGCATAAACATTATCTACAATCTTACAAGCTATAGCTTCCTCACTTCTATCTGGTATCCCAAATACTCTTAGATAGTCTATAAGTGCTTGACCCATAGGTATAAACTGATCTTTTATATATTCTTTATCTATTTCTGGATTAGATTGAGAATCTATATAAGCATACAATTCATCTTTATCTACTGCTTTAGTTTTAATATAGCTCTCTGCTATTCTATGAACGCATGAGCCTAGTACAGTAGAAGTGCTACCTTCGAATATCTTATTACCAAGAACATTCTCTTGATACCACTCCCATTTCTTTTCAGTGAACTTAGCTACACTAGATGGGCTTATTCTGAAACTTCCTTCAGGCAAGAGATCTAAGTAGTTTTCTTGATAGTTCATAGGTTTTAATGGGGTCATTGTATTTCTCCTGTCTCTCTTGTTTCTATGAGCATTTCTTGTTTCTCTTCATCAGAAGCTCTCTCAAAATATTCAAGAGCCATACCTATGGCTTGCTCTCTAGAGATTTCGATCTCAGTTTCTATCTCACATAGATACTCATTTACCTGAATTATCTTTACTCTGTTCGTGAACATACAACTCCTTTCTTGACTGCAAGACCTAAGTCATAGACCTTATTCTTTACTGCAGTAGCTGTAAGGCTATTAGGTAAAGTTCTTAGAAGATACGAGAACTGTCTTTTAGACATTGCTGTCTTAGGATCAGCACAATACATTATCTGTTTTACCTCTGAATCTGTCCATCTATGCTTTTTAGTTTTAGGCTGATTAAAAGGATTATTGGTATCTTTAACTTCACTAACAGGTTTTAGTATCTCACTCTTAATATCTTGAACAAGATTAGAAGATGTCTTAGCATTATTATCTTGAGACATTAGAATAGATACAATCCTTCTTACACTAGACATGAGCCTAATTAGCTCATCAACTATTTCTGATTGCAAGTTTTCTCCTTTAAGTTTTTATAGTTTCTTGTTTCGCCTACGAATAAGTGAGCTTTATACTTCATACGAGATATTGCTACGTATGTTAGTTTCAGAAACTCCTCTACACTAATAGGTTTATTGTAGTTGTTATATCTAGTAGGTTTTCGATATAACTGCTTGTATATATCTGTAGCGTCTATGAATACTTCATCTAAAGTCATGCCTTGAGCTTTATGAATAGTGCTAGCATAGGTATGCTTAGGATGCATATAAGTATCTGCTATACTCCAGTAAGATTCAGGATCAGTTCTAAGAACTTCATCTAGGATGCATTTCTCCTGCTTTTTACTCTTACAGATACGAAATCTAATAGATTCTCCATCATTACTAATAGCATGAATATCCCAGATACCTTCATCAGATCTCTGAACGTCATAGATTTCGACTATATCACCATTCTTACAATAGCCTATAGGTTTATCTAAAACTAGTAGATCACCTACAGAATATAGCTCTTTATCAGCTAAAGCCTTGTTGTAACTATCTATAACACTATTGCTATAGCCTAGTATTCTTTTAGAACTATTACACTCTAAGTAAGCTTTACAGAAATCTTTATGGCTATCGTACAAGATAATGCTGTCTGGTAAATTTTTTCTAAAGTCTGGTAATTGCTTAGATTTAATACTAGATCTAAGAGATTCTAGATACTGATGTAGTTTCTGATCACTGATAGATTGTCGCATCTGTTGAGTTAAAATAACTTCCATATCAGGTTTAATATCTGCTTTAAGACCTATAGCTGATAACTGACATTCATCTCCTACAAGCAAGATATACTTATAGCTTCCATTTAAAGCCTTCTGATAGACTTTATTAGGTAGCATAGACATTTCATCGATTATTAAGAGATCAGCCTCTATAGGCTCTCTAATATCACTTAGATATTGTTCTATACCATTACGAGTCATATTAAAGCCTAAAGCACTATGAGTTGTATATGCTTTAACGCCTATAGAAGTTTGAAGATTATTTTTAGCTTTATGAGTAGTAGCTGTTAC
>QWBZ01000295.1_pt1 | contig 18102 bp, 16 predicted proteins | sample 1972441 | NCBI WGS metagenome assembly QWBZ01 (sample SAMN09866721, study PRJNA288562) | Human oral metagenome isolate term6_saliva, whole genome shotgun sequencing... | isolation source: mouth | host: Homo sapiens | place: USA: California
GGGGGGGGGTATGGGAAAAGGCACCCCGTGGGGGGTGCCTTGTGTGCAAAAGCCCATCTGGACGCTCAAGGGTTTCTATATATTTCACCACACTGCTATTCCATTAGGGCCCATCCGGCCAGGTCCAAAGCGTATGCTATGGAGCTAGTTTCAAGTTTTTGATGCACCTTTATCAGTCTAGCATTTGTGAGGTTCTGTGGCTGGAGGTTTGGTCATAACTGTGGAAATGGAAAAGGCACCCCGCGGGGGGTGCCTTGTGTGCAAAAGCCCAGTTGGGCAGCCAATGGCTTCTATATATTTCACCAACTGCAAACCCTCAGGGCCCATCCGGCCAGGTCCAAAGCGTATGCTATGGAGCTAGTTTCAAGTTTTTGATGCACCTCTATCAGTTTAGCATTTGTGAGGTTCTGTGGCTGGAGGTTTGGTCATGACTGCGGAAAAAGAAAAGGCACCCCGTGGGGGGTGCCTTGTGTGCAAAAGCCCAGTCGGATAGCGTGGTGGTTTCTGTATATTCTGCCACCTGCAAATCCTCAGGACCCATCCATCCAACCTAGCAACTCAGGGCCGCTAGTGCTAGCTTCAAGTTTTTGATGCATTACCATTTTAACATAATCACCGCACTTCCGAAAAGAGCATCTATGTCTATAAACCGACTTTTAAGTCCTTTTATCCTTAAAAAGGGCCCTCAAAACGAATACAACCAGGAGCTACAGAAGCACCCTGACGCAGAACGCATTGCTTTCATTGACGAAACCTTTGTCGACCCGTCCTACGATGAAAAAACTGGTATCCTACGCCCCGGCTACTACTCCATCGCAGCCGTCGTCGTCGAAGCCGACGACATCGCCAAGTTCCGCGAAGACCTCCCAGCCACCCTCGGAGGTATCAATTACTGGCACACCACTGATGCTTTCAATGACCAAGGTCTAAAAAAAGACCCCAATCCAAACGCCGACCCCGAGAATCCTTCCCGCAAATATTCCCCCTGGCATGTTCACCAAAATATCCGACCCATGCTCGACACCCTGGGCCGCAACACCAAAGATGGCCAGAACATTGTCACGCTCAATTTCAATATTCCCTATACCGATGACCCTGAAGAGCGGCAGAGACTCCGTGACGCTGCCCGGGCTGAAGCCCTAACAGCTATTACCACGCACCTCACCCATGCCGACCCGCCTACCACTACCTTTGTCTTCGAAAAAGTCAAAGGCGGAGATCAAAAAGACAAAGATACGCTTAACCGGCTTCAAAATGCAGGTGTTATCCCATCCATTACCAGTATCTTTGCTGAGCCTACCGATGAGCCGCTCCTTTGGGCTGCTGACCTTCTCGCGTGGGCATCCCGTCACCTCGTCAATGCAACTACTCTTACATGGCTCGATGATTCTAAAATCAAGGCACGCTTCCTCGACTCACACGTACAAACCGAGCTTAAAACCCTCAATGTTCGACCCCTCAACCAACCTTCACCCCGCATAAAGCTATATGATGAAGGCACCTACCGAGAAGCAGGAACACCAGGCACCCGTACCGAAATTGAAGCAACCTACCGTGCCGCCGAAGCCAACGGAACCCCCGTATGGGCAGGCCCCGATAAAAAGTCCGATCGCAAAAACATTGCCTACCGCAACGCAAAAGACGAGGCTATGGGGACCCCCATGCCCGCCGAAAAGGAGTTCGAGCTTGCCGTTGGTCGAGGCTATCTCACTGAAGGACAAGCCGAAAAATTTGACGCGGAAGTAGCTACCTCATCTGAGCCAATGGACCCTGAAACTAAGGGAAGCCTCGAACTCTTAGCCACGCTTAGAAAGGGAACAGAAACAAAAACCCCTGTTAAGCCAGAGCAAATTCAACAGGCAGCTACACAGCAGCAAGTACGCCACCCACAGATGAACCAGTCCCACGGCGGAGTCGAACTCTAACCCAAAGAGAATATGCACAATGAACAGGGGGCTCACGACATAAGTGTCGTGAGCCCCCTCTATCAGTTAACTCAGCAAATCAAAGACTCCCCGCGGCGGATCCTGAATTGGGAACGCCTCACGAGAATACCGCGACGCGTTATGCTCCCCGTCCTCGCAATAGCGGAACGGGCCAGTCGAAGACATCAACACCGACATGTGGTAATCCATGTGGTCACGCCACCACGCCGAAAGACCTGTCGGGTCCTCGCGGGATGCCTCCCAGGACAGCCACAACGCCGTCAAACGGCACACCGCCTCCGGGTGCTTCCACCACTGGGCACACCAGAACGTGTCCCTGCTATTGACCTTGCGGTTCATCACCTGCAGCAACCAGGAATGCACAAACTCGCCCGCATTCGGGAAAATCGTTGCAGGACCCTGCTCCTGCTGAACTTCGTTCTCGCCCATGCGCTACGCACCTCCATTCGCCAGCTGCTGCGCCGGGTCATACTTCGCCAGTGACGCCTTCACCGCCGCAGCATCCGGGCCGGTGTACCACGGAATCGTCTGCACCATGGTTGCGGGCGCACCGGAAGCAAAGACCACCGCACGGCCACGAGGCAGCGCCGCCAAGTCAGACACGTCCAGGATCTTGTCCTTACGGTCATTATCGACACTACGAGACGAACCCGACTGGCGGCTACTCGAAACAGACACATTCGAGTACACGTAATCACCGATTAGCTGGCTCAACTCGCCCAGGAACTCGGTCTCAGAGACACCGCCACCATAGACCTTAATATTTGCCGCGCTCCAGAGCTTACGCATACCCTCACGACCCCAGACAACCACACCCTGAGACCAGGACTGCAGAATCGTGCAGATCACGATACCGCGCGAGCCGTAATGGCTATAAAGATTCGGGAGTTCCTTCCAACGGCACACATTCGCAGCCTCATCCAGCATCGCCACCATCGGCAAACGCAAACGTCCACCCAGCGCGACCGCCAGCTCTTCAGCAGCCTCAACCACCGCAACCGTCAAAGCAGTCACCAGCGGGCCAGCAGTACCAGCACCCTCCTTCGACAGAAGGAACAGGGTATTGCGACCACGCACGAAATCGCGGGCGTTAAACTCTTCGCGGACCTCGCCCTCTTCCGGCGGGGTCACCCACATAAGCACCGCCGCCGACGTCAAGCAGTTCGCCATCTGACGAGCCACACCGAACACGCCGCCGCGCTGCTTATCAGGAGCAGAGATAATGCCGTCCACGTTCTGCGCAATCTGCGGGTAACCGGCATCCTTGAGGATTCCGACCGCCTCATCATCAGTCTCACGGGTCAGCCAGCGGTAAACACGGGTAATGGGCTGACCGTCCTTAGCGGCCGCCAGCAAGAATGCCGCCAGCAGATCCTTCGCGGCAGAGTCGAAGAACGCATCCGTGCGGGCACCTTCCTCACGCGAACCAGAAGCGAAATGCTCCGCCAAATTCTGCGCCTTCACCTCATCGGTCACATAGGAGAGCGGGTTCCACCACCAGGTTGCCGGATGAGCAGCCACAGCCTGCGGGTCAAAGATCCACACATCGCCGACCTGCTCACGCACCCCACGGGTAGCATCCACCACGTCACGCTTATTTGAGGTGACCAGCACCGCGCCGGGGGCTGCCAGGATGCCGGGGATAGCACGCGAGGTGGTCTTACCGGTACGAGGACCCCAAATGTCCACGCACACATTCTCCCAACCGGAATACAGCATCTGGCCCGACAGAGTCTTCGCAATCGGAAGACCCGGCGAATCCACACCCAGACGGCGGGCATCATTCAACGCCGCCTTCTCACGCATGAACGCAATATCAGCGCCAGAGCCCATCATTGACCCGGCCTTATCCACACGCGTCGAGGGGGTGCTGGTAGCCAGCTTGCGCCACCACAGGCCTACCGCACCGCCCAGCAGCAGAACAGCTACCACGATAGAGACCACGGTGGAAGCCATAGACCAGGGCGCGGTTCCACGAATCACGCCGATCATGGCAGCCACCGGGTTCCATACGGTAATGCTCTGACCGGTCAGGGCGGCACCGACCGCGTAGCCGGAGTAGAAGATAATGCCGGCGACCAGGATGAGGGCGATAATGCCCCAGATGACGAACGCTTCAGTGTTGAAGCCGCGCTTATGCGGAGTGCTCATAATAGCCGTATCCTTCCGGGCTCGGAATCAGGTGCGCAGACTCAGTAGGGGTCTGATTGTGCTGCGGGGTGGGGGCCGGCGCCGCATCCGTGGAGGAGAAACGTACCGGCGGCTGCTCCGGTTCCTGCTGTGCAGAGGCCTCTGACAAGCCAGAAGACTGTACAGAAATACCGAAATCCTCATATACAGATTCCTGTATTTCTGTATTTCCGTATGTGCCAGCGCTACCCGTAGGCATACCCACCAGCGCGTTCGTCACCTCATTGCCGCTAGCCACATGCACCGAACCATCCGAGTTACCCCAGCGCTTGTTCGTGTTGTTCATATCGATTTCAACCTGAGTCAGACGCACCATCACACTAATACCCGGGCGTCCACCCACCTTCACCATGAACTTACCAACGCCAGGAGCCTGACGGGGCGCACCATGCGCCGAACGATTCTGAGCGAGACGCGACCACGAACCAGGATCAGCCCAAGACACCAGACGCGCCGATTCCGCCTGACTCAGAGGCATCACACGACGCAGCTTCGCCATCTCAGACTGCGGCAACGCACCAGTAATCACCAGACCAGAGCGCTCCACAAAACCACGAGCCTTCTCACGCTCAGACTCAGTAGCCAACGCATCCAAGTCACTCATCGTGTGCGTAATCATCGCCTGGCCTACACCATCACGACGATTCAGACGAGTCAGCGAGTCAATACGATCCACCATATCCGCGCCCGCACGCAGAGCACGCCAAAGCTCATCGAGGACCACGAAATAGTTACGACGCGGCGCCAGCCCCTCATCCGCCAGCGTGTGCGCAATTTCCACCGACGCGAACGTCGTGGACCAGCACGCCAGCAGAGCAGCAGCCTGCACGTCACGGTGAATATCAGAAATCTGGCTAATGTCGAACACAGCCGGGCGGTCCATCGCCAAACGTGCCGTAGTCGGCTTAGAGAACATATCACCAAAGCGGCCCTGACCATTCAGAGACATGAGCGAGGACACCAACGCATCCGTCGCGTCCCTATAGCGACCCTCATCACCACGGTCCAGCGCCACATCCTGCAGAGCCTGCGGGCGAGCCACAATCACATCCAGCAGATCCTGCACCACCGGCACACCCTCATGATGCTCCTCCAGATACGTCAAAGCAGCATCCAGAATCGTCTCCTCATGCGGAGTGATATGACCCTTACGTAGAATCGAAATCAGCGCAGAAAGCATCTGCAGCTTACGCGAATGAGCGTCCACCATCAGACGCTCACGAGTCTTCGGGGGAAGAGAATCAGCGATAGAGCTCAACTCGCCCGGGTCCAGAATATTCAGGTGACCACGACCGGGAGCCAGCTGAATGACCTGGCCGCCCATCGCGGTAATTTCATCCACATAGTCAGGCTTGAGGTCACCGGGAATCAACGGAACAATACCTCGGCCGTTCATACCCAACAGCATATGACGGACGAATGTGCTCTTGCCGTAGCCGGGAAGACCCAAGATAAACACCGACGGGTTATTAATAATGCCGTCCACAAACCAGGCAATCGGGTCACAACCAACCGGCGCATTCGTATCAATATCGATACCCATAGGGGCACCAGAGAACGGCGTGGACGAGCCTGCCGCAAACGGCCACATGCCGCACACCTGACGGGTAGAACCACGCCACTCGCGAGGAGACTCAAACAGGTGCGAGGCACCGCCACCGGGAAGCATGTACCCGCGGGAGCGGCCATAGGCACCCGAGTGCGCTTCAGTAGACGAGACGAAAATCGACTTAATAGACGAGAAGAGGCCAGCTCGGCGCGGAGCTTCCGGCTGGTCAGCCTCAGCGGCGTTATAGGTGACGATTCGACGACGACTCATCAAAACCTCCATACAGAAAGACAGAAAAGCAGATATGCAGAAATACTGATTTGCAGAGACCTGGGAATCTGCATCCACAAATCCCCAGGTCTACGCAATATCACAGGGCTACAACGCCGACTTCACCGACTCCGGCAGAACCGTATGGCGACCCAACACCACGCCCAACGGCAACGTCGCAGCAAACACCGCATCATGAGCACCCCACGCACGGCGGAGCATGATGCGACTCGACGGAGCAAGCTCCTGCTCCACCACGGCGACCGCATCAGCCATCTCTGCAGGAGTCTCAACCGTCGCGCACACTACCAGACCCACATAGGTCAAACCAGCACCACGCGCCTCATCAGCCGCCGTCGCATTAGCCGCCTCCAGCTCAGCCGACAGACGGGCCGAGCCATTACGAGTCGAGGTCAAACGGGTACGGGCAGTGTTCTGGTCCTGCTCAACCATCGCCGCGGTCAACGCTGAATCCACCGGACGATACAGCATCGTCACACGCTTACGCCCAATCATCGCGTGCGGCTCCAAAAGACGCGCAAACACGTTCGAGAACACGGCACCTCGCGGAGCCTCACTCATCGTCCAGCACACAGACAGGCCTGAATCATGCCGATAATGACTCCATTCCACCACCGCGGTACTCGGGCCAGCAGAGGACAGGTCAATCTCCGGACTCTCACCCACATAGGCGGCCTCATCCAGCAAGCGAGATACGGCTGGATCATACGCAGTACGCACAATCTGACCAATATCACCAGCCACCATCGGGGTGGCCACACCCGCACCGGTAGCTTCCAGGTGCGAGCACCAGAAGACGACCTTGGAGGAGAGGTCACGGAGCATCTCATCCGGGGTACGGCGACGCATACCCGCACGAGCCGCCGCCGAGAAGCTTAGGGTCACCCAAGCACGGGTCTCAGAGACACCCGACGGGTAGGTTTGAGCCGCCTCCGCCAGCATCTGCGAAGCAATCGGGGATGCTGTATTGGACATGGACGACTCAATCTCACGGCGCAGACGGATACCTGAACCGGGGGAAGTTTCCACGGTCACCGAGGCACCTACCAGACCGACCTCACGGCCCAACTCAGCCAAAAAGCCGCCCCAGTTGGCGACCCACTGGTCAATATCGGCCTGGTCGACCATGGCTGCACCGTCAGGCTCAACCGCCAGAGAGACGGAGAAGATACTGACGGCAGGCATGTGAATCAGCGCAAAGGGACGCCCCACGCTGTCGGTACCCTCATAGGTCACCGCAGAGGAAGCCACACCGGGCAGGCGGAACTCATTCGTGGGGGTAGCGCCGAGCGGACCCGAGCGGAAGATATTGAGCTTCCGGAAGCGAGCGAACATGAAAATAAGCCTTTCGGAGAGGCGCTCCATGAGCGTGTACCCGTGCTTGTCCTTCAGAGCGAAGGAGCCCAGGAAAAGCGCGAGGATAACGCCAATGATGAGGCCGGGGATAATACCGGCCAGACGCATGACGAAGATGGTGATGATAATGGTGACAAACAGCAGAGCAGTGGCAAGGCCGGAGAGTCTACCAATACCGGCACGTTGGGGGAGCCTCCAGTTACCGTATGTGGGTTCAACATACTCAGTATCAACGTGCGCCACTCGATCCTCCCTCCGACTTCTTCTGCTCGGGCTGCGGCGGCTTAGGCTGCGGATTCGGCTTTGCTGAGCCGCCGGATCCACCGCCACGAGCACCACCGCCCTGAGAGGGAGCAGGCGTATGAGAGCTTGAACCACCCTGCGGAGGCTGCTCACCGGCAGCATCATGGACAGCAGCCTGCACAGCTTGAGTACCCTTCTTCGCGGCTGCTCCAACAGCCATCAGAGCCAGAGCAGCTCCACCAGTGGCCGCACCAGCGGCAGCCGTACCAGCGCCCTTAGCAGCTGCGGCACCGGATGCACCACCACCAGCGCCACCAGCACCACTTGCGCCGGCAGCGCCACCACCACCTGAGCTACCGCCCTTAGCGGCCATACGCGATCCCATATTGACCGCACCAGATGCTGCGCTACCAACGGCAGCACCAGCGAACATTGCGCCGCCGGCTGAGGCAGCTCCAACCGCGGGCACAATGAGGCGCATCATGGCGGGTAGAGCAAAGAGGGCAGCGACCATGAGGACGAGGCCACTCATAAGGCCGACAATCGATGTAGCCGCGCCCTCCAGCTGGCCAGTCAGTGCTGAGCCGGTAACTTTGAAGGCCGCAGCATAAATTGTTGCTGCCACCGGCTTATAAAGCACAAAAGCGATAAGCCACGAGGCGTGTTTCTGGGACCATTGCTTACCCCACTGGGTATTGGTCGCAGAGTAGGCCAGCGGTAGAGTACCTGCCAGCAGCACAGAGAGCGCCGAGCGGACAATCAGTAGGCAAATCTGGACGAGAGAGACCAGCATCGCAATGATGCCTGCGACAATCACGAAAATCTGCAAATCTGAAGCGCGTTCATACTTCATGATATTTTTCAGGCCTTGAGTAAATCCGCCTTCAACAGATTTGTCAAGAATCCATGTGGAGTAGCTGTCGCCAACCTGTAGAAGAATAACCACAGCTCCAAGCCCTGCCGAGGAGGCAAGGAGTGAACGTATCAGCGCCGCCACAAGCTCCATGAGTGGCTGGCCTTTTCGGCTCCATATCATCTGTCCTGCAGCATAGAGCACGCTAAAGACCATGAGTGTGGACCAAATCCACCAGGTGTGTCCCTGCAAGAATCCTACAGGATCAGAAGGATTTCCCTGAGTATCTCCGAGAGGAATAGTCGGAACAGTAACCCAAAAGCTTCCTAATGTTTCAATCGTAGATGCCATCGCAACACTGGCGTTGTGCGCTAGCTGATCCATGAGGCTATCGCCTACCGTTTGAGCGGCTTCCTTAGCCAGACAGCTAGTATCCCAGATCCAGCACATTAGACAGTACCCCAACGAATGAACTTGGTAGTGTCAGAGACAGGACCAATACCCAAAGGGTTTTTCGCGTTTCCATCCGGAACACGCAGACGCCAGTCGCCATCCTGCCAAACCATAGTCACATCAGCGCTGATCCATCCGGTGCCCCTCTCAGGAATAACAACAGCAAGCCTTACTACAGCACGCTCAGGGGTATAGGAGAGGAACTGGTATCCAGCCACCTGCTGCGGAGCTGAAGCTGACGGAGTACCCCATCCCGTTCCATTAATTACGTAGCGTTCGTAGGTCTGCTGAGAGACAGCAGGATCATTAAGTTGCAACATAGTCCAGGTTGCCGCATAGAGTGCACCCTCAGCAGAGTGCTCAAAGCAGCTACGAATCGGGGAATCCACCATAGGCCCAGCAGTCTTAGATGAGGGACCGGTCCAACCTGAATCGGTGGTCACCCATTTAGTGCCCTTCGGGGCAGCGTCCATCACAGACTCATCATCCGAGGCGCCAGCACCACAAGAGCCAGCCGCCACCGACGAGGTAGCACGACTCAGCTGCTGCTCGGAACCCGCTGATGCACTAGAGCCACTCGATGCTGACGAGCTCGAGCCGCCACGTGGAATCAGCACAATCAACAACAGGACCAGCAGCACGCCAACACCGGCGATAATGCCGATACCCCAGCGGGGAATGGTCACGCCAGACTTTTTCTCCATGATGTCTCTCCATGTCTCATCATCCCGGATTTCGGGGTACACCAGATAGCCCTACCCAGTGTGGGGAAGAGCTTGAGTGAGTGATAGTGGGTAATGGGGGGATAGGAGACCCAGCGACGGGTCTCGCTTGAGATTAAAAGGGTCACGGGGTGCGTGAGCGCACCCCGTGCAGGGCTTTTAGCCCATGAACATGCCGACCAGACCGCTGGCTGCGGAGGCCAGGATACAGCCACCGAACACCCAACCGAGGCTGGCAGCGTGCTCGCCGCCCTGACCGCGGCGGTTGTTAATCATCATCGCACCAGCAGTCACCAGCACACCGATAACAGCCAAGGCGAAGACGATCCACGCAATCCACTTAACGATGGTGGTAACGCCGTCAGAGCCGGGAGGTGCCTCACCGGCACCCGGATCAACCGGGCCAGCCAGCACAGCAGCGTTCAGGAAAAAGGAATTTGCAGCAGCGAGCATCTCGCGCCTCCTCGTGGTTGTAGGTGTGTGTAACCCCCAGCGCTGGGAGTAAAAAATATTACCGGTATCAGCGATTACCATAGCACACGCACCTGATGTACGTGCCACGCATTGTCACTAGTCCACCGTATAGAGCCTCATGCCTCGACACCGTATGCCGTAGCTAGTGATGAGTAGCGGACCCATTCGCCACTTGTGTACACCTTTCATCCCATAGGCGTACACCTTTCGTTCCACTATCGCGGATGATTGTCCCACCCTAAAGCCAGGTTATCTATATGATGCACATCACATAAAAATATTTCCCGCGCGCGCAAAAATAGCCCTTAATGTGTTAGAGGTGGTGGTTAACCTGACTTTAGATTGCCATTCGATACAACACCCTATTGTCAAGCCTGGTCCCCGCGCGAGCGGGGATGAGCCTGCGCTGACGGCGCTGTTGGATATAGTGCGGGTATGTTCCCCGAATGAGCGGGGATAAAGTTAAATAACGCATATACAGATATGACCAGCCAGCTGTAAAACCCCTACACCCCCTGTTAAAATAAAACACGAGGTCACTCTGTGCAGAGTGGCCCCAGGGCACACAACATCACTCATACCAACCACACATACCCCTCCACACAACAGGAGCCAAAAAGCCATGCAAAAAAGTGCCCTAGTGGTCTCCCTGCCTATCATCTTCATCTTCGGACTCATCCTCTCGTTAGTTCTCGTTATCGGTGGGTCAAGCGCAGACGCCTGCACCACCGGCAAAGCAAAAACCGGCCAAAACGCCGTTTCTGCACCAGACCCCGCCCCCGTCACCAATATCGGCGACCGAGGTGACACCATCAAGGCTTACCTGCCAGAACTCCAAGAAGCCTCCCGCCTCAGCGGCTTCCCCATCTCCCTTCTGGCAGCCACTATTCAGCAAGAATCCGGCTGGAACCCCAACGCTGTTTCTGAAGCCGGAGCCATCGGACTTTCTCAATTTATCCCTGACACCTGGGCTTCCTTCGGAAACGGGGAAGAGCCCACCGACCCCCGCGCCGCAATCAAAGCCATGGGTCGATACATGGCATACCTCAAAACCACCCTCCGCAACGCAGGCGTCGAAGGAAATGAAGTCAATAACGTCCTTCGCGCGTACAATGCCGGCCCTGGTGCTGTCATCTACCAAACTGGCGGGTACAACGACCCAGAAAATATCAACTACGCCCCAGCTATCCGCGACTACTGGCCTCAGTACCAGACCCTCATCAAGGACCTTGGTATCGACGACTACCCCACAGGCGCCGAGCAGCCCTCATTGAGCAATGCTGCTGCCAATAGCGCAACCCCTGAATCCACTGGCAGTGCTTCCGCCTCAGCATCGACAGGGAAGAACGATAAAAAGGCATCCAGTAAAGCAAAATGCAAGGATAATAAAAACCAGAAATCTTCAAATGCAGAAAACCAGAAATCTGGAAATACAGATAAATCAGGCGACGACTACCCCTGGAAACATCTCCCCCACTGCTCCGACGACTACACTTATTGCCCTGAAGTAACCGATCCCACCAACGCGTTCCCCGGTGAATGTGTAGCCTTCGCAGCATGGCGCGTCGTCCAACAAACCGGTGGTAACGCTGACAACATCACCTTCCACTCTCCCGGCAACGCCGCCGAGTGGCGAGGATACTGGGTTGCCCAGGGCTGGGAAATCGGAGATAAACCCGTCATCGGCGCCGTCGTCTACTACAACTCTGGCGTAGGCGGGGCCAGCCGATATGGACACGTTGCCATAGTGAAAGAAATCCGCGATGACGGCACAATCGTCGAAGAAGGCTACAACGGAGACTACGCTCCCAATGACCATCAGTACTACACCCGAGTCGTACCAGTTGATCGCCCGAGTGCATACCTCTACATCCCCAGCCACTAAGAAAGGAAGCACCATGACCCGCAAACTCACCGCGCTTACCGCAACCCTCGCCCTGCTCGCTACCGGCTGCTCCGCATCTACCGACAACACCGCCCCCACCGGCTCACCCGCCACCCCTAGCACTACCACTGCGCCCGCACCTGCACCCAGCACCGCAACGCAGACTCCCACCGTCACCGAGGTAAACCCCACCACTGCAACCCCGACTGTGAGCCTCGACCCCTCACCCCTAGCAGGAACCGGCGGCGGCCGCCAGCAACCCTCCAGCGTCCCTACTCTCAACACCATTACCGATGAGGACCGTGCTCGAGCAATCGACGCTGCAAAAGCAATCGTCACCGCATACACCAGCGGCAAACCCTACAAGGAGTGGTCTGCAGATCTCTTCCCCCTCATCGATGCCGAACTCCAGAATCAGTACAACCAAAATTTGCGCGTTGACCTTCTAAAAGGGAACGTCACAAGTGCAGAACTTGTTGATGACCCCACCCTTAAGATTCCCGGAGGAGATAACCCCTACTGGCTCACCGTCCATGTGAAGGTTGATGGAGGAATTAGCCCCGCCTACTACGTACGCCTTCACCGCACCGCTGACCGACCCAACAAATGGAAGGCTTCCCACATCCTCGAGCCCCAGGCCTACAACACCTTCGTCAACAGCAAGACCAAGAACAAGAACTAGAATATGGACGCTCTCGACTACCCCCGCATCGACGCGACCGTCTCAGCTGACGGCCTCATCCAACTTGAAATCCAAGACCACGCCCCTCGCACCTTTCAGGACGTAACCACTGAAGAGGCCCTGGGACAGGTGTGGAACCACTGCGCCCACCTCGCCCAAACCCTCGGCCGCGACGTCAAAATCTATGTCCAAGAAGGTACCAAGACTAGCTACTACACCCTCACTCCAGAAGGCGAGCCTACTCTCCAAACTGTGACCGAGGAAGTTGAAAAGCCGTCTATCTGGCGACGCAAAGCAATCCTCATCCCCGCCGCAGCCCTCCTAGCGCTTGGACTCGGCGGCGGAGCATTCGCAGTCGTCAATGCCCTCAACCAACCCGCCACCACCACCACGGCAACCACCCCGGCAGGAGTCACCCTCACCCTCGACAATGGAACCTACACCACCGGCGCCCTCAGTGGCGATGGCCAGCGTATCTCCTACATTGACGGGTCGACCCTCTACGTTGTCGATGCCACCAAAGGCACCCTCGTCAGCCAGACCGACCTAACCAAAAACAAGATTGAAGCTGCAGGGCTGACCATCCACCCCACCGGTGACGGATTCCTCTACACCGCACCCGGTAGCTACTTCATGTGGTCCGGCGGAAAATTCTCCAACATCAACACCATTACCACCAAGGCGCAAACCATCATCACCCGCGCTGGGGAATCCGTCATCATCTCCCGCAATGACCCCACCCCCGGAAGCGTCCAAAAAATCAGCGTTAACGGAACCGAGCGGTACCGCTCCCCCGCTGAAGGCGCAGCCTTCATTGCCACCTCTAAAGGCAACGCCATCTGGGCGTCCACCCGTGGTAACGGCACCATCATCACCGCAACCGCCAACGGTACCGAAACCGGAGCCCACTCCCTAGTAACCCCCACCGAAGGAGCCACCTTCACCCGCTGGGTAGGAGCCACCGCCAACGGTGAGGTCGTCACCCTCTGGCACACCCCCGCCGGGCAAGACATCCTTGCCCTCCAAGCCCCGGAATCTGACAGTGTCAGCCGCACCATCGACATCACTGGTGCAGCCGATAGCGTGAAGATTGACGGCACCGGCACCATCGCCATCGCAGGAGACCATGTCCATCACCTCACCACCGAGGGGTCCTACGCCTTACCGGCCGTGCCAACCAAGGTCACAAGCCGACCCGCCGGAGGGTTCAGCCTCGAATTCGGTGACGGAACCACCGGTGACGCAACCCCCAGTGGCTATATCGCCTCCACCGACACCCCAGTTCTTGGCACAACAGCAGACGGACACCGCGTAACCGTCAGTCCCGACCAACACAGCATCGTCATCAACCCTTAATCAAGAGGAGTAAAAAGTGTACCGCAAGGCCCTCATCACTTCCCTCACCCTCGCAGCCGCAGCAGGCGCCATTAGCTGCACCGCAGCGACCGCAGCAGAAACACCCACCCAGAGCGGTTCCATCACCATCCGTGATAATGGCCAGCCCAACCGCGACCAGACCCGCGACCTGACCGTTGCCCTCATCACCAAAAACGGCGCCGGTAACGCAGCCACCCAGCCTGCCACTACGCCCGAGTTCGTCACCGAATCCCCTGCCGAAGCGGAAGCACCTGCCGAAGAACCAGCACAGGAAGCGCCTGCAGAAGCACCCGCTGATACTGCACAACAGGAAGGTTCAACCCCCGAAGCAGAAGCACCCGCCGAGGCTGAGGCACCTGCTGCGGAAGCGGACCACTCTGAACCTCGTGAAGAGACCCCCGCTCCGAGTGAAGCAGCTTCGGGTGAAGTGGAAGTTGTTATCGCCCCCAGCGCCGAACCCACCCATGAGGTTCCCGAAACGCCGGGCAATACCGACGTACCCATCAACCCGGAACCTGAACCGGTCACTCCCGAACCGGAAACCCCGGGGAACACCGATGTGCCCATTGCACCTGAGCCTGAACCGGCCCGTAGCGAGCACGATGAAACCCCTGCCGACCACCAGCCGGCTGACGACACCGCACCCGTTATCGAACCGGAGCCTGAGCCTTCAACTCCGGCACCCGAGGCTACTGAAACCCCTGGCGAGGTTGAAGTTGTCATCGCACCTACCCCTGAGCCGAGTCAGAAAGCATCTGCGGACACTGCAGATAACGAGGCACCCGATAACTCAGAGGTAGTCAGTACCGAGGTGCCCATCGCCCCCGAGGATGCCCAGGCACACTCCCGTGCAACCTCAGATACTGGAGACCACGCAGTAACCGGTAGCGACGAGGTGGGCATCGCTCCGCAAGCACCGGGCTCCAAGACCCCCAAGAGTAAGAAGGGATCATCAGCTCAGCCTGCTGCAGATGCGAAATCCCCCACTTCGGTGCCGTCTGCTCAATCCACGGCGCCGGCTACCGCCCGCGACGAGTTGGCTTACACCGGTATTAGTGCCGAGACTGGCGGGATTGCAATTGGCGGTTTCATGCTGATTCTCACCGGAGCCGCTGGTGTGTGGTCTGTCCGCCGCAAGACCTCTAACGCCTAGCACCTAACTGAAAGGGGCGAACGAATCATTGCGATTCGCTCGCCCCTTCAGTTAGGTCTTGACAAGGACTAAATCTGTACAGAAATAAAGAAATATTGAAATCTTCATATACAGATTTCTGTATATCCATATTTCCGCCTCAAGGGAAGAGGGCCAGGTGGTAGGCGCAGTATATCGCGCCATGCCAAGTTGCTTGAAGCTGCAGTACATTATGCGCGAAAGCGTAACTGACGTATCTCGAAAAATACACGTAGGGTCATTCTGGTAGATTTGGAATGGCCCTACGATACACCACCGATATTTAAGGAGGACTACTCATGGCCGAGTACTTTGACCTTCCTGAGCGTTACCCTGAGCTATTCGCGCAGCTCAACGATAAGCAGAAGCGAGGTATTACTCAGACTCTCGCCTCAGCATGGCTTGAGGGTTACACCCATTCTCGCGAAGAAGTGGCTCAACTTATTGATCTGGAGCTAGGACGAATCACCTTCGAAGAATATAAGCAGAAGACCCTGGACAGGATTGCTTCTCGCCGAAACTTGGAAGAATCTGAGTAATGAGTGGTCAGGATGCATGGGCGGCATATTTTTTCCCACCGCCTGATGATCAAGTCATGCGTAATATTCCTGGTATTCGCAATGAGGGAGAGCTAAGAGAGTTTGAATACAGTATGACATCTGCAAGGCAGAGAATGCTGGAGGAGAACCCTAGCCTTGTTGCGCATACTTTTGACGCAGCACATCTCAAAGGGATCCATAAGTATCTCTTTCAGGACGTGTATGACTGGGCGGGGGAGTATCGTACTGTCAACATGAGTAAAAGGTATTCTGTGTTTGCAGATGTCAACAACAAAGAAGTCGACCGATACTTGGCAGAAGCATCCCAAAAAGTGCGCTCAACAGACTGGGAAAAGCTTAATCGTGTGGAATTTGTGAAGGCGGCATCTGAAGTTTTTGCAAACTTAAACCAGGCCCACCCCTTCCGTGAAGGAAACGGCCGAACCAGCAAAATCTTCATGGAACATGTTGCAGCTCTGAGTAATTTTGAACTTGATTACGATCGTGTCAGTAAAGAAATCTGGAATCAGCAGTCTATGTTTAGCGGTCCAGATTTTGGACACTTTCAGGTGCGTCCTGAAGAGATGTACCCGGTTTTCAATGCCATTTCCGTACCGCGCGAAACCTCACATGAGACCCAACTCGATGCTGAGGATGAAAAGTCGCAGCAGATTTACCGGCAGATTATGAATGGCTTCACTGGGCCTACTGGAGCGAATCAGCAGCAGACACCCCAGACACCTAACCGCAATATCAACCACGACTTAAATCGCGAATCCGGTCAAGGACTCGGAGACTAAAGAAAGTGGGGTGCTCAAGACATATATCTTGAGCACCCCACCTTTGCGTGTTTTTAAGGTATGGTTACCGACAGGACGAAGTAGACCGGCTAGGGCGCGGAATGGTTATGGAAGGGCAGACCCAGCTTTTCTAACGTAGCGTGAGTGGTTCCATCATACGGCTTATGTTGGAACCGCTCACTTCTTTCTAGGGTTTGGGCTCGGAGTTTGTTGCGCAGTAGTGCGTTCACTTCGGCGCGAGTGATACCAAGGTGACCCGTCTGGCAGAACGTGCCAAGAACCAGCAGAAGCAGCCGAAGAATCAGAAGGCTACTGAGCCGGAGCAGCAGCCGAAGCCGCTCTCGCCGGTAGAGCAGAAGGTTCAGGAGGCCCGTGCTGAGCGTGCGCCTGAACCTGAGGCGGATGAGGAAGCTCTGGCAGCGTTGAGGGTGAGCCAGATTGGCATGGGTGGGCGCCGTCCGCTGAACCGGGCGAGTAATCAGGGCCAGAAGCCTGGTTCGGCTCAACCCGAGGCACCGCGGCGAGGTCCTGAACCACCAGAGCGAGGCGTCGAGCTCTAATAAAGGGGTATGGGGGTGAGAAATCCAGTAGTGGATTTCTCACCCCCATACCCCTTCGTCGTTCTCAGCAGCACACGAGACGATGCTCTGTTAATCTGGAAGAAAGCACCGATACCATGTGAGGTCAATGATGAACATTCACCCCTTCGACAACCACAGCACCGATGTTGAGCAGGAGCTTTCCCGTGAACTGCAGGCTATTGCCCAGCAGATTCGTCAGGCATTGCAGAACCATAAGCAGCGGGTCGCCCGTGCAGAAAACCAGGAATCTGTAAATACAGATGTACAGATTCCTGCATCTCCGTATGCGCGGCTCTGGGAAGAATCATGGTGGGCTACCGCAACCAGCCGCGACCTAGCCGAATGGGCCACCGCGGCAGATCAGGAAGCACCCTACCGCGCTGATGCCGCCGCAGCCTACCACCACCTCGACGATAAGCTACGGAACGAATATGGCTTCACCCTCGCCGACTACCTGGCATACCTGAAGGAACACGGCTGGGAAGAACGCTACGAACAGCACCAGGCCGAGGAACGAGCTGAAGAGCGGGAAAATCTCTCCGATTCTGAGCGTCAGAAGGAACTCGACTCTAACGACCCGGCTGAAGCTCAAGAGCACGAGAACCAGTCAGAACAGGCTCATGCCCAGGCTGGTCATGAGTGGGATCAGGCTGAAGCCCGCGGTGAGCGTGCCGCCTACTACGAGGCTCACTACGATTCAGAAACCGCACACGCGGCCAAGCTCAACGATCAGTCCCTCGGTACGCATCCGCACCAGGCTGTAGCCGCCGCGAAGGCTCGAGGACCTCAGCAGCAGGCCAAGCCTGCCCGCGCAGTGCAGCAACAGGTTCATCAGCAGCACGAGCTATCCCACTAAAACCGTTCTCTTAGTAAGTGCGCTTTGCTAGTTCGCGACGAACCGACTCACGCACACCCGCATCCTCAATCGACGCCAATACAGACGCCAGAGCACGCGAGAGAATGTCTTCACGCATGAACGGTTCCACGCGG
>QWBZ01000944.1_pt1 | contig 18024 bp, 12 predicted proteins | sample 1972441 | NCBI WGS metagenome assembly QWBZ01 (sample SAMN09866721, study PRJNA288562) | Human oral metagenome isolate term6_saliva, whole genome shotgun sequencing... | isolation source: mouth | host: Homo sapiens | place: USA: California
CCTTCAAGGATGATCGGCAGGCTCTTATTGCGACGTTGCAGCATGTCTACGCCGAACTCGGTATGGACCTGCCGACGCTTGACTCCGGCGGTATTCCGAAGGATATTGATCCTTTCACGGTCTACGGCCTCTTCAATCGAGGCCTCACAGACAAGAAGCGCCGGGCGGTTGCCCTCGGGATCGGTGGTGCTCTTGGTGTGGAAGCTCCGCTGCATGATGATTTTGTCGGTGTCCCTACGCTAATCAATTTCAATGCGACTCTCTACGACCAGGCATGTCGGGGTGATGGCGATATTGAGAGGCTCTGGGACCTGTTCACGGTTGCTCTGGCCTACGCGGACCGGCCGACAGAGCAGACGGGGGCGGCATTTTGCCACGCGTACGATGCTGTTCTCAAACAACGCTATGCCAGCTGGAACGTCACAATGGGCCTATTCTGGGTGCGTCCGTATGCCTACGTTAACCTGAGCAAGCGAGACCGATGGTTTCTCGCTCTGCCCGACCGGATGCCTTCATCGGTTCGTTCTGTGCTGGCGTCGTTGAAGAAAGTTCCCGAATCCACAGAATATCTGGGGATTCGCGACAGCATTCTATCGGTGTTGAAATCCGGAACCTACGAGTACTTCTCCTTCCCCGAGCTTTCGGCATACGCGTGGCGCGTTTCCGAACAGGTTAACCGTGAGAACAAACAGGCTGACAAAGACAAGGAAGAAGTCACCCAGGCAGCTGCCCTTGGCGACGATGGCGTGCAGACCGTGCGCTACTGGCTCTACGCCCCCGGAGAAGGAGCCTGCATGTGGGACGAGTTCTACGCGCGCGGCATCATGGGGCTGGCGTGGGGCGAGATTGGGGATCTGACTGCCTACGCACATAAAGAAGATCTGAAGGCGCAGATGCTCCAGACCTATCCCGAAAACGGTACCCAGAAGAACGACATTCACGCCCTATGGCAGTTTGCGAACGAGATGAAGCCGGGCGATGTCGTTTTCGTGAAGAGGGGCCGCTCGGAGATCCTCGGGCGAGGTATCGTCACGGGTGACTACGTCTACGATCCGGAGGGCGGCCACTACCCGAATTGTCGGGCGGTTCGCTGGACTTCCTCAGGAAACTGGCCAATCGACGAACGACTGGCAATGAAGACCCTCACCGAGATCACCGACTACCCTGAACTCCTTTCTCGCATTGAGACGTTCTTCGAAGATAGCGACGACGAGGTTGACAACGAGGAACCGCTGGTAGTTTTCCCGGAGTACTCCGCCCGGCAATTCCTTGACGAGGTCTACATGGGCGAGGAACGCTACGACGCGATCGTGGGCCTGCTGCGCACGAAGAAGAACATCATCATGCAGGGAGCACCTGGCGTAGGAAAGACCTACGCCGCCAAGCGCCTCGCCTACTCGATGATGGGGGTTAAGGATGCCTCGCGCGTCATGCTGGTGCAGTTCCACCAGAGCTACTCCTACGAGGACTTCATCGAGGGGTATCGTCCCTCTGGTGCGGGATTTGAGCTTGTCAAGGGTGCCTTTTACTCCTTCTGCAAGAAGGCCGCCGATGACGAGGAGAACGACTACTTCTTCATCATCGACGAGATCAACCGCGGCAACCTCTCCAAGATCTTCGGCGAGCTGTTCATGCTCATCGAGAGCGATAAACGCGGACCGAAGAACAAACTTCAGCTCCTCTACTCACGCGAGCTCTTCTACGTGCCTCGCAATGTCCACATTATCGGCATGATGAACACAGCTGACCGCAGCCTCGCCATGCTTGACTACGCGCTGCGACGCCGCTTCGCCTTCGTGGAACTGAGTCCCGCCTTCGACTCCGACGGCTTCCGCGACTACTGCGCCGGCCTCGGCAATCCGACGTTCGAGGCCCTGGTGCGCGAGGTGGAATCCCTCAACCGCGCGATCGCCGAGGATGAGTCCCTCGGCGAGGGCTTCTGCATCGGACACAGCTACTTCTGCAACATGAAACCCGAAAACTGCACCGACGCGGCCCTCGCCTCGATCGTGGACTACGAGCTCATCCCGATGCTCAAAGAATACTGGTTCGACGAGCCCACCAAGGTCCGCGAATGGACCGACAGGATGCGCAGGTCGCTGCGGTGATTCGCGTCCGCAACCTCTTCCACATGCTCGCCTACGCCTTCTCGGCGCTCACCGAGCAGGGCTACCGTTCCGTGGCCACGGAGGACTTCGACAACGCCGCCGAGCTGTGCGCCGCCATCCTCGAGCGAGGCGTGTCCCTGCAACTCAAACGAGGCCTCGGGCAGGAATACGTGAGCCAAACCGAGGCGCGCTCCTCCCTGCGCGGCAAAATCGAGGTCACCGAGTCTGTGAAATCGCAGGCGATCCTGCGCCGCCAGCTGGTGTGCTCCTACGACGAGTTCAGCGTCCGAGTTCAGCGTCGACACGACGATGAACCGCATCATCAAGGCGACGGTCGCGCTGCTGGTGCGTTCGGACATCTCGAAGGCGCGCAAGAAAAGCCTGAAAAAGCTCATGGTGTTCTTCGCGGACGTGCGCGAGATCGACCTGCACACGGTCGACTGGAACATGCGCTACGACCGAAACAACCGCACGTACCGCATGCTGATGGCCGTGTGCTGGCTCGTCGTCAAGGGCCTCCTCCAAACCCAGAGCGACGGCACCACGCGCATGATGGATTTCTTCGACGAACAGCGCATGAGCCGCCTCTACGAGAAATTCATCCTCGAGTATTACCGCAGGGAGCACCCGCGTTTGAACGCCAGCGCGTCCTTCATCGACTGGGCGCTCGACGACGGGGTTTCGGACGGCCTGCCCGCCATGCGCAGCGACATTACGCTGAGCTCTCGCGGCCGCGTGCTCATCATCGACGCGAAGTACTACGCGGCCACGATGCAGAGCAACTTCGATAAGAGGACCGTGCATTCGGGGAACCTGTACCAGATTTTCGCGTACGTGAAGAACAAGCAGATTGCGTTTGAGCGCGCGGGGGAGAGCGTGGAGGTCTCCGGCGTGCTCCTGTACGCCGCCACCGACGAGGACATCCAGCCCGACGCCACTTACCGCATGAGCGGCAACCGCATCAGTGCGACGACGCTCGACCTGGACCAGCCTTTTGAGGAGATCCGCGCGCAGCTGGATGGGATCGCCGACACGCTCACTGGCCCGTCAACTCAGGCTTCGTGAAAGCACGGACCTGGGCGGCGTCCGGGTCGATGGGCGTGACGGTCATGTTCTTCTTGGAGGCCTCCTCGAGTGCGCTCACGGACCGTGCACTGGCCAGGAGGCGGCTCTCCATGGACGACACGGTCTTGTTGTAAAAGTCCACGGTCTTGGCCAGGTGCTTGCCCAGGTTTTCCATGTGACCAGCGACGACGCCGAGGCGCTCGTACAGCTCGCGGCCCAGCGCGATCACCTGGTCCGCCTGTTCGTTGACGGACGTCCGCGCCCACGCGGTAGCGCACGTGCGAGCCACCGCCAGTAGCGTGACAGGGGAGCACAGTGCCACGCCTCGGGCCATCGCGTCGTCCAGGAGCGACGCGTCAGTGCGCAGTGCTGCCGACAGGGCGGCCTCGGATGGGACGAACAAGATGACCAGCTCGGGCGACGCGCCCAGTGACCGCGCATAGTCGCGTCCAGCCAGCGCCTCGACGTGCGAGCGCAGCGCCTTTGCATGCGCCCACAGCTCGGCGCGGCACCTAGATTCGGCGTCCTCTCCGCTCTCATCAATGGCGCACGCCCGCAGGTATGCGTCCATGGGGGCCTTCGCGTCGAGTGCGAGGAACCCCTGCCCGGGCAGGCGAATCGTCACGTCGGGACGCCCGAGGCCACCCGACGATGAGGCTGTGCCCAGGCCTCGTCCGTGAGTGAGTGAGCCGATCGAACGCTGCTCTGCGAAGTCCACGTGCGGCATCATTCCGGAAGCCTCCAGGATGCGGGCCAGCTCGACCTCGCCCCACGTGCCGCGTGCGCTACGCGACCGCAGAGCTCCCTCCAGGGAGGCGGTCGTGCGCGCCAGCTCGGTCTCGCGCTGGGCGGACTCGCGCAGCTGCTCGGCGAGGGCACCGTGCTGACGCGCGCGAATCTGCTCCATCTGATCAACCCGCTGCGTCATCTGCTCCAACTGCGCTCGGACGGGGGCGAGCGCCTGCAAGACGGAAGCATCGCCCTGTGAGCGGGCCTCGGCAGAATCGACGCGCCGGGAGAGCTCCTCCGCGCGCGCCTGCCAGTGGGCAACCTCCGCGCGCAGCGTGCCTGCCCGGTCAGGCGTCGACGCCCGGCGCGCCACCGCTCCCACGTACCCGAGGAGCGCGCCAACCACTAAGCCAACGAGGAGAAAAACAAGCGACATACCCATGCCTTCACTCTAAGGCGGGCCATGCACATCTGCGTCCGCCCCGTGCAGAGTGGGTGTTCAACAACCTACCGCCGGTCTGATAAGTCGCCTATCCTGGGTGTAAAACTCATGGGGGAGTGGCATGGAACCCGTTGATCCGCGCACGATGCACGTACTGATTCGCGATAAAAAAACACTGACCTGGCAGGACGACACCTGGAAAATCGCGAAGGCACGCCGCGATGGGAAGCGCATCGTCGTCACTTACACCACCAGCAGCAAAGAGTTTCCATACGGCGAGGAGAGGGCGCGCCTCTACGACCAGGTCGAGCGTCGAACAGTCGACGCGCTCGACGAGGTCCGGATCGGCGGCAAGCGCCGAACCAACGTCGAAATCATCTGGACGCTCCGCCGCTCCGGCCACCCGCGCGATCCTCGCTACACGCTCGCGTACCGCACCGCTGAGGGCACGCTCAAACTTCATCGCTATGGACACGATGAGGTACGGGTAAGGTACGCGACAGCGGAGGATCGGCAAAACGCCGCCACCCTCAACTACGTCCGCGAGGAAGTGCGCGCGCAGGCAGGGCGAGCCGGGGCGACGCTCGATCCGACAGCCCGGTACCCGCGGTGGGTGAGCGGTGAGAAGATGCTGCCCGAGGCGATCCTCGCGAACGTGTGGGAATGGCTCCCTCAGGCGCCGCGCCGTTCCGCCCTGGAAGCGTTCCTCGCCGGTACGTCCTCCACGAAGACGGGCGCGAGCGATCGACTGATTATGCCCTTCCCCTCCAATATCGATCAGCGCAACGCGATTCGAGCCGCGCTCACACACCAGCTTTCCGTCATCGACGGGCCTCCCGGCACGGGTAAAACGCAGACGATCCTCAATCTCATCGCCTCCCTGATCGCGCAAGGCAAGACCGTTGGCGTCGTCGCGGGGGCGAACTCTGCGGTGGATAACGTCGTCGACAAGCTGACGGAGGAAGGCTACGGCTTCCTCGTCGCGAACCTCGGGAAAACGAAGCGCGTCAAGGAATTCCACGAGCGTGAGGGTGTCCTTGAACAGAGGCGCGAGGCCTGGGTTCGCAAGGCGTCCGCTGCGTCGTCGGATGCGCCTGCCGGAGCCGACGAGACTGCGTTGCGGGTCGAAGAAGATCGCCTCGTCACTCTATGGGAGGATGCTCGAGACATTCCGAAGATCCGCGCGCAGCTGACGGCGGCTCAGCGTGAGCGGCGCCTTTTTGAGGAAAAGGTACAGGAGAGCCGTCGCCCGGTAGCCGACATTTCTCACCTGGCTGTCTCGCGGCGCAGCTCCGGGGTCATCGGTGACCTGCTTGCCCTCGCTCGCTGCGCGCCGAGGGTGGGGCGTGGTCCTCGGGGTTTCATCGAGCGGGTGCGTCGCTACTTTGCTTACGGCTCCTTGAAGGGCGTTGACCTGGGAGACCCGCACGTCCAGTCGGCGCTCCAGCTCGCCTTCTACCGGGCCCACGAGCAAGAACTATCCGATCGCATCGAGCAAGCCGAGGCCCGCGCTGCCCGCCACGGCCTCGTCGACGTGAGCGCGCAGTATCGCCGCCACTCACGCGAAGCGTTGGATGCCGCCTTGCTCAGCCGATTCACGCGCGAGCGTCCGAGCCGCCTCAGCCCAACCGAGCGGCTCAAGCGGCAGACGGACATCCTGCTACGCACCTACCCCGTTGTGGCATCCACGTGTTTTTCGATCCGGAACAACCTGGCCGAGGAAGCGCTGCTCGACTGGATCATCATTGATGAATCGTCGCAGGTACTGCTCCCGGAGGGCATGGCCGCGCTGAGCAAGGCCCGTAACGCTGTCATCGTTGGTGACGACAAGCAGCTCGGCCCGATCTTCCAGGGGTGGGAGGAAAGCAAGCAGGAACCGCCCGCGCCGCGCTTCGACGTCCGTTCGCTCTCGCTGCTCGACTCCATCAAAATGATGCCGGAGTCGGCGCAGGTGCCGAGCACTCTGCTCAAGGAACATTACCGGTGTCATCCCGCGATCATCGAGTTCTGCAACCACATGTACTACGGCGGTCAGCTCATTCCGATGCGCGTCCCTGCCGACGATGCCCCCGAGCCGCTCGCGATCATCTATGCTGCGCCCGGAAACCATGCGCGACGCCCATCGCACGGCAGTGGCTTCTTCTCGCAGCGGGAAATCGACATCGTCACCGATCTCGAGGATATGCGCAGCATCCGGGACGGTGTCGAGCTCGAGGGGGCAGACGAGTCGGGCGACTTCGTGGTGGGCGTCGTGACTCCGTTTCGGGCGCAGGCAACGAACCTCAGCAAGCAGATTCGTAGCGACCTCGGCGATGGGGCTCATCCCCGATGGCTGGCTGAGACCGCGCACAAATTTCAGGGGCGCGGTGCGGGCACGATCATCCTGTCCACCGTCCTCAACGCTCACGACCGCTCGGCCGCGCAAGACTTCTACGACGCGGATGCCCTGACGAACGTGATCGTGTCGCGAGCCAAAGACCGCTTCGTCGTCGTGACCACGCATGGGGGCGTCCGGCTTAGCCGAAACGTGAGAGCCTTGCTCGAGTACATCGAGATGTACGATCCGAGCGCCGTCGTCCAGTCGGACATCGTGTCCATTTTCGACGTCCTCTACAACGCGTATAGCGAGTCGCTCGAGCGGTATTCCCAGGTTAAGTGGGCTGATCGTCGGCGCTCGCCCGCAGAAAATGTTGCGGAACAATGCCTGCGAGATGTGCTCGCAGAACCCAGGTATGCGCGCTTTGGGTATCAGACCCAAGTGTTCCTGCGGGATGCATTGCCCAATACGCGCCGCTTGAACGAGGAACAGCGAGCTTTCGTGTTCCGGGACAGCGCGCTCGATTTCGGGGTGTACTCGCGTGTGACGAAGCGCCTTCTCCTAGCCATCGAGGTGGACGGGTGGACGTTCCACGGCATGAGCCAGAAGCAGCAGAAGCGCGACGGCCTGAAAGATTCGATCATGTCCGCGTATGGAGTGCCCGTCCTGCGTCTGCCGACGATCGGATCCGGGGAGGAGCAGAAGATCCGCGAGGCGTTGGATCGGCTCCTTTAGGAAACGCCTGATGCACTCGGTGGGTTCACCCCGTAACTGACTCGGCGGCCTCCCGTCGTGATCGTCTACAGGAATGGACGAGGCCGGGGCAGGTTTATGCACATCCGTGCGGTTTCGGGAATGTGGGTGGGAGGATGTGCGTGATGGTTGCGCAGCATTCTTAGTGTTTCGTGCTGGTTCTGCGCGTACCCTGAAACAGTAGGGCGCACCTCCAAGGACGGGGGACACCCGCGCGCGTCCCTCGGGTATGCGAGAGCGCGCCCAGGCGTGGCTGCACGTCGAGCCGTTCTATTGGACGATGCGCGTGGTCTACGTGTGCCTCGCCGCAGGAGCCGTCTTCGCCGTCTACATCAACGGCGTCGCCGAAGGCTGGTGGAGGGCCTGGGGCGAAAAACCCAGCGTCGCAGCCACAGCCCCCGCCACTCAGCCCGCACCCACCGCATCCGCGTCGGCCTCGGGCGAGGCGGCAATGTCGGGCGGCTACCAGATCGGCCCCGACGGCATCCTCGTACGCCCCGCCCAATACGCCGCAGACACCTACACCAAGCCTGAGTTACCTGAGGAAGCAAAGGAAAACACCGAACGAGGAGCAGAAGCAGCCGCAGAACACTACCTCGCACTCATGGCTTATGCGTGGAATACAGGAGACACCCAACCCTTCGAGGATATGTCGGATGGTCCTGACGATTTTCATCAGAAGGTAACATCCAATATTAGGAATGTATACTCACACGGCTGGACATACGATAACCAATCGACAATTGAACACGTATTAGATGTGCATCCTGTCGATCCCAATGGAAGCACAGTCCCGCAAAATACGATCTCTGTTGCATTTTTAACGAAGTCATCGGACGGTACAACCTGCAAAGGGACGAAAGTTGATATAAGCAGTACGGAATATCAATCCGTTCTCGCGTTACTTCTAACGTGGCAGGATAGTAAGTGGATAGTCATTCAGGGAACAATGGAGAATACAGATGCATAAACTAAAATTATTGCCCATTCTGTTCTCATCTTTACTTGCTGCGAGCTCAATAACGTGTGTCACCGCCAATAATGCGTACGCAGATGAGGGAGAGTCTGCTGCACCCCCGCACTTCCGCGCTAACGGAAGTGGGCCAGATGTAAACGTGGAGGCTAGCAAGGCAGCCCAGAAGGCAAAAAATCTAGGTGGATCAAACAATATAGGACCAGCAGATGATAAGAATTGGTTAACTGCAGAATCGTCGATCCCTGACGAAGCAAAGCGTTACTGGGATTGGGCAAAGTGTGCCTCAGTTTCAATCGGAACAGCACCGAACGACGCACGAGTATCTGACGAAGACTGTACTCTCCCACCCGAACTCGCCATGGCGGGGTTTACCCGTGACTCCGACGCTGTGCCCACGACTCGCGAGATTCTGCTAGCCGCATCCACGCTCATTCACGCTGATGGTGCGGGTTTGCATAAGCGGCCGTCGAAGGTGTCGTTCACGAACAAGTACATTCCCACGATCGTGGCAGCCACCCACCCCACACAAACCCACACGATCTACATTCCCACGATCGTGGCAGCCACCCACCCCACACAAACCCACACGATCAACCTGCTGGGACACGACATTACCATCACTCTCAGAGCCACTAGTTACGAGTGGGAATGGGGCGACGGCACCCCGAACACCGTCACCGCCTACCACGGAATGCCATACGAGAAGGGCATGGACCTGAACAAGGACCCTAGGCTCATCCGCCACTACTACACACCGCCTAACGGGTGGCGCTCGCGCTTCGACGGCCCCTACCCCGACGCCACCCGCACCATCACCCTGACCACCACGTGGAGCGGCACGGCCACCAACCCCTTCACCGGAGAAACCCAAACCATCAACGGCCTCGTCACCACAACGGAAACGACCGGCCCCTTCTACCTCGACCACCTCACCGTCTCCAACACCGACACCTGGGAAGAAAAACAAGGCCACTAACGGAAGTTTGACAGTGAACCGCGCTACAATCTGCCACCTCGAATGCGTGAAACACGCGTGAAACAGACGAAGGAGGGCGAGAACTAAACCGCGTGGCCAGGCACTGCAGCTGAAAGTGCCAGGCGCGCCTACGCCACCACCATGGCGACAGTTCCCGCGCACATGAGAGCGAGGCCCAGCAGGTAGCGCCGCGTGAAACGCTCGTGAAACGCCGCGGCCGACACTGCGACCGTCACGAGAATCGACAGCTTGTCGATGGGCACCACGACGGATGCAGGCCCATCCTTCAGCGCGTGATAGTAGGCCAGCCACGACGCGCACGTCGCAGCGCCCGACGCGACGATAAACGCGACCTCCCGGCCGGGGGGCAGCCGAACCTCGCCCATCCGCCCCTGCGCGCCAACGATCGCCCACGCCATCGCCAGCACCACGAGGGTGCGCACCGCAGTTCCAAGCGTCGGATCCACCCCCGAAATGCCGACCTTCCCGAGGATCGACGTCAACGCGGCGAACAGCGCAGACGCGAGCGCAAACGTCAGCCAGCTGCCACCCCCGTGCAGCGCACGCGGCAGGCCTGAGAGGTCGGAGGGCTCCACCATGAGAAGCGTTCCCGCCGTGATGGTGGCGATCCCGATGACACCCCACAGGCTCACGGGTTCGCCCAGTAAAACGAGCGCGAGGATGATCGCGAGGACCGTCGACAGCTTGTCGATGGGGGCGACGCGGGAGACATCCCCTCGAGACAGTGCCGCGAAGTAACACAGCCACGAAGCCCCCGTCGCCAGTCCGGACAGAACCAGGAACAGCGCAGAAGTCCCACCGATAGACGCAACGCAGGAAGCGGAGCCGGTCAGAAGCGCCATGCCCCACGCGCCAACGGCGACGATGACCGTGCGCAGCGCCGTCGCGACGGTCGAATTCGTCGAGGCGACGCCCGCCTTGGCGAGGACGGACGTCAATCCTGCAAACAGGGCAGACAGGCAGGCCGCGACGATCCACATGAGATCAGCCTAGGCCCGGAATGAAAGGCAGCGCATCTGAGAGAGATGACGGTGTGTCATGTGCACCAGACTGCGGAAAAAGTACGTTATAGTTGTCGCGTATCCAGGCCTCGTGTTGGGGTCACAACGCGGTGTAAAGGAATGACATGTGGGGCAGCCTCAACAAACCGGGTGCTCATGGTGAAAACGTCGGGAATGGGCGAGACCTCCAGCGTGAAACAAGCGGTGGGGACTTGACGGCATCTCAACGGAGCGAGGCTGAACAGCATGCGGTCGAATTCCTGAAGAAGGTCGTGCGCGTGCCCGGCGTGTGCATCAACCGCGACGACTTCCTGCGCCAGGAACTGCGTGAGCGCGGTGTGCCCGAAGAGGTGATTCGGAGGGCGATCGACACCAGCCCTGCGTTCGCTGGTGTCCCGCTAGCTGATCTCGATAGGCTGGCTGAGCAAGCTATCTCCTACGAGACGAACAAATCCGCAGCAATGTCCTTCGCGGCGGGTATCCCCGGAGGATTTGCGATGCTCGGGACGATTCCCGCTGACATCACGCAGTACTACGTGCATGCCTTCAGGATCGTGCAGAAGCTTGCATACCTCTACGGATGGCCCGAATTGCTTAGTGCGAAGGAAGAGGTGGATGACGGGACGATCGGGATCGTCGCTATTTTCTTTGGTGTGATGCTCGACGTTGAGGAAGCCGCCATGTCCCTTTCCTCATTCGCCAGTTCGGCTGTGATGGACACGGTAAAAAAACAAGTGACTAAGCAGTTCCTGGTGAAGACATCATGGTACCGGGCTGCTAAAAAGACTCTGCAGTATATCGGCGTCAATCTGACCAAGAAAGCCTTTACTCAGGGATTCTCAAAGGTGCTCCCCGTCATTGGTGGTGTTGTATCGAGTGGCTTGACTTTTATGTCGCTTCAGTCGCAGTCATCTCGACTGAAGAAACACCTGCGCGAGCTTCCTCCTCCCGGTATTGATAATGAGATGTGGAAGCGGGTCATCACAGCAGCGAACTCTGTCGAACAGGAACAGAGCATCGTGGGTGCTGTCGATGCGGCTTTCCAAGGGAGAGTTGGGATCGCTGCGGTTGGCGTGGTGAGTGCAGCGTCGGGTGTCACCAGCGGCGTCAAGGGCCTCTTCGGTTGGAATAAGTAGCATCTCGGTGACGAGGCCGGGGCCGGGGAGGCGCTTAACCGCGAACGAAGCGCAGGCCTCGGCGCAGTGTTTAACGGGCCACTGTTTCCTACTTTTTCTGCCCCGAGAGTGGGAAAACCTGCCACCATATGCGGGTGAATGAGACGACGAAACCGGCCCTGGCCTCGTCCCAGACCGAGGCGGGCCCCCTGATCCTGCAGGCATTCGCCTGGGACATGGCCCCGGACGCCAGCCACTGGCGCTACCTCGCCGAGCACGCCCAAGAGATCGCGGACCTGGGCGTCACCATCATCTGGCTGCCGCCCGCCTACAAGGGGCACGAGGGTATCAACGACGTCGGCTACGGCGTCTACGACCTCTACGACCTGGGCGAGTTCGACCAGAGGGGCTCCGTCCCCACGAAGTACGGGACGAAGGACGAATACCTGGCCGCCATCGAGGCCCTGCATGAGGCGGGTATCGCGGTATGCGCCGACATCGTCCTCAACCACCGCATGGGTGCCGACGCGACCGAGACCGTGCGAGCCACCCCGATCAACCCCCAGGACCGTCATGAGGCTATCGGCGAGCCCGAGATGATCGAGGCGTGGACTCGCTTCACGTTCCCGGGGCGTGGAAACGTGTACTCGGATTTCACGTGGGACTGGACGTGCTTCCACGGCATCGACTGGGATGAAGCCACGAAGCGCAACGGCCTGTGGCTCTTCGAAGGCAAACACTGGAACGAGTCCGTCGACACTGAGTTCGGCAACTTCGACTACCTCATGGGCTGCGATGTGCACGTCACCGATCCCCGCGTCAGTGAGGAGCTGGACCGCTGGGGTCGCTGGTACGTCGAGACGACCGGCGTGGACGCGCTGCGTCTGGACGCCGTCAAGCACGTGGGATCGGACTTCTACGCCCGCTGGCTCGAAGACCTGCGCGCCTCGACGGGGCGCTTGCTGCCGGCTGTCGGCGAATACTGGAGCGGCGACGTGCGCGAGCTCGAGGACTACCTGGCGAGGGTCCCCGACGTCATGCTCTTCGACGTCCCCCTGCACTACCACCTCCACGATGCGTCGATTTCGGACGGCAACGTGGACCTGTCTCGACTGTGGGAGAACACGCTGACAGCGTCCCACCCCGACCAGTCCGTCACCTTCGTCGAAAACCACGACACCCAGCCCGGCCAGTCGCTGGCGTCCACGGTTGCCCCCTGGTTCAAGGCCGCCGCCTACGCCCTCATTCTCTTCCACGAGGCCGGGGTTCCCTGCGTCTTCTGGGGTGACCTCCTGGGGTCTCCAGAATCCGACGACCTGCCCGCCGTGCGCGAACTACCGACCCTCATGTCAGTCCGCTCCCGCGCGGCTGTCGGCGAGCAGCACAATGCTTTCGACGACGCGGACGTGGTCGGCTTTGCCCGCGAAGGCAAGGAAGAGATTCCCGGCTCCGGATGCGCGGTCATCCTCTCCGACCGGATGGCCGCAGACAAGACGCTCTACGTTGGAACGCGCCACGCGGGCGAGGAATGGGAATGCGTCATCGGCGGCCACCCGAGCGTGCGCGTCGCGGACGATGGGACCCTCACCGGCACCGTGAGCGACGGAGGCCTCAGCGTCTACGCGCCGCGCGCGTGAGCGCACCACACGCCCCGGCCTCGTCCCTGTCGATGAGGCCGGGAAACGTGCGTACGAGCGCTACTCCTGGGTGCCACCCAGGGCGGGAATGCGTTCGATCTGATCCTTGAAAAAGGCCTCGGCTGACGCGACGAAACGCTCGATGCTGGTCGAGACCTGCGCGTCCGTGAGCCCGTAGCGGGCGGTGACGAACTGCTCGGCGCACAGGCGCTGACGGCCGTCGTCCAGCGACGCCACGTAGACCTTCGGCCACGTGGTCGCCCCGTTCCAGTCATTGCACGCCTGAATGAGGCGCTGACGAAGCTCCATCGACACGTCCTCGGGGATCGCGGCCCACATGCTCAGGTCCGTGCCATCGTTCGCGATCGAAAAGATGAAGTAGCCGCGCCCGATACCCATGTGCAGGCTCTGGTCTTCCACCCTGTAGTTGAAGTCGTTACGGTCGAAGTAATCGATCAGTCGTTGCACGTTGAGCGGACGCACAATGGTGCGGCGCGAAATGGCGGCCTTGCACTCGGCGATGATTTCCGGCGCGTCCTCGTTGGTCGGATCCATGGCGACGCACTGCTCCAGGTACGTCAGCGCGCTCTCCTCCTCGTCCTGCCAGTACAGGGCCGTGCCAATCCGGTAGTACCAGCGTGGGTCCGCCATGCCTTCAGCTTCGACGCTGCGCAGCAGCTCGATCGCGTGTGTGATGTGATCGCGGAACGAATCCATGTAGGGCTGTGCGTAGTTAATGTAGGCGCGCGCCAGCAGACTCGTCAGCTCGTAATCCATCACCGACGGGGGCTGTCCCTCGATGAGCGCGATGATCTTTTGGTGTTCCTTCTCCTCGTGCAAGAGATTAATCTGGTCGATGAGCGACGAGCGAGAATCCACGGAATCTCCTTCAAACGATGCCGAATGTGACTGCCTGATCACAAGCATAACAGGGCGCGTGTCGGCTCTGAGCCGCTGATGGCCCGCTCGCTGTGTAGGCTGACAGGATGGACCAGACCGGCATGAATGAGGACCGCGTGAACGACGACCTGCGTGCGCGTATGAGCGAGGCCGACGCCGCCCAGTGGGACGAAATCCAGCAGTGGAAAGCCTCCCAGCTGAGCGACAAACGCCCCCGCGCTATCACGCAGAAGATGAAGTCGGCAGCCCTGGCACCGGTGGGCAAAGCAGTGTCCATTGCGCGCAAGGTTCCCGGCGGGGAGGCGTTGACCCGAACCATGTCTTCCGCAGCCCTCGGACTGGTCGAGCTGGCTGCCTCCGCGTCCGAGGCCTCGGTGCGCCGCACGCGCATCCTCAAGGCTTATCGCGCGGCCGGACACGACGTGACAAGCCTGCGAGACATCCGCTCTCTGCCCCTCGGCCAGGTACTCGCGGTCAAGCCTCGCCTGAGCCTCGCATACTCGGGTACGGCAGCCGCGGAGGGTGCGGTCAGCGGCGTGTTCGCCTCCGGGGGCTCTCTCGCCGCTGTGCTCGGCATGGGGGTCGCGTCGGCGCCCGGCGTGGGTGTCACGGCCTCGGCGATGGCCGTCGATATTACGACCTTTCTGGCGGCGGCCACGCGTCTCGTCGCCCACACCGCTGCCTACTACGGCTACGATTCCGAGGATCCCTCAGAGCGCCTCTTTTCCACGATGGTGCTCTCCCAGGCGATCGACCCGGCTGGCAGCGGGCGTGACTTCGTCGTCGAAAAGCAGGCGACGATGCTCGCCTTCAACCAGGTGATGCGCGACCTCGCGCGCAAGGGATCCCTCGAGTCGCTCGGTGGGAGCGCGATCGTGAGCGCCATGAAATCACTGTTCTCTGCGATGGGCGTTCGTCTGGCGAGCCGCAAGCTCGCGCAGATCGTTCCCGTCGCCGGAATCGTGGTGAGCGCAGGGCTCAACGCGGCGCTCATGCGCACCATCGGGGAAACGGCGGATCACCTCTACCGGGAACGTTTCCTCGCGGAGCGTTACGGTCGCGCGATGGGCAATGGCGAGCCGTCGACTGCCCTCGTGGTTTCCACGCAGGGAAGAGACTTGAACGAGGACGTCGCTCGCTACCTCGAACTGACCGAGGCTGAGAGCCGTGCGTAGAGCGGTGGCTCTCTATCAGGCGAAAGACTTCGGCGTTGCTGGCGGATGCGAAAACGCCGCCGCCTGATGGTGTGCAGGGATGGTCATGAGCGAAAGTACGGAGGAGATGAACGACGCGATCGACGAGATGCGTGCGCGCATGAGCACTGACGATCTCGCCCAGTGGGACGCAATTCAGGAATGGAAAGCCGCGCAGATTCGCCTCATCAGGCCTCGTGTCATCTCGCAGCGTATTCGCTCGTATCTGCTCGCGCCCCTGGCGAAGGCCGTTTCTCTCGCCCGCAAGGTGCCCGGTGGGGCAGCTGTCACTGGTGCGGTGGCCTCCGGGATCCTCAGGCTCGTCGAGCTCGGGACATCAGCCGCCGAGTCTTCGATCAGCCGCGAGCGAATCGTGAGGGCTTTCCGCCGGGCTGGGTGTGATATCGAGTGTCTCGAGGACATCCGACACCTGAGCCTGGCGCAGATTCGCTCAGTGAAGCCGCACCTGAAGGTGGGCTATTGCGGGGTCGCGGCCACCGAGGGAGCAATCAGCAGCATCGTCGCGTCGGGAGGATCGGTCGCTGCACTTGCCGGACTCGGTGTTGCTTCGGCCCCCGGTGTCGGCGTGGTGGCGGGCGCGATCGGACTCGACATTATGACGTTCCTGGCATCTGCGACGCGCCTGGTTTCTCACACGGCTGCCTACTACGGGTACGACACCGCAGGCCCCGCGGAAGACCTTTTCGCCGCGATGGTTTTATCCCAGGCGATCGCCCCGCGAAGCACGGCTGATGACCATGTCGTCGAGGAGAAGACCTCGATGCTTGTGTTTAACAAGGTGGTACGCAAGCTCACCAAACGCGGATCGATGGAGAGCGTCGGGAACAATGCGCTGACCGCATCCGTGAACTCTCTCTTCGCGGCTCTCGGAGCGCGTCTCGTCGGCATGAAGATGGCGCAGATCCTGCCGATTATCGGCATCATCGTCGGCATGGTCCTCAACGCCTCCCTCATGCGCACCATTGGCGTGACCGCCGACCATCTCTACCGTGAACGTCTTCTGATCGAACGATACGGACAGGATGACTCCGCGTCCGATGGTGAAGAAGCAGACGATGAAGAGGATCTGGATACGGAAGTCACGCGCTACATCGAGCTCGCCAAGGCCGACAAGCGCCGCTAGCGCGCCCCGGTTGGGTTAGCTCCTCGAGTTCCAGTTCTGCCAGTCGTTCCAGTCGTCGTCCTGAGCGTCGACCGAGATCATCGGCATACGCGCGGACGAGGCCTGGTCCTCGTTCTCCGCCTCAATGGCGTCGTTGTGGTCCTCGCGCTGCTTGCGGCGCTTGCCCCAACCCCAGCGCTTGCGGCGCTTCGACTCGCCCTCCTGTTCGCGGCGCGCCTCCTCATTCCATGAGAATTCGGAGTTCCAGTCTTCCTGGAATTGGGCGGGTACCGCGGGCGCCTGGGGCGTGACGGACGGCTGCGGGGCGACGGGTGCCTGGGGAGCCTGCGGCATGGCCGGAGTCTGCGGCATGGACGTCTGAGGCTCCTGTGTCTGCGCGACCCAAGGCGTTGTCGGCACGTACGGCGCGGCCGGGGGAACGGGAGGCGCCGCCTGTTCGGGCGCGGCTGGTGCGGCCTCCGTAGGTGAAGGTGCAGACCAATCGAAGGAATTCACTCGGCGAACACGCGGGATCTGGGCGGTCGGTAGCTCGCCGTCATCGATCACGGGAACGAACGAGGTCTGCTGCGTAGGTGCGGATTCAGGCTCGGGCGCAATGACGGGTTCGGGCTCCGGCTCAGGCTGTGGCTCGGGCTCGGGCTCGGGTGAAGGCGCGACCTGAGGAATCGTGACCGGCGCGAGTCGCGGAATTGGAATACGCGTCGGCGTCGGAATCGTCTCGGGTTCGGCCTCGGGTACGATGACGGGTTCCGGTTCGGGCTGGGGAACGACGATGGGTTCCGGTTCCGGCTCGGGTACGGGGACGGGTTCCGGCTCCGGTTCCGGTTCGGGCTGGGGGATGATGATCGGCTCGGGCTCGGGCTGAGGAACGACGATGGGTTCCGGCTCGGGCTCGGGCTTGGGTACGGGGACGGGTTCCGGCTCCGGTTCCGGTTCGGGCTGGGGGATGACGATCGGTTCAGGCTCGGGCTGAGGAACGACGATGGGTTCCGGCTCCGGTTCAGGCTGGGGGATGACGATCGCTTCGGGCTTAGGCTCGGGCTGAGGAACAACGATGGGTTCTGGCTCAGGTGCGATGGCATGCCGAACCTTCGGGATCAGCATTGTTGCAGGAGCATCATCTTGGTCTGCGGGCGGCACCGGCACAGGGGCCGAGACGCGCGACTCGCTATGTGCACGCTCAGTTGCCGGGTGCTCGTGGTAGACCTCGGCCTCGCGCGTGACGGCCTTAGCCGTCGAGACCTGCTCAGCCGGGATGTCCCGGGCGGGCGCAGGAGCGGGCGCAGGAGCGGGCGCGGGAGCAGGAGCGGGAGCAGGATCTGCCGGAGCTGAGGGCACATAGCGATCGGAGCGACGCTGGGGGGTGCCTGCAATCGCAGTGGCGTCCTGCCCCTGGGGGAAACCCGGAGCATAGTTCGCAGCAGGTGCATCCGACCCCTGAGCCATCGGCTGCATCGGCTGCGCAGGGAAAACGGCGGGGCGGTGCCCGTCGCGCGAGCGCCTGCGCTTTGGAGGCTTCGCTGCCTGAACGGGAGCCTCGGGCGCGGGAGCCGCAGGTTCGGGACGCGACTTGTGCTGCCAGACAAAGCCGGTATCACGCGGCTTGGGCTGTGGGAGCGAGGCGAGATCGAGCGCAGACGAATCGGC
>QWBZ01000390.1_pt1 | contig 17867 bp, 9 predicted proteins | sample 1972441 | NCBI WGS metagenome assembly QWBZ01 (sample SAMN09866721, study PRJNA288562) | Human oral metagenome isolate term6_saliva, whole genome shotgun sequencing... | isolation source: mouth | host: Homo sapiens | place: USA: California
AGGCAGATATTTCAATCCTCCCCACAGGTCTTGGTTGCTCATTTGCAAGTAGTGCAAGTACGTCGTAGCATGAGAGGCTTAGAAAGCTCGCATACTCGAAAAGCTTGTCAGTACTTGGGAAATTTCCCTTAGACTCCCAGCGAGAGATTGTACTTGAGGAAATACCCAGTTTTCCAGCAAGATACTCTTGAGAGATGCCTTTTTCCATGCGATTTTCTCTCAGAATCTGAAGTAACTTTTTCATATAGTCAAAGTTATAAACGCATCCTAGCTTGACCAACCCATATAATGCAAGTTTGTGCGCCCAATGCAAGAGGTCTTGCATCAGATGCAAAGTAAGTATTAGTAGGAATGCAATAGGGCTGGTATAAGATAAAGGGAGGGCAAAATTGGGGCATGAAAAAGTTAGTTTTTTGCAACTACCAAGGAACACTGGTGCACGGTGCAAGACCCTTTATATATAAGGGCTTGCACCGTGCACCAGGCAGTGTAGCAGAAAAATCTGTAAATAATTATGAGAGAATACTTTGGCAAATGGTTCTTTTTTATGTACCTTTGCACCAAAGAAAAGAGAGCTATTACGCTTTCAATAGCCCGTCAGAAAGGTAGTCATAAGGTAGTCAAAAAACTGCTACATAATTGCTACACTACCACTTGACAGAATTTGCTAAAGACCTGTTATACAACGAAATAAGAGAGGTTCGTTCCTTTCCCTCTCTCTCCGCAAATAGCCGTAATTCAACAAGTTACGGCTATTTTTTTGATTATGATCGGGACTCGATCTATTACTTTGATACCATACTTTGAAATCCAGGAAGCTTTCTACGAAGTTCTGCTTGCAACCAAGTTGGCTACACTTGTCGCAAAAATCCGTTTTTCCACAAACTTGGTCTTGGGAGCAGAGAAAAATCACTGCTTGGAGTTTTTTCTCGTTTTTGATTTATACCTTTGTTGGAGTACATTTTAATGGACATAAGGGGAGCATGTTGTTCGCATCGGCTTTGTCGTGGCGATGTGGAAACTCTCCCCAACAACAAATACCATTAGATTTGCCCGTTTCGATTCCCCTCGATTGGAACACGACCATCTTGGTGGCAGTAAACAGGCTTCCATCGGGAAAGATTGAAAACGTAATTCTTTATATCTTTCATATTTAATCACCATGCCGTATCCCATAGAAGACAAACTGGTTATCGCTGTATCATCGAGTGCTCTCTTTGACATGCAGGCGTCTGATGCCATATTTAAGCAGGAGGGGGAAAGCGCTTACAGAGAATATCAACAGAATCATATTGACGATCCGCTTGGAAAAGGTGTCGCATTTCCTTTCGTGAAGAGATTGTTGGACCTAAACAAGTCGTTCACAAAGGAACAACCGATTGAGGTGATTCTCTTTTCCAAAAACAGTCCTGAGGCCGGCTTGCGAGTGTTCCGGTCTATTCAATACCACCAACTGAATATATCTCGCGCATGCTTCTCCTCCGGAAACCCGAATCATCAGTACCTACCTGCATTCAACTCAACCTTATTTCTGACAACTAATGCTGAGGAGGCTAAGGAGGCGTTGGTTAACGGGATCACTGCCGGTGTCGTCGGAAAACAGGAAATTCATGATTCTAACGAAGAGGGGCTGTGCTTAGCCTTTGACTTTGACGGGGTGATCGCAGACGATAGTTCTGAAAAGTATTATCAAGAACAGGGACTGGAAGCTTATCAGGAATACGAAAAAGTGTTTGGTTGCCATCCTTTGAAATCGGGGCCCATTGCTGAGCTACTGAAAAGGATCTCGTCTTTTCAGCAACTGGAACGCACGAAACAGCAAGCGGAGCCCGAATACCAACGAATGCTGAAAACCGCAATTATTACGGCTCGTAATGCACCTGCTCACGAGAGAGTGGTATTTACGCTTCGAAGCATGGGGATAGAGGTGGATGAGGTCTTTTTTATGGGAGGAGTGGAAAAGGCTCGATTGCTTAATATCTTGAAGCCTCATATTTTCTTTGATGACCAGATGATTCATTTGGAACATATCAAAGATGTTGCGGGGGTGCACATTCCCTTTGGCGTTGCAAATGCCGGAAACACAGTATCAGAGATCTAACCGGCGGATTCTATAACGTAATTGCTCGGAAATGAAATATGACTTTCTGAAATAAACGAACTCCGGAATGCAAACCCAAGTATCGTCATGACCATTTGGTGAAGATAGTTTCCGCTCTCTCGGCTTGTTCAGCCTTACGGTCTGCGGGAAAAATTTGGTTATGCGAATGGAAATCCGCCGTTACAAGTGCAAGCGTGCAAATTGTGAGACTTGGTAGTAGTTCAGAAAGAAAGAAGCGCCTATACTCGAAATGCATGGTCTATATAAGTAAAAACAAGCGTGTGCCACTTTCGTTATGAGAAAGTGGCACACGCTGATTAGTGGACAAAGGCGCCAATACAAACTTCTTGCTTTATCTGTTTATAAAGTAATTCGATCATCGAAGCTGGACTTTTTGCCTTTGCGCTCAATAGTGTCTCAAGTCAGTTGCTTTGAAGGGAGTAATGGATAAGAGAAATCTCTTCTCGCTGCCGTCTGATATGAACCAAGGGGAGCGAAATGGTTTTTCTAAGTTGCGGATGAGGTGAATGTCGCGAACCGGTGTATTGCCTTCGGCGAGGAGAAAGGCTTTTTTCCCATTCTTTATTGACGGCGACATCGACAACGATGACGGCATGACCAAAAAATCTGCCATTTCGTGCTGATGAAGGAAGTCATCGAAGCGCACTTGAGCTGTCTCAAGTTGCTGTTTGTTCTCAGGGACTTCTCTGTTTTGCAGCGCTGTTTTGAGATTATTACACCTGGCTCCACATTCTCTGCCAGCACCTTGTAGAGTCCAAAGTGTTTCGGCTCTTTGAACTGCTTGAGAAAGTTCGTCATGAAGTTCTTGAGCAGTCCATCTTTGTTGCTGAATTTGAGAAAGCTACTCTGTTGCGCTTCCTCCGCTGGGGCGGTTTTAAGCTTCCCTTTCTCATCGATGTCGGAGACTACGGAGAGCTTGCCCACTTCCGCCTCGTTTTTGACCTCCGTGCGGTCTTCCAAGACCAGCACGTAGTCGTCGAAGAATCACCTTATGGCAGTGATAAATAGATAAAAGTCGGAGTTAGCTGAGAAGCAATTGACAGGGAAATGGCTCGCTGAGCGGATTGGCAGTCTGAGAATCCAGTTTCCAAGTGGTGTTCGAATAAGCACAGCCATCTCTTGAGAGCCTCGTTGAGATAGCAAAGACTCTAGACATTGACGTAAAGGATCTACTTATACCCACCAAAATATAGCAATGAAGCTGATAGACAACGTACATACAACACTTGCAGACGATCTACGCACCACTCTTACGTCCGGGAGTCGTCTGTCTATTGCAGCCTCCTGTTTCTCGATTTATGCTTATCAAGAACTTCGAAAGGAATTAGAGAAGATAGAGGAACTTCGCTTTATCTTCACCTCGCCTACCTTTATTGCAGAGAAAGGGAATAAAGCTCAACGTGAATTTTATATTCCTCGTCTTAATCGTGAGCGTAGTCTGACGGGAAGTGAGTTTGAAATACAGCTCCGTAACGAACTGACGCAAAAGGCCATTGCACGAGAGTGTGCGGATTGGATACGTCGCAAAGTACAATTCAAATCCAACCGCACAAAGGAACATATGATGGGCTTCGGGGTGGTGGACGAAACTTCCTACATGCCACTAACTGGCTTTACAACTGTTGATCTTGGTGTAGAAAGAGGCAACAATGCCTACACGATGATTCAAAAAGCGGATGCTCCTTTCAGTACTAGTTATGCTCAGCTCTTTGAGCAACTCTGGAACGATAAGGAACGCCTACAAGATGTGACCAACGAGGTCGTAGAGAGTATCTCAAGCGTCTACAAGGAAAATCCCCCTGAGCTCATCTACTTTATCACTCTCTTTAATATCTTCCGAGAGTTCTTAGATGACGTTTCAGAGGATGTGCTTCCTAACGAGGCTACAGGCTTCAAGGAAACTGCTGTTTGGAAGAAGCTTTATAAGTTTCAGCAAGATGCCTCCTTGGGGATTATCAATAAGCTAGAGAAATACAATGGTTGCATCTTGGCCGATAGTGTCGGTTTGGGTAAAACATTTACTGCTATCAGCGTCATCAAGTATTATGAGCTACGCAATAAGTCAGTGCTCGTGCTCTGTCCTAAAAAGCTGTATCACAACTGGAGTACCTATCGCAATAATTACAAGAACAACCCGCTGCAGGCAGACCGTCTTCGCTATGACATCTTATATCATACCGATTTGGGGAGAACAGGCGGAGATAGCAATGGAATTGACCTAGAGAAAATCAATTGGGGTAATTACGACTTAGTGGTTATTGACGAGAGTCACAACTTCCGCAATGGAGGCAAAATCTCCACCGATGCTGAAGACCAAAATCCTCGCAAGAACCGCTACCTTCGTTTGCTCGATGAGGTTATTCGTCAAGGTGTCAAGACCAAAGTCTTGATGCTTTCGGCAACGCCTGTGAATAATCGCTTCAACGATCTGAAGAATCAGCTGGAGTTAGCCTACGAAGGAGATGCAGAATCCTTTGATAAGCTGTTGAATACAGAAAGCTCCATCGATGATATCTTTCGGCAAGCACAACGGGAATATAATCGTTGGAGTAAGTTGCCCGAAGCAGAACGCACCACCGAGGCTCTACTTAGCGCACTGAGTTTTGACTTTTTTGAGGTGCTGGATAGTGTCACGATCGCTCGCTCTCGCCGCCATATTGAGCAGTATTATGATACGACAGAAATAGGTACGTTCCCAGAGCGTTTGCCTGTGCTTTCGCACCGTCCTCAGCTAACCTTGGAGACCAACCTCATCAACTACAATCGCATCTATACATTACTGTCGGATTTGAATTTGGCGATCTATACTCCTTCGGACTTTATTCTTAAAAGCAAAATGGATAAGTATGCGACAATAGACGACGAGGGAAATGTTAGCGGTCTGAGCCGTTCGGGGCGCGAGTTGGGTATCCGTCGGCTGATGTGCATCAATATGCTCAAGCGATTGGAAAGCTCTATTCATTCGTTTTGTCTCACCTTAGAACGGCTTATGAAGTTCTTAGATGACACTTTGTCTAAGATTGAGCAGGTGGAGAACGGTAAATCGTTCAAGGTAGAGCAATACGACTTTGATGAGGGCTTAGACATCGATGATGTCAATGACGAATTGCTTATCGGTGGCGGAAAAGCTACTATTGATTTGCAGGATATGGACTATCTCTCATGGAAGAGATTTCTCTCCGATGATTGGCAGATACTGCAATCATTGCTCACCGAGGCAATAAAGATTACGCCTGACAAGGACGCCAAACTGCAACACCTGCTTGCTGATATTGAGCATAAATTTGCGCACCCCCTCAATGAGGGTAATAAGAAGGTGATTATTTTTACGGCTTTCTCCGATACGGCCGAATACTTGTATAGCACCTTAGCAGAGACTATTCTGGAGCGACATGGCTTGCATAGTGTCTTGATAACAGGGGGCGTTGATGCTCGTAGTACCTTGAAGTTGCCACAACGGCAGAAGATGACCTTCGACACGGCACTCACCCTCTTTTCGCCTCTGTCCAAAGATAAGGCAGCCTTATTGCCCAACGTGCCTGAAGAGATTGACTTGCTCATTGCTACAGACTGCATCTCCGAGGGGCAGAACTTGCAAGACTGCGACTACCTCATCAACTACGACATTCATTGGAATCCCGTGCGCATCATTCAGCGATTTGGACGTATCGACCGCATCGGTTCGCGTAACAGTCGCATACAAATGGTCAACTATTGGCCGGATATTAAGCTCGACGTATACATCAACCTGAAGGCGCGTGTGGAAAACCGCATGAAAGCGTCGGTGTTGATTGCTACGGGAGATGATAACTTGCTCTCCGATGAAGAAAAGGGCGACCTCGAATATCGTCGCAAACAACTCGAACGCTTGCAAACAGAGGTGGTGGATCTTGAGGAAATGAACACGGGCATATCTATCCTTGATCTCGGGCTCAACGAGTTTCGTCTTGATCTACTCGACTATGTCAAGCGAAATGGTGATTTGGAGCAGACTCCCTCTGGACTTCATACCGTGCTTCGCAGTACAGACAATCTGCCTCCTGGTGCGATATACATCCTCAAAAACCTCAATGCCGGTGTAAATATCGATCGCAAGAATCAATTACACCCTTTCTATATGGTCTATGTGTCGATAGAAGGCGATGTCGTGGTCAATCATCTACAACCCAAAAAGATGTTAGACTATCTTAGGCAAGCGTGTCGGGGAAAATCAACTCCACATGCAGACCTTTGCCTGGAGTTTAACAAAGAAACTGCTGACGGGCGACGTATGAAGACCTATTCGGAGCTACTTGGAGAGTCTATAAAGAGCATCATTACTGTCAAGGAGCAGAGCGATATCTCTAGTTTCTTGGAAGGGGCTTCGGGCGATTTGTTCTCCAAGGAGATCAAAGGCTTGGACGACTTTGAGCTCATTTGTTTTTTCGTCGTAAGATAAACGCCCTATGTACGCACTACCACAGAGCACGCTGCTGAGCAAGCAGATACCCAAGAAGGCTATTTTTGAGAAGTTTTCGCTCTCCACGACACAACGGCAGCGCATTGATGCCGACATCGCTCGCATTGATATCGTGGCACAGCTTTCGCCACAGACACTCCCTGCCATCTCTAAGGGGATGGAGGTCGAGGTAATTTATGTGATGCGTGTTTGCCTCAAGACAAAGAATTACAGCAAGGAAAGTATCTTGCTATTAGCCCGCCTCATTCCTCAGCGTATGCTTTTTGCCCTATGCCATGAGAGCGAAGTGCAGCTGGCTATTGTACACGAAGGTTTCCATGCTGGTCGTTGGTCGGCACAAGACGAGGTGCAAATACCTCTCGAGGGATTAAACTTCGATAGCGTTTGGGCGCATATCGTGGCTTATGTGGGCGACATTGTGCTGGATCATGAGCAGACGCTCGAGGAGCAAATCCAAAACAAGCAAGAGCAAGACCGGCTGCTCCGAGATATAGCACAGTTGGAGGCTAAAATGAATAAGGAGCGAGCACTTAATAAGCAAATGCAGATCCGCAGTCAAATCAATCAGCTGCGCAAGAAATTACAACAGCAGACAACAACTCGATAAAATAAATATTTATGAAACCTAAGAAACAAACAATGACTTCCGCGTCACATAGCGAATTTACGCTCGATGCGCTCTATGCCATTGCGCCTTCGTGCTTCACTGAGGCGAAGGGAGCAGATGGTCAACTCACTCGCAAGGTGGACTTCGATGCCCTGCGCGAACTCTTGGGCGATGCCATTGCCGATGCCCACGAAGAGACCTTTGGGTTTCAGTGGGTGGGCAAGCAGGAGGCGAAACGCACGGCTGCTGCCCCCACGCGCAACACGCTGCGCCCTGTGATGGGGGACAGTGTGAACTGGGACACTACGGAAAATCTCTACATCGAGGGGGATAACCTCGAGGTGTTGAAACTCTTGCAGCGAGCTTATCTCGGTAAGGTGAAAATGATTTACATCGACCCGCCTTATAACACGGGCAAGGACTTTGTTTACAACGACGACTTCGCCATGAGCCGTGAGGAGATGGATGAGGCAATGGGCAACGTGGATAAGGAGGGCAACCGCCTTCGTCAAAATCTCGACTCCAACCCTCGCTATCACTCCGACTGGTGCTCCATGATTTATAGTCGCCTACTGGTGGCGCGCACCCTTCTCTCTAACGATGGGGTGATTTTTATTTCTATCGACGACAATGAGGTGCACCATCTGAGAAAGATCTGCGATGAGGTGTTTGGATCTGAGAACTTTATTGGAGCTATTGCTTGGAGAAGATTCAATTCTCAAGCTAACATTGGTATCTTTGCCAAAGTGAAGGATACCATATTCATATATGCACGAAGCTATACAAATGTCAATTTGGGAAGAATACCCCTAACCGATAAAGCTAAAAAGGAATATCAATACCGAGACGAACGTGGGGTTTATGCCAGACGCCCTTGTATAGATAGCGTAAGGGGCAGTCATAGTTTTGAAGTTCTATTACCCAATGGATCTATTTTGAAGGACAACTGGATTATGACCCAAGAGAAGTTTGAATCTTTAGATAAGGAAGGACTTATACATTGGCCGCAGAATGGAGGCAATCCAATGCAAAAAATATATTTAGCAGAGGCTATCAAGTCCGGTCAAATAGCTTGTGACTTTTGGGGAAGTGAATACGGAAACAATAAGAACTCTGCTGATGAGATTAAAGCATTGTTTGGAGGAAAAAGAGTTTTTGACTTTTCAAAGCCGACCAAATTAATAAACAATCTTCTTAGTTTGGGTTGTCCTAACCCAGACGACTCCCTCGTCCTCGACTTCTTCTCAGGCTCCGCCACAACGGCTCATGCCGTGATGCAGCTGAATGCAGAAGATGGAGGCAACAGAAAGTACATCATGGTGCAACTACCCGAAGCCACCCCCGAGGGAAGCGAAGCCCGAAAGGCTGGCTACGACACGATTTGCAAAATCGGCAAGGAGCGCATTCGCAGAGCTGGAAAACAAGTGGTGGGCAATCTCTACAAAGAACTAGTAAAGCACCAAACGAAATTTGCAAAATTCGCCATTGGAGCAGATGTAGACAAAGACCCCGCTTTGTGGGAACACATTGAAGACGAAGCTACGCGCAACGAAGCACAACAAGCCATAGAAGCGATTCAACAAAAGATAGATCGTCTCGACACCGGCTTCCGCGTGCTGCGCGTGGACTCGTCCAACATGAAGGACGTCTATTTCGAGCCTGCTCAAACGACACAGGGGAACCTCTTCAGCGAGAGTGTCAAAGCCAAGCGCTCGGAGCTTGACTTGCTCTTTGGCTGTATGGTTGACTGGGGTGTGGAACTGAACTATCCTCTCCGTAAAGAGAAATATGATGGTAAAAATCTGCACATCGTGAACGAAGGAGCTCTCGTGGCTTGTTTCGATAAGGAAATCAACGCGGATGTAGTCACTCGCATTGCGGAGCTGAAGCCTCTTCGTATCATATTCCGTGAGGAGTGCTTCGCAACAGATGCAGACAAACTTAATATCTACGAGAAGTTCAAACAACTCTGTGGCTGGAGCGACGACGAAGTCTATAAGCGTATCCATGTATTCTAAACAATGACGAGCAATGAAGCTACAATTCAAATATCAGCAATTTCAGCACGATGCTGCACAAGCCGTTGTGGGCGTATTTTGTGGACAGACGAGACAAGATGCGTTTACTTACCGTATGGATATGGGCAGTAATCAAATTGCTTTTGATACACTAGGTTTTTGCAACCCAAGCATTCAACTCAAGGATGAAGAACTGACTCGCAACATTCGTCAAATACAATTTGAGCAGGAGTTGGATCCGGTTGAGCATGTGTTGCGTGACACCAACGGGACTCTCGCTTTGAGCATTGAGATGGAAACGGGTACAGGTAAGACATACACCTATATCAAAACTATGTATGAGCTCAATAAACACTATGGCTGGACGAAGTTTATCATCGTTGTACCCAGTCTAGCCATTCGTGAGGGCGTCATCAAGAGTCTTGAGACTATGGCTGACCATTTTGCCGAAGAATATGGCGAGCGTATGCAGCATTTTGTCTATGATAGTGCACGACTTACAGCTATCGATCAATTCGCCTCTGACTCTAAAATACATGTGATGGTGATTAACACGCAGGCTTTCAATGCCACGGGCGAAGCTGCGCGACGTATCTCTATGAAGTTAGAGAATTTCGGCTATCGTCGCCCCATAGACGTGCTTAGTGAAACACGCCCCATCCTTATCATTGACGAACCACAGAGTGTGCTAGGAAATAAGAAGAAAAATAATAAGACGCGTCAGGGACTTAAACAGTTCAATCCATTATTCTCCCTCCTGTATAGTGCCACACACCGCAAAGAGGATGTCTACAATCAAGTATACCGACTTGATGCGATTGATGCCTTCAACAAACGACTAGTCAAGAAGATAGAGGTGATAGGTGTGGAGCAGATAGGAACAACTGCCACGAACGGCTATCTCTATTTAGATGCGATAGTCCTGTCGAAGAATAAAGGCGAAGCTCCACGAGCACGTATTAGTTTTGACGCAACCACTAAAGTAGGCTTGCGAACGGCAACTCGACTGGCAGACGAAGGCTTCGATCTTTATGCTGAAAGTGGAGAGCTTGAGGCCTATCGATATGGTTTTATCATAGAGCGGATAGATGGCGTAAAGGGATGTATTCGTCTGAGTAGTGGTCAGGAAATCTATGAAGGGCAAGCTGTAGGAAAAATCACAGAAGACATGATTCGTCGCATTCAGATTCGTTCCACAATACAGAAACATTTCGAACGTGAACACCAACTCTACAAACAGGGAATCAAGGTGTTGAGCCTCTTCTTTATTGATGCCGTAGAAAAATATCGCATCTACGAGCCAGGTGGTGAGCATAGAAAGGGGCGCTGGGCTGAAATCTTTGAAGAAGAATATCTTTCTGTCCTAAACGAAAAGTTGAATTGCTTCTGGGATGAGGACTACAAACAATATCTCAGGGGTATAAGTGTTAATCAGACCCACGCAGGCTACTTCGCAAAAGACAATAAGGGAAAGATGTTGGACACGAAGGGGGCAAGTGAGAAAACGGTTAAAATGGAAACTGACGCCTATCAACTTATTATGCGCGATAAGGAACGGCTACTGTCCTTGGCTGAACCAACACGCTTCATATTCTCTCACTCCGCGTTGAAGGAAGGTTGGGACAATCCGAATGTTTTCCAGATATGTACACTCAAACAGAGTGACAGTGAGACAAAGAAGCGACAGGAGATAGGGCGTGGCATGCGCCTCTGCGTCAATCAGCAGGGCGAGCGACAAGACTGCGACCTATTGGGCGATGGAGTCTATGATACTAACATTCTAACGGTTATAGCTAGTGAGAGTTATAAAACATTCTCAGAGTCTTTGCAGGATGAGCTCGCTAAGAGCATTACTTCACGTGCTGTACTAGTGACAAGCGCATTGTTTGCTGGTAAGACCATAGAGAAAGTAAGCGGAGAAAAATTGACCCTTACCAAGTCACAAGCTGAATCAATATTGGAGGAGCTAGTGGCAGCTGGTTATATAAAGAAACAAAAACTGACGGAGAAATACTTCGAGGAAAAGAAGGCGGGTACGCTGCAACTAGATGACTGGCAGGAAGAAGTAGGAGCTATCGTTAAGGAATTGGATAAAGTATTCAATCCTGAAGTTCTCAAAGTGGAGAACGGACGAGGCAAGGAGACAGCGCAGTTTAAGAAAGAGCGTTTTGCTAAAAAGGAATTTCAGAATTTATGGAACCGTATCAATAGCAAGACCTACTACGAGGTAGACTTTGAGACAGAAGGGATAATCCGTAAGGCTATTGCAAGTTTGGACATGTCACTTCATGTTACAGCCCTCCAAATAGCCATCACCTCTGGTACGTTGGAGAAAATCCAATCGAAAGAAGCCCTCGAAGCCAGACAGGCAATGCAGGTTGGGAAGACAGATAGCGTGAAGGTAGAGGAGGCGGTAGCAAGCGGTGTGCGTTATGACCTAGTGGGAGAGCTGGTACAGCGTACTGGCTTGAAGCGTAAAACGATTGTTGCTATATTGAAAGGCATTCAACCCGAGACCTTCGAAAAATTTCGACGCAATCCAGAGGAATTCATTATCCGTGCTGGTAATATCATCAATGAGCAGAAAGCTATTGCTGTGATAGAGCATATCGCTTACCATAAAACAGACCAATGCTACGATGTAAGTGTCTTCTCAGAACATGAGCTTCGTGGACGTATTGGCATTGATGCCATACAGAGTGAGAAGTCACTCTACGATCTTGTTGTCGTGGATAGTCAGGGAATAGAAAAAAACTTTGCAGAAGAGTTGGAGCGGCAAAAGGCAGTCGAAGTCTACACCAAACTTCCACGCGGCTTCTATATCAACACCCCTGTGGGCAAGTACAATCCAGACTGGGCTATTGTTTTCCGCGAGGATGGTATCAAGCACATCTACTTTGTAGCAGAGACCAAAGGCTCTGAAGATACAACTCAGCTTAGAGGTGTTGAGCAGGCCAAAATAGAATGCGCTAAGCGACATTTTAGCTCAATCTCAGACAATTTACTCAAGTTTGATGTTGTCAAGAGTTACGACACACTCAAGAACAAGGTGATGCAAGATTGATGAATATGATTGCGCTACCTCCGGTTCAACAAAGAAGTTTGTTTCAAGCCCTGATAGACAAAGGGGGCTTTGACACGATCAAGAAAACATCCCGTATCTTGGACTTTATGTCCAGGATATGGGACATCGATTTGCTGCCATCCACAGACCCTCGTTTCAAGACAATGAGAGGAGATATTCAACAGCATTATATTAATAATGATGATTGGGATGAGCATTATATGTTCTCGGAAGTCTTAGGCTTGTATAGTGATGCAGAGAAGTTCCAGCGGCTTATAGAATTGGTCCCATCCAGTGAGTTTCAGGATAATGAGAACCTAATATCAAGTCTCGTAGAGATTATTAATAGCTACTTGATTCCTCATAAACAAAGACTTGTTGCTACAAATCAACAAGGAGTGACTATATATGAGGTAAAAAGCAATGTGGAAGTCGATAACAGTATTCCTGAAAATACCATCCCCTTTTTAGTTGATAGGAACTCCAATAAACAAGGCTCGCATAAGCCCCCAAGTCAATATCCAGCTTTCGTGCTAGCGGCAGATCAGTGGGATGACTTTGGCGTAAAGTCCTTATTTAGGTTATTTTTCTATCAAAGTTCTGAGCAACAACGTCTCTTGATAGGAGCCGTTAAAATCATCGTGCGTTCGATAGATCAGGACTCTCCTAAGGTAACTACAACAGAACATTTAGAGACTAAGTTTGTATCCTTATCTGACGAGTTTTGCTCCTTGGGACAAGACCAAAAATATTACGAGAATATTAAGCAGGCTTTCCCTGATCAATATCGGAGTATCCTCTGGGCTTTGAGAGATTGTGCTGTATTTCCGTTCATTGAAGATGATTTTGAAAAAGATTACTCTTTTGGAAGAAGCCTACTTAGAGACAATGAGGCCGAACGTCTATTGAGAGAAGCCAAGTATCTAATAGAAGGAGTTAAGATAACAAACAAAGAAAGCTTTGTATATCATTTTCTGCCTCCATTTTCTGAGAGTGAGACTCTACTCGATGTGGAATTTGACTGCCATTCTCTCCTCCCAAGTCGCCTATTGGCTATTGTTGGAAAAAATGGCGTTGGAAAAACCCAGATGATGTCTCGCTTTCCAATCGATTTATCCCACAAAAAACAAGAAAACTTTGAACCTCAGTTACCGCTATTTAGCAAGGTCATAAGCATCTCAACCAGTCTATATGACCATTGTCACTATCCAGATAAGTCGAATGAGTTTAATTATGAGTATATAGGTCTTACCATCAAAGATGGAGCGAATAGAAGAATTATAACTAATGATGAAATTGATTCTAAGTTACAAGCATCTTGTAAACTGGTCAATGCAAAAGGGAGAGCTAAGAGCTTAAGGAATATCTTAGAGGAAATCCTATCTGAAGCTATTATTGAAACTCTTTTTCAAGAATCCAACGGGAAGTATCTGCTAAATACGAGTGTACTTAAAGAAGTTAGACAAAAACTTAGCTCTGGAGAATCTACCTTATTATATCTCCTCACAAGCGTTGTTTCGACTCTTCGATTTGACACTTTATTACTATTTGATGAGCCAGAAACACACTTGCATCCGAATGCAATAACAACTCTTATCTCTGCACTATATAAACTACTGGAAGAGTTCCAATCATATGCAATTGTTGCCACACACTCTCCTCTTGTAATAAGAGAGATTAAATCAAGACAAGTGCGTGTAATGGAGAGATTTGGAGATAGGTCTTTGATTCGAAAAGTACAACAAGAAACCTTGGGGGCTAATATATCGGCACTGGTTGATGAGATATTTGGAAATAAAGACATCCCCAAATACTATCGAGAATCAATCCTTAGACTTGTCAAAAACGATTTTGCCACAGCGGAGGATATCTATCAAGCTATAGGGACTGATGTTAATAGCCTGCCGATAGGCTTGCAAATCTTTATAAAATCTCTATATCCGTATACATGAGAAAGATACAGCACTATCCAAATGATGCATTTGAATTTCATAAAAAGGCGGTAAAAAGAAAACGGGCATCGCTAGAAAAGGAAATTCTTCAGTCTGTAGAGAAAGATATCGAAGATTGTTATGCGGTATACAATGATAAGTTTAGGGCAAACTCGCTATCCTCTCTGCAACCATTCAACACAAATCAACAAACGAAAGACGCCTTGATAGGGCTGTATCAGTTTAAGAGGAAAGTTTTCTCGGATTTATTCGAGTTACTAACAACGACAACAGACAATAGACGTGATATGCTATGTCCGAATTGTACACTCACGGATTGTAGCCAATTGGATCACTATATGCCTAAAAGTCTGTTCCCTGAGTTTTCTGCTAATCCTCTTAATTTGATGCAATGCTGTTCTATATGTAATCAAAAGAAACTTGATCGCTGGTTGAATGGCGTTCACCCCCTTTTTCTAAATCTCTATATAGACGATCTTCCTCCTGTTCAGTATCTATTTGTAAACATCACAATGGATAATGGCATTCCTAGGTTTAGGTTCTATCTACAAAACCCAGGAAATATAGATCCTATCTTATTTGGTCGACTAGAAAGCCATTATCAGGGACTAGACTTGTGTGAAAGATTTGCAGAGAAAGCAGATAATGTGATTAGCGAAATTCATCGAGATTACATTGCCACTAAGGTTGCGAATGTCACACCGTTGCAGTTCTGGGAAATGCAGAAATCTCGAGCGATGCAAGAACAAACAGTTTTCGGTTTTAATTACTGGAGATCAACCTTACTTTTGGAGTGTTGCAATAATCCCAGTTTTCGTGGTTACTTAGAGAATCAGAATACTACTCTTTAATCAAATGACTAACGGCTCCGCCTTAATCCTCTCAATCTCCACAAGGCTTAGCACCTCTTGTTTGACCTGCTTATAATTGGCTTCGATAGTCTCTTTGAGATTATCGAAGCCAACTTCATTTTGGAAGTCTGCGATGAGGGGAATAGGCTGATGTGCCTTCATCTCGGCTGAGACTTTGGCGGAGTCTACTACGATTTCTGCGTGGAAAATCTTTTGGTCTATGCGTTCGTCGAAGTTGTCGGAGACTGCTCCTACGAACATCCCTTGTGTGAGGTTGGAGATTTTGGAAGCAGGAATAAGACTATCGAGTTGGTGGAGATGGAGGTGGACTTGTCGTTTCGGTTGATGATCATAGACTGGCGCTGCTGGAGGATCTTTCCGAAGCGTTCAGAGAGGGTCTTGGCAGTCTCGCCTACCACCTGCCCAGAGAAAACATTTCCCACCGTGTTTTGGATAACCTTGCTTTCTTTATCGCAATAGTCACGAGTGAGCTGCGAGAAGTCTTGAAAGCCTAAACATACAGCAACCTTGTTAGAGCGAGCTGTGGCAATAAGGTTATCCAAGCCACGGAAATAGATGGTAGGTTGTTCGTCTATGATGACGGAGGACTTGAGTTACTTCTTCTTATTGATGAGTTTTACGATGCGCGAATTGTAGAGTCCAAGTGCAGCCGAGTAGATGTTCTGTCGGTCGGGATTATTGCCCACAACAAGGACTTTCGGCTCATGTGGTTTATTGATGTTGAGAGAAAAGTCATCTCTTGTCATCACCCAATAAAGGGCGGGCGAAATCATACGTGAGAGCGGTATCTTTGCCGAAGCAATCCGCCCTTGCAGTTGGTCTTGCACGCCACCCTCCCACGCATCCATAAAGGGCAAAAGGTAGTTCGCCGACTCATCATAGGCAGTGAGGATGGGAAATATCTGTGCATAGGGGCGATTGAGAAACTCAATGGCGTGTGGAAAGGTGCAATACTTGCCATCCTCATAAATTTTGAGGAACCAGATGATGGCAGCGAGTAAGATGATGGGCGATTCCACAAAGAAATCTCCCTGCTTCTGTATCCCGAGCGGTTGAGATTGAGCATAACCGTGTAAGCACTTTCGTAGGCATCGGAGATGTCCGTCATAAAGCTCAGGTTGATGGGAGTGCAGCGGTGCGATTTGCGCGGGTCGTCAAAGTTGATGACGAAAACTGGGGCTTTACCTCGTATGCGTCTAAATGATGGAGCAAGTGATTGTAGGCGATCTCTGAGAGGTCAGGAAATTTGTAGTCGTAGATGTACATCGCAAAACCTTTTCTATTTGTTGCTTGATGTAGTTGTCCACGATGGCATAAGACTTACCCGAACCAGGCGTGCCGAGTACCATCGACGCACGGAAAGGATTGACGATGTTGATCCAGCCCTTGTTCCACCGTTTACGATAGTAGAAGCATGTGGGAAGATTCACCGAATACTCGTTCTCCATCAAACGAGTCTCCTGCATAAAACTCTCATTTTCTAGGTTGAAGACATCGTCCATCAGATTATTTTTCAGCAGACGGCTCATCCATACGCCAGCCATCAAGAGACAGGTATAGCCGAGAGCGAGGGAGAAGGTGTAGAGCGAAGTAGCCCCCACTGCCGAGATAGCAAAGCCAGTACCCACCAATTGAGGAAGAAGAAAACAAAGCCCACGGCAAGAGCTGAGTGAATCATCCCCCACGTAATTTTTTCCTCCTTGCCCCCTTAGTGCCTAAGCAGGAAAGAACAAGGAAGACCACACAGAAGAGCTTCGTCCAAAGAATGGAAGAGAATAGGCCCGTAGTGCGCTGAAAGTTGAGGAGTATTTTGTCGATTATACCCAGCGTAAAGTGCCACGATGTGAATACGCTTTAGCAGCACCATGAGCAGTAAATTGGCGATCATGTGACCCAAATCTGAATTTTGATGGCATTGGTACTCTCCCAATAGAAATATCTGAGGGGAAAATTCTGTTTGAACTGCTTGAAAAATACGTCACGCCGGCTTTCGTCATTTCCTCAAACTTAGCATAGCCGATGTAAGTCTGTCAAAGGCCAAGATATCGCCGCTGAGGTAGTTGGAGGGGCGGAGCATGAAGGAATCCCCCTTGGCCGCCGAGGTGAAACGAATGTCGGAGGGCACAAACTCGTTGGCATAATATTGGCGTGAACTTTGATGCCGCCCTTCTTTTTCCCGGTCTTCAGATGCCGCCGACGCCTTTGAAAATGAGATTGGAGAAGAGAGATATGGTCGTCGAATCGATGATTTGCAAGCGTTCGATCCACTTTGGACACCCGCACCGTCGGCTGTCCGCGGAAAGCACGCGCTTATAAGTGGCGTACAGCTCTCCGTAGATGGCTTCGAAGAGACATTCGTTGAGGCGCAGGTTGGCATCCGAGAGTGTGGAGTGACACGGAATGGCGTTATAAACCAAAAGGCTGAAGTCCAACAATGGACTTCAGCCTTATTTTATGTGGAGAGAAAAACTTTTACCGGACAGCAATAAAAGAGAAAGGAGAATTGCTTAGCCCAAACTCAGTTTTTTGAAGATACAAACAAAAAAGAGGAGTCCGTATCATGACTTTCGTCTGATACGAACTCCTATTTCATCGTCCTATATTCTTTGCTGTTGTCTATTTCGAGAGTAACAACTGAGGAATGGAACGTTTACTCAGTAGATCACACATTGCCTGGGATACTACTGCGTGAGATCGTGAACTTAATCTTCGAGTGCACGTTGGCGCACTTGCGGATTGATGTAGGCCGGCCAACGCTTCTTGAAGCGAACCG
>QWBZ01000308.1_pt1 | contig 17722 bp, 30 predicted proteins | sample 1972441 | NCBI WGS metagenome assembly QWBZ01 (sample SAMN09866721, study PRJNA288562) | Human oral metagenome isolate term6_saliva, whole genome shotgun sequencing... | isolation source: mouth | host: Homo sapiens | place: USA: California
CGATAAGGACGAAAGCGGAAACATCATTACTCACTATTGGTATGACTATGAGATAGACCGAACAAAGCAGGTGTTACAAGGGTACACGCTTAAAGGAATATTCAAAGTTAACACCCACGCTGTAGATGGGCAATATGACGTCCTTACGCAGGGACTTGTCGGTCAGCCTAATGGGCAGGATGGATTTGAACTCCACTACCACGAATTAAACAACCCAATCACACCAAAGCAAAATGAAGGAGATAGCGGTGTAGACATCTTAAAGGGGGACTATGAAATACTCAAGTATCAAAGCGGAGATACCATTATCCCTACCAATGAGAGCGAGGGACTTTATCCAAGAGGAAATGCCCTCCCAGACCTCACTTGTAATATGGTCGTGCTGTTTAACATCGTAATGGGTGAGCATGAAACGAAGCTTGCACAAGAAGAATTGGCAGCACGAACTATCAAGGAGATAAAAAGACGTGCGCAAGATAACAATAATTACTCATTCTCCTCTAATGCAGTAGCTTTCGCAAGAAAGAACCCAAACCTTTATATCGGTCAGAAGGTCACCTTTGACGATGGCTTTGGCTATCAGTTAAAGACACGTGTCCTTAGGCTGGTTACAAAGCTGGATTATCCGATTATTCAGGAGATAACCGTTGGCAATCAAGCTGTCAAGGGTACTATCTCGCAGTTAAAGGAGGATGTCAATAATATTCTATCGGGTAATTTCAGCGGTGGTGGACTGAACTCTACGCAGACAGGCGAACAGATAAAGAATTATGTAGACCCACGTTTCCTAAGAAAGAATATCCCCGATACCGCCCAAGAGGTTATTACATTCTTGAAGGGTGTTGCTGTTGGTAAGAATGGTTATGGGTTTAGTGAAATCGGAGAACTGATTGCTAATGTTGTTAAAAGCCGTGACTTCCATTCAGGTCTTCTCGATGGTGCTGGCTTTGGGATTTACAAGGACGAAAATGGTAAGTCAGTGGCAGAGGTTGACAAATTGAATGTAAGGCAGAAAGCAACCTTTTCAGAGTTAGAGTACAGACGACTTGCCTTTACCACTGGCGATGTTGGCTTCACGTCAGCAAGTGCGCATATTAGTGATGTTATTCCGATTGATAATACTGGTGTACCAATCGTAAAGAGTACCATTTACTTCCAATCGGCAAATAAGCAGGTGCTTGTGAACAATGCTTTATTGTCGTATAGCACTGCTCCAAATGGAAAGACTATTACTGCTTATCGTTGCTATTTCTTGGCAGATGATGGCGACAGACGTACAAGCAACGATTGGAGGCTTGGCGACCAAGCGATGTGTAAGACTTCAAATCTTGTATCACGCACAGCAGGCGGTTCTGCAAACAGATACTATTGGCGTTTGGTGGTAAACAAGGGAACAGAAACTATTAATGGTAAATTATACCACTTCGTAGACCTTTCGGATATTCGTGGCACGTTTGAGCTTACTATTGACGGCAAACAATATACTTGTGTCGGATATGCTACAAGCATAGAGATTAATAATGACATTCCAAAGGCTGAGGATGATATTATCCAATTAGGAAGTCAGACAGACACCAATAGGCAATACGCTCACATCATCTATGTATCAGAGGGGAAACGTGTTGACTATGCAGGTATCAATAACTACGACCTTGATTCACACATTATTAATGAGTTTAGCCCTAAAGAGATAACGGTGCGTTCAGACCGTTTCAAGATTATATCCGCAGCAGGTACGGGGATAAGCTCATCTTTGGTGTGCGACAGAGGAGAATGGGTTGACGGAACTATCGCAGGTCATTACGATAGATTCTCGTATCAAGGCTCTCTGTGGCTTTGTAACGTTGGGATAGGTAACACTACAAACGAAGCACCAACGGAAAGCAGTAGGATGTGGATAAAGCAGGTGTCACAGAGTGATGTGTATAGTCTGGAAGTAACCATTGAAAGTGGAGCAATACATGATTCACAAGGCAGTGTAGTGTTATTGGCAACATACAGAAAGGGAAATGTTGATATATCAGACACTATCACAAGTACATTATGGTCATGGATACGCATAAGCGGTCAAAGTACGGATACCGAGTGGAATACATCACATAAGGGCGTAGGTAGAAGAATAACAGTATTAGCATCAGAAGTCGATTCTATGGCTTCATTTGACTGTATAATAGAAGGATAATATATGGGTACAAAAGCAAGAGGGGGTATCACCCTTTATAATGTAAAAAACGGAAAAGATGCAGAGTATTATCGGTTGCGTCCACAGAGCGAGAAAGCTGTTGTCGGGACTGATAACTCACTGTATATCACACTTTCGTATATCATCGAGCACGTCAATGGTGCGCAAGTGACAACGGAAGCAGGCAGCGCACAAGGATACCATGTCACTGCACGCATGAACAACGGTGTAACAATCGCCATGATAAACGGAGTGGTGAATAGTGGTACTTATAAGTTAACGAACTATTCAAAGGAACATAACCGCCCCGATTATGTTATCATTGAATTAAGAGATAGTGCCGATAAGGTCGTTGACATTCGTACTGCACAAATAATTATGGAAGCATCTTCTTATGTCGATATAGTAGCTGATTTGCGTACTACGGTATCGCAGCATGGAGATAGCATCTCAACTATCAAGCAGACTGCCAATAGTGTGTCAGCTACTATTACAAGTCTTAAAAATGGGTTGGTTGAAGTTGGCTTTGAGCTTGATGGGGAAAAGAAAAGTTTCACTGTTACGGCAGAGAATTTCAAAGTTCAAACACCAGCAGGAAAGGTTGCATTAATGACATCAGATGGAAAGGTTAATGCAGACTTAATAGAGGCGAAAAGCATCCGTACAGTACCGAGTGCTGATGGGCTCCATATTAACATGTACGAGGGTACATTCGATGTGCTGACAAAGGATAACAAGAAGGGTATCAGCATGACTGTGGATAAGGACGGATTTCCTCATCTAATCTTCTTCGACAACGAGGGTAATGCTAAATATGACTTGGGTTATACTGGCCTGAAGGAACTTGTGTCTGCTTATCAAGCAGCCTACTGGACTAAGCGGCCTCTTGTCAATGTGACTGACAAAGGTTTATCAGCAGTTTATCCCAAGACTGTTAAAGGCAAGGTATGGCATGACTATCATGCTGCTCGACACTACGCTACGGGTAAGCTGGGTGACGACGCAGATAATGATGGTAAGACGTTCGACTCTGAGGAGTTCGGATACCCCATTCCTGATGGATGGTATACCGCAGAGAACGAACAAGGTCAATACTTAGAAAGAGGGAATGAATCTATCGTTGATGAAGATAATAGGAATAAGCCTAAGATACGTGTGTTTGGTGTAGCTATTCTCAGGGCAGAAGATGGACGATTAAGTAATATGGGGCATGTTTGGTTCTCTGTCACTAACAGTAGAGCATCCTTCTGTGACCCTGATGGTAAGCCTATAGTTGTTACGGATTCTCTTTTACAGAATTATCCATTTGACCAGTATAAGGATAGAGTTTAACTAATATAAAACAAAATGAAGAAGATTTTAGATTGTATTTACAGGATTTTTGGACAGCTCGCTGCTATTGGTAGCGACAAGTACTTACACCTCATTGCAGGCCTTATCGTAGCATTCGTGCTGGGTAGGCTGTTTGCAAACGTTGAAGCGTGGGCTTTCCCTGCAATTACAGGTGTCTTGATGTTGATGACAGGTAAGGAGTGTGTTGATTATTACCTCCGTGATGAGCAGTTCGATTGGCTCGACGTGGCTGCTGGTCTGGTGGGTGCGTTTGTCGGAGTAATACTTTGCTTATTATGAACTATTTAGAACAATTTAAGTACGTAATGTGTAGCGTAATCAGCGGAATGCTGAGCTTGTTTTTCCCGATACGTGATTTCATGTACGCAATGTTGATTGTGTTTGGTGTCAATTACATCTTCGGATTAGTTGCAGGACTGAAACATGGCGAGGAATGGAACTTGAAAAAGTCAATGGTGTTCTTCTATCATTGTTGTTTATTCTTCGTAATGTCAGCTTCTATCTTCATTACCGGCTATTTCCTTCATGCTGGGGAAGAGACGCTCGGAGTCGTGAAGGCATTGTGCGGTGTGGCGATTTGGTTTTACTCTACGAATATCGTCCGCAATTGGAGAATGATGCTCGTTGAGGATACTACGATGTGGAAAGTAGCCGGCTTTGTCTATTACGTTCTGACACTGAAAGCAATCGACAAAGTGCCGTTTCTTAGTGAGTATCTTAAGAGTTCGCACGTGAATGTAGATGATGATAAACCAAAATTTGAATAACCATTTAACGATAAAGATATGACAGAAGAAGAAAAGAGTGGCATCGTCCACGAGGTGATAGAAACTATCAAAGGGCAGTCGCAGGACATTACAGAACTCCCAGTATCAGATAATATTGAGGATTTCACCACCCTCCCTGCTGTTGGCAGAGATGGCAGATTAAAAAAGTTCAGAGTTACTGATTTGAGATCAGAGTTCGCAGGAGGTAGTAATATTGAGCTTGTGCAGGAAACAGGACAGAGCGAAGATAAGGCGATGTCACAGAAAGCAACTACCGCAGCTATTGCCGCAGCAACTACAACCAATGACGGCAAGAACTTGCAGGAAGTCTATGAGGTCTCTAAGATGGCTGCCACACGAGCAAGTCAGACTCAATCTACTATCGAGGTGGTACAGGAGCGTGGCGAGGCTACCGATAAGCCTATGTCACAGAAGGCGGTGTCCGATGCCCTTGCTCAGATAGAAAAGAAGGCTGAGGATAACGCAACCGCTATTACTTCTATATCTGCAAGTGGTGGTGTGCCTATTGCGCAGGAACTTGGAGACAGTGCAACAAAGGTGATGTCACAAGCAGCTGTGACCGCTGCAATTAAGGCTAATGCACAAGGAAAGGTGGAAGAGCGTACTTCTGTTAATCCTGCTTCGCTCCATTGGAACAATGGAGGTTGGTTGAAATCTAATGGGAATGTATATCTAAGTGAAGATTTCGTGTGTACACAGTTATCTATTGTCGGATATTCGAGAGTAGAATTTCAGTATCAGGCATATTCTTCTATATTAGCTACGCTGATATGTGATGCAGATGGAGGTATCATTCAAAAGTTTGGTGTTGAGGAAAACGGAGCCCCATTAACTTGGAATACTGCTGCGGTTGACTTGCCTGCAAACGCTGCATACATCAAACTGACGGGGTATGCGAGCGTTAAGCCGTCTTTGACATTGGTTAAAAAGATGACGGTTAATGAAAAAGCCACTAATCTGGACGGCAAGATTTCCGCTCTAAAAGAGTCTGTTAAGAGTTTATTTATAAAAGATTACACTAATAGCATCAGGTACAATACAGGTGGTATCAACGTTTCAGACGGTTCTTTTGCTTCAAACGGATATAACACTTTCGCTGTGTCAGACTTCATCGAGATACCAGAGGGTGCAGTCAAGATTAATCTTGGGTATCAAGGATATAGCAAGACTTACGGAAGCGTTATCTATAATTCAGATAAGAAGAAGATTGCTGGATATTCTGTTATGGTCGACTCTGCAAAAGCTGGTGATGTTTACGAAACTGGATATATTGATATTCCTGAAGGTGCTAAGTACGTGCGCATTACATCATATCAATCAGACAAGGAAAAGAAGATTCCTCTTATATTCTTGATGAGTTCTATTGATGTCGTCAATCACAAGGAACTGAAAGAGCAGTTAGAAAGTGCAGGGGTTGTGTCGCCATTAAAGTCAAAGCGACTTGCATTCTGTGGAGACTCTATAACCTATGGGTTAAATCAAGACGGGGGTGCAAGACTTGACGCTTTTCCTGACCAAGTTGGAAGATTACTCGGCTGCCAGACGACAAATTATGGAGTGTCCTCTGCAAGCGTAGGAGGAGCCGCTCCACGTGTTTGGTCGAAAGACTATACTGTTGTCTCGACAGATGAAGACATCGTAGGTGTAATGATAGGGATTAACGATTTCTATCGTGAATATCCTCTTGGAAACAAAGATGGTAGCAGCGGATTCTACAAGGACCTACATACGATGTGGAAAGGCTTTATAAGCCGCTTCCCTCCATCAGCAGGTAAGCGGTTGTTCTGCATGATATACCCTTACTATGATGTTAAGCCTAATTGGGAGAAATGGACTGCAGCGATGCAGGAGGTTGCAGAATATTACAGCATACCTATACTCGACTTCTCTAAGGAGTTAGGAATTAACCCTCACATGGATGTTAATTTCGAATATTGGAGAGAAGAGGGGAGTGGGACAGGGAAGCACAACGCTCACCCTACACAGTTAACGCATGATATGATGGCGAAAGTAGTCGCTGCTTATATCAAGTCATATTACGACGTGTAAATATTATGGTAGAACTGATTTTAATTTTAGCACCTCTATTGAGGTTAGTAGTTCAGAGTTCTACTTATTAAATGGAAGTTATGGAAACAATAGATATTGGAAACAGAACAGGTGGCATCTTGCGAATTAACCGCAAGAGCGACTTTCCTCTTGGCATAAGGTTGGCAGAGGGAGGGTTGGCAGAGGGAGGGTTTCCTGATTGTGATTTCACATTGAGAGCAACATCAGGAAATGGGTTTACCGTGTTCAAGGCTGAAAGGCGGAACGGCATCTGCACTCATTGTAAGGTGTCAGACGGTCAGCTTGTGGTCTTTTTCGACAATCATAATCTTGGCAAAGGCAGAGTCAAGGTAGAGGTTTTCATTGATTATCCAGATAAGGACTATTCAGATGGGTATCGCAGGGAATGTTTCACCGCCACTTCTAACATTGAACTCGTTGACGACAATAGCGATACTCTCAAACTCGCTATGCCCGACCCTATTGTGATTGAGAAGGAAGTCATTAAAGAGAAGAAAAGTATCTTAGTTTGGCAGATTTAATAAACATAACAGAATGGGTGCTTATAATTTGCTTATAAAAAGTTTATAAGAATTTTATAGAAATTATAAAGCACTCATTCGCAAAGGAAATAGATTATGGCAAATTTTACAATAGCGGAAATGGTACAATCCAACACCGCAGACAGATTAAAGATTAGCAACAACCCACCAACAAGCGTAAGGGTTCATCTGACAGAAACAATTACGCTTTTAGAGTGTATTAGAGCAGAGTGGGCGGAATATTGCGAGCGTTACAACCTCGGTACGCCTGCTATCCGCATCACAAGCGGTTATCGCTCACCAGAACTGAACAAGGCTGTCGGAGGTGTGAAGAACTCCGCTCATGTCGTTGGCTACGCTGCTGACTTGCAACCTATCAATGGTAAGCAGACTGAGTTTGAACGCTTCTTTGCGACAGAGTTCTCTCTGATGGGGTATGCTTACGACCAAATCATCATCGAAAGTTCTAAGTCTTCTCGCTGGGTGCATGTAGGCTATAAGCGTGCGGATGGAAAGCAAAGAAGGCAATGTTTTACATTAAAGGTATAAGAGTATGGAAGATAAGGATATTAAGTACTACGTGTACACGATGTTAATCATCATCGGCTTACTTGCACTTACATCGCTCTGCTTCACAAGCTGCTCGCATAGAGTGTATGTACCTGTGCAGTCTATCCGCACAGACACTATCTACATGTCAAGGAAAGACAGCGTACATATCAAGGACAGCCTTGTTACTCGACAGGTGATAACCACCCGTGATAGCATCGCTATCCATGACAGCATTGTAATCATCAAGGACGATCTAGGACACATCAAGGAAAAGTTAATTGTTCGCTATCGTGACCGCTGGCACGCTACTCTGGACAATCTTACACTCCAACGTCAGATTGACCGCTACAAGGCAAGCAATGATAGCCTACGTGCAACAAAGACAGAATACAAAGAAGTTCCAATACCAGTAGAAAAGAAACTCTCTCGATGGCAGAAAATCAAGATGGATGTCGGTGGTTGGGCAATCGGTGCTATGTCGACCTTTCTACTTGCAATCATTGGATATATCGTTATTTGGTTGTTGAAGAAGTATAGGAAGATTTAATTCTTTCCAATGTTTGCAATATTTGAAAGAATTTGCATAAATTCATTGAATAAATATTCCTTTTCTCTTGCATTTTTCACGATAATTTGCTAAATTTGTAAGAGAAACGTGTTGAATTTGTTTTGAATTGATTTAGGTTTTTAGTTATTTAGGTTGAAGATTATTTTAGGATAACCCTGCAATCCGAGAGGACAAGCAGGGTTTTTCGTGTAAACAAAAAAGGGAGCACCTACTTGGCACTCCCTTTGTAAATCCTAAACTTCTGAATGACTATATTCAGTGGCTTGTTCATGAGATTGTTTTCTCTTGCAAAATCCATCAGTTCTTGAAAATCTCTCTTTCCCATATTATCTTTTGATTGTTAATACTTTCCCTACGATTGCTTTGTCGAACGTCACCCAATCAACGGCAATCTTTTCTTTCCTATTGCGAAACGAAAGAGTGACGAAATACTGAGCATTAATGTATTTCTGCTCATAAGGTAAGACACCCTTATCTATCGTTTCGTAGTGTTCGGGTATCTCCGATTTCTCGATAACTATACCCTTTACAAGTCTGTTACTACTATGTACGTAAACGGCAAACCCAAATGTAGCAAGGGTTATGACTGCCATTATACAAAACTTTGTTCTACTCATGCTACTTTCTTTTTTGTTAGACCTAATTCCTTTGCGAACTCACGCAGCTTTGTAAGACCACATCCAATAAAGGCAGCGAGTTCCTTGTTTGTTTTCAAATGATAATTTTCACGCAGATAGTCTGCTTGTCTATCAGTGAGTTCATATTTCTTGTGGTTTTTCTTGTCCCACTCCATCATGTGTCGGTCTGCTTCCATTCTTGCGTCAGGGTTGAGTGAAAGTGCTTCTTCACCGCTCTTATTGAGATATTCCTCAGACACAAGATTTAGTTCGATAACATCAAGCGAACGCCTGCAATTCTCATCTTTGTTGAGGTCAATACTCACACAATCCTTACAGAGTATCTCCTCAACCTGCCCCCATGCTTGGCGCACAGCGTGAAGTCGTGCAGGCTTAAAGGTAAGTCCGAAATTTACAGGAGGACAAGACGGACACCCTTCGATAAACTTATCGAACAAATCTATCGAGTAGTTGATAAGCTCGTATGCAAGGATAATATATGACTTTAAGTCACTATCCTTTATAAAGTTTCTATCAAGTACTCTTTTTATTGCTTGGCGGAATAGAAAGATATGCGGTTTCAATCTTTCATCGACACTATCGAGGAAGTCCATGTAAAGCTGCCGTTTATCCGTTTCGGCACATTGCATATCTTGCATGTTTAGCTTCTCAAATACCTCGTAGCGAGAGATAGCATATTTGCACGCTTTCTTTATTCTATGTCGATACAAACCTGCTTCCTTTATTTTCTCTATCGCATCTAACATATAGGTATGCGCAATATCGTTAGCACCGCCTATAATAGTGTGAAATAGAGATGAAACATGATTAAATGTTTCCCTATGTTTTTCTGTAACCTTCATGAAGTCAACTAATTCTTTTTTAGCCAACTTCTTTGCGTCAAACTCATTCATGTGCATATTTACCTGTTTTAATTATTCTATCGGCTGCCTCAGAGCCGTAAACCTGCCATAGGCCGCTTTCATATTGGCAAATATGGTCGCCAAGTCTGGCTATCGTTCGTCCTTTGGTGTGTGTCTTCTTGAGAATTACAGCAGGCTTTCCTCCTGCATCTTTCGTCACTGCCATGACACACGGCAGGTTGTAAATATCATTGATATTCCTCCCATCAAATGTAATATCCAAAGTTACTCTCATAAGTTAAACCATTCTTTGTAAAGTTCATTCTTGCGAGTTTCATAGTCAGTGCCACGAAACTCATTTTCTAATTGTGCAATCTGTCTGAGTTTTGCCTTGACACAGCGAGGAAAGAACTTTTTATTTATCTTCTTCGCCTGCCCAACAAGTTTCGCTCGTCTTTCTGTGTATTCTTCTTTTGTCATAATTTATGCCCGTATCGGAGAACGTTAGCGCATACTCTTTCGTTTTTTTAGTGTGTTAGTATCTAAGCCTTATAGGGTATCAAGTCTTTTGCTTCTTCCTCCCACATATCGCCTTCATTTCCCTCGAAATCAAGGTAAACAGTGCCGTTGCTCAAGTCTTTAAGCGACGAGTAAATCCCTACGACTATCATCGGGAATCCGTCTCGCTTATTGCAGACCTTGTCACCGATATTAATCTTACGAATATCCATAATTTACTCTCCTATTTCTTCGTGGTACTTTCGCAATGTTTCTTTCACACGCCTTGCAGCTTCTTCGGCTTGTTCGCTGGTGCGAAAGTAATTGCCATACTCGTATAAATTTTCATCAACATGATAGCCATCGTCTTTATACACTGTTACGCTTCCTTGATTGTAAACATAAAAATATCTCTCTCCTCCTTTTGCTCTCCACCTAATTTTCTCTACTCGCTTTTCCTCTGCGTTCCAGCGTAGTCCTTGCTCTTTCATCTTGTCGAAAAGTGTTTGTTTTTCTTCTTCTGTGGCAAGACGCCAATCGTGCAATTCGTTCCACTGCGAGTAAGATGATTTGCAAAAAGATCCATCATCCTTGATATTGACGAAACTTCTTAAAAAACGTTTCTCGAAACTGTGCATATCTACAAGCAAGATTTCATTCACCTTACTTACGATGACATCTCCTCTTTTGAACTCTTCTTTATTCTCTTCTTTTTCTTTCTCAAACACCACACTTTCGTCCTTTACGATTGCCTTGTAACCCTCTGGAATGTTGATTCTATCACCACGTTGTAATTCTACTTTCATAGTTCTTTTCTTTTGTTATTTACATCATCTTGAAAATTTTCCTCAAAATGCATTCTGATATATTCCTTTAAGGCAGCCTCGTAAATTTTTGTGTATCCCTTATACTTTCCAATACTATAAGAGAGTAGACATACTAAAATAAGTACAGCTATCCGTATAGCAAATACGATTATAGACTCTATCATAATTCTTCTATTTGTTTTTCTAATTGTTCAATACTTCTGTCTACAGCTTTCGTAAACTCTTCTCGCAGGGTTTTAGGCATTATTAATCCGTCTTCCTCCCATCTTTTTATGTCGGGCGTAAGAAAAGACCACCAATTGCCATCTTCTTCATTTATATGTCTTTTAATTTCTTTCAATCTGTCAAGTTCTGATAAGAACTTTCTTACTTGTTTTGCTATATCTATCTTCATAACATTTACTTTTTACGTTTCTTTTTCCTCTTACTTGCGTAGGGTGTTGACCCTGCACGTGATTTACATTTCCTTTTCACTTCACAGAAATCATCATAATAAAGTTTCTTATACAGAAAAGGTTTTGCATACAATTGTATATCTGCAGGTTTCATTAATTCGTCCATACTATCAGCTTTGGTATTTATTTATTCGTTATTCACACAAACCGTGATAAAGGCTCATACAACTATATCCTCCCTCTGGCTCAAACATATCCAGTTCTGTGTCATTTCGGTTTACATATTTGAACACCTCCTGTACAGTGGGGTATTCTCCGTTGGCGCAGAAACGTTTAGGAATGTATGTAGGTGGAAAGAAAGATGAACCTCTTTCTGTTTCATCTTTCATTCGTTGTTCAGCATCTATTAGCCGTTTTCTTGCCCATTCATCTTTTGAAATTAACTGTGCTTCACGCTTTCTACACATAATGCAAGGAAAGCAACCAACACGTGAAAAACCACGTTCGTACAAAGGATTTGGTCGTTGGTCATTGGCAAGTATGTAGTCTATCACCTCCTGTGCTGTCCAATGGAATATAGGACGTAGCACGCTTGCATCGTGTGTCTTGCACCATTCCAACACCGCTTTCTTGTGATACAACCCTTTCACTTCGTCATTAAAGTATTCTTTGAAATATGAACACTCAACATCATAGCCAGCACGCATCTTACTTTCTTTAGCTCTAATTCCTTGAATAATGATAAAACTCTCATCTTGTGAGAGAATATAATCTATCATAGGTATTATTTTCAGTTCAGAAATACAGAACCTTGCCATTGTAGAAGGGAAACGACCTTTCTTAATAGACATATCCACAAAGTCTTTGTATTTCCTGCTTTTGAGCGTAATAAGTTCTACGCCTAATTGGTTGCAAACATTGTGAATATGCGTGTAAGTATCTTCGTGCTCCCACCCTGTATCACAGAACAATGCTGTAACTTTTTCATTGCCGTAGTCATTTACCGCCTTGATAAGGCAAGCCTGACTATCCTTGCCTCCGCTAAATTGTACTAATATCTTCATTCTTAATAAATCAATTCAAAACTATATGCAACTACGAATGGATTGCTCTCCCACGTGCCTTTGCCACTGATTTTATCAATTAAGTCTGCGTAGGCTCTTTGAGGAGAAGAGAAAAATTTAAGAATATTGTCATACATCCGTCCCACTTTACGCTTGACAGCGAAAAAGCAAGCATCCTCTCCAATAATTGATAATGATTCAATAAATATTATACCTTCCTTAAGGCAATCTTCTTCAGAAATATCTTGCAAGCGTTCAAGCTTTATATCTGTAATCCTGATATGGTGGGGCATTAAGTTGGCACGCACAAACATTTTATTCGTCCACCCAGCCTTATATTCTCTATTTATAGAACCATCTACATTGATTATAATATCGCTGTACTCCGCCATACATTCGATAATATCCTCATATGGCTGTGCAATCGCAACTATATCGCCAACTTCATAATGTGGTTTCCAGCTGCCTAATACGCCTCCATTTTCATCAACCAAATCCACGCATTGTGTACCTGCATTATTAGTAAGCACATTGAAACTATACACTTCTTTACCATTACAAGTTTTAGGTACTTTTAACAACTTCCTTGTCATTGTCTTTGTTCCACTAAGTACTGCATGCGTGAGACAATACTTATCTGAAAACATTATCTTTTTCATACGCCAATTAATTCACATATTTCTTCATAACTATAATTCCTAAGATTATAAAAAAGTTCATCTATAAATTCTGTATATGGAATATCATGCTTCTTGCAAAACTGTTTTCTTAACTCTTTTGTATTCATACGCTTTACTCTTTCTTATAACATTCACAATTAATATTTGGACACTCCTTAAATCTTTCATTAAGGAACGAGAAGCACACTACCGTATCTATGCCATCCGCACAATGGTAGACTGGCAACGTACAGTGTTTAGGAATTATCTTCTTCATACGCTTACTTGATTAGCTCTGGGTTATCTGTTACATTGCCTATTACAACCCAATTTACGATACTATGGCTATCACAATACTCGCATATAGGCGTGTGTACTGGGTAATGTACGCCATCTTCTATGGAAATGCAGAAACTTCCCTCATGAAAGGTTATGACTCTATAGTAATCTTTTCCAACATCCGAGCCGCCATACCCACCCCCTTTCAAATGAACAATATCCCCCTCAAAGATTTTGTTCCCGTCCTTATCTTTCAGTCCAGTGTACTGCCCGATTGTGTCAGGGTTTACATAACACCAGTCTAACACATCTGCAACACCTTTACTAACATTATAGTAAATGGCTGGGGCGATGTTTTCTGATACAACAAGTGAACCATATACCCACCTGCCATTTGATTTCTTACCTCTGAACAATATTTCTCTGTTCATATTACTTTTCTTCTTTTAGTTCCTTAAACACTCCATACCCGCCACGTTCATGTGTTAACTCATGAAAGTTCTCACACAAAGCATTACATGATAAAGAGTATCCATCTTTGTTTAAATCACACTTGGTGCAGTCAATGCAATCGTCTTCCTCGCTTGTTTCAAGAAAGATGTATTGTTTATTGTTAATCGTTATTCCGTTCATAATTATTTATTTTATAAATTCAAAATCAGCTTGATGATGCGTAAAATCACCATTGCCGAATATGGTCGCAGAATAATACTTACCGTCTTCAAATATAAATTCCAAATAATTTTCATCTTGGAAATAAACATCTACATTTGGAGGTAACTCATTTTCTATAAAATCGTATGCACTTTCTATATTATTAGCGTGAGAAACTTCCGTTTCCCAATAATACCAACCATTCTCTATATCTGATATTGATACCATACTGTTTTAATCTTTAATGTTTATCTTTGCTCTCCAAATAAACCGCTGAAAACATAAGAAAGAATGCCACAAAAAGCAAGATAAAAAGCAACCTCGCAATCACATCTACGTGTGCCACCCATGCTATATCCCAATTTACAAATGCAAATACCATGTAGAAGACTATAAAGAAAATAACACACAATGGTAATAATACTTTAATCATTTTGCAATCCTCAAATTACCTTGTTTGTACTTTGTATACGGACGTGAAATCCATATTGGCTCTGATTTGATAAACCAACCACCCTGCAACAATTCTGCACGTGATTTTGGTTCACTCATTTCAAAGGATATATTCTTTCCACAACGAGCGCAATTACATTCCTTAATTACCACGTATCTGCATTCTTTTTCAATGAGTGGGGCTGCATACATTTCCTCGATATGTACGTGTCCGAATAGTCTGCAAATTAGCTTCTTAATCATAATTATTCCTTTTACTCTGTTGGTAACTCTGGTATTTCCATCCAATAGTCGACTTCGTTAATGTCGAGCATTGGAGAAAACTCATCATCAAAGTGTAACGCTCCGTCCTCGTACATAGACCCTTTGTATAGCTTCCCTTGATAGCTAAAGATACAGTTCTTTCCTGCTTGTGGCAACTCTCCATCTTTCACAGAGTGCCAAAGAGTTACAGGATATTGTTTGTAAAACTGCAACATATCTCGGCACTTATATTTAATTGTAGCAATATTATGAGATACATTGCCAGATGTTGTTTTGTCACATATCTGAGAGATGTTTTCTAAAAGTCCGATAAACATTTCTTCTATTTCTTTTTGTGTAGTCATAATCCTAACGTTTTTTTAATTCGTTCCCGATAATCATCATTAGCAGCGTCCATAGCCTCCTCCAATGTATCGTACCATTGAGTTGGCTTTTCATATTCAAACGCAAATGTGTATCGTGGTTCCTCTACTGAGGCTGACTTAAACACATGATAAGTCTCTCCCTCTCCCAAAAAATCAGCAGGTGCCACTAACCCTTCTTGTGACTCCCTAAATAAAAGGTGGAGTCCCTCAAATACACTATCATATCCTGCCTCGAAAGCGTATCTAATGTCATCAAAATTAAAGCAGGGTTCATCTGTAAAGCAGGGAGCATCGTCCCCATTTACACGATGATATTCTTTCTCTGCATACTCCCCAGCTAAATATTCCTTGTTTACACTCATAGATCTCTTACTCTTCCGTCTTTACATTTAGGACACCCAAACCACTTTTGACCAACCTCTATACCATTGTCATATATAGGCATATAGTAGCCACCCCTTCCATAGCAATGGGGACATAAATATCTTGTCATTGTTATACTTCCTCCCAACCTTTAGGTACAAACTCGTCCTTATCTTGTTGCTCCGCAATGGCAATTAGATAGCATCCAATCTCAAATTGCCTTACGGATATACTTTCATCTTGCATCGCACGTGTAATTAAATCAGCGTGAAAGATGTTATACTTCCATTTCAGAAAGCAGTTCGCTTTTTCAATTTCTTTCTGTGTCATATTGATTTGGTTTAGTTAATCTTTATAATTATCATCGAAATAAGGGCATACCCCTGTTTCTTCTTGGTACTTTTCTTGCACCCACCACAGCATTGCATCGGGAGGGTCTGGAAGATACCGATTGCAGTAGTTTCTTAATTCACATCCTACGCCCCTGCAATAAGCGTAATCGTTACTGATTGTCATAGCTTTTATATCCGTTGTTTATTCTGTTTGTTTTTCAGGAACATTTATGGCTCTTTGTTGTACTTTCTCATCAAGTGTCTAACACGATAATACCGTGTTTCCCTTTCAATAAACCACCCTTCTTGTAGAAGTTGAGCACGTGAGATAGGTCTGCTTGCTTGAAATTTGACAACCTTACCGCACCTTGCGCACTTACACACATAGATTATGGAAAACCTGTTGTCGAACTCTCCCAATCGTGCGGCATACATTTCCTCTATATACACATGTCCGAGTAACATACAAATTAACTTTTTCATAAGATTATTTTTTATTTTCTATTAGATTTACCTGTTATAGTTATCTTTCTCGTGATAGCGTGAAGCCTATCAATCACTCTGTCTCCATACTTAGCTTTCAAATGGTCTTCGTCTAAGTTGGTAGAGAACATCAGTAACTTGCCGTCACGTTCCGCTGCATCAACGAGTTCTGCAAATGGCACTCGCTTGTTTCCGTAGATATTTGATACATCCTCCGTTCCCACATCGTCAATGTAGATAATGTGATATCGGATAATATCATCGGGTGACTTGTTGAGTTCGTTTGCCGTGCAGATTGTTACCACCTTTCTGCAATAGTGGTTAAGAAGCAAAGGAATGATTCTCATACCTATCAGCGTTTTGCCAACACCGCATCCACCGACAAGCATTAAGCCTTTACCTTTGTTATCAGTGAGCCACTGAACTATCTTCTCATAATCAGCGTTCCACTTTGCAGCATCACCGCAAAAGTACTTTAATCCTCCTTTAAGGTGCGTCCCTGCATTTGGTACACAGATTTGCACCTTGTCGGGTAACGGCTTATACGTTGTGTCTCGTAACCGCTCAATGGCGGCTTTGAAGTCTATTTGTTCCATTTACCAATCGTTATCTTTGTCGTAGTTCATTTCAGATGGCTTGAGGGCGGTGGTACTCTTTTGTACCTTCTCTCTGCTTGCCCACGTCTGTAACCTCTTTGCGGTTTCCCATGTCTTTTCAAGCTCAAATCGCATCTTGGTTCCTGATTTGTTCTTTTCAGTCCAATAGTTGAAGAAAGCACGTATCATCGTAGGCTCGTAAGTGCCACCACGTGAAGAAACAAAAGGAATAAGGCTTTTTTCAAACGTTTTCTCTCGGTCATTACATTTTGCTTGTAAAGACGTTAAAACCTGCTTTGATTGCTCGTTGGCTTTCTTCTTACCAAAGCGATAATCATCACACTTATTCACAACAAAGAATGTCCCTTTTTGATTGGCTATCGTGTCTATATCTCCTTTATTAGCAAGTGAGGATAAAACATTCCTACAAGTTTGTAGGGACAATCCGCAATCATTTGCAAGGTTTCGATAGCTCGTTCGTGAAATGCCGTCATCGTCAGCCCCCACGATTAGCCGTAACATTACAAGCTGCTCGTGGGGGGAGTAGCGAATGGTAAACTTGTCATCAAGTTTTATCATTTAGATAAATATTTTTTTCTGTATCCGTCTTAGAACTTTGGTTTCTGCATCTTTGCAGAATTGTCTATTCACTTCAAAGCCATATGCCTTTCTTTCAAGATTAGCCGCAGCCAACAAGGTCGTTCCACTGCCTGCACAAGGATCTATAACTACATCTCCTTTATCTGTAAATATTTCGATTAACCTTTCAAGTAGTGGTACGCTCTTTTGTGTAGGGTGCACTCTTAGAGTATTTGTATCTCGCGGATATTCCATGCAGTTAAAAATCATCTGTCCATTATTGTTGAATTTTGGCAATTTATCACGATAAAGAAGTAGTCCATATTCGCAATTACCTACAATCTTCATATTCGCCTTTAATACCTGTGGTGAATAGTTCTTGCGAAAGACCAAAGGA
>QWBZ01000311.1_pt1 | contig 17646 bp, 13 predicted proteins | sample 1972441 | NCBI WGS metagenome assembly QWBZ01 (sample SAMN09866721, study PRJNA288562) | Human oral metagenome isolate term6_saliva, whole genome shotgun sequencing... | isolation source: mouth | host: Homo sapiens | place: USA: California
ATAAATCTTCGATACGTTTTTCCATAATCAGTTAACTACTGAAATATATACGCAGATGACGGAACAGTATACTAAACAATAACATTTATTAACGTTTTCATCTTCTCACGCCTATCCAATCAGCTTTAATAATGAATGAAAACCAATCTCCTATCCCACCTTATAATATTTAAAGGCTTTATTAAAGACAAGTCAATAGTACTATATCCGCGCCAAAAATCACATGCGATTTTTGAATCACAAAACTCAAATCATATCCTTGTATTGTAAGAAATATTACGCAAAAACATAGCCTTTGTAAACCAACGAAATAGAAGTAACAAACCAAACAAATAGTCCTTGTCTTAAGGGGTAATTCAAACGTCGTTATTCCCCCATACAACCTCACTCACCATTTGCCGCATTTCACCCCGCGATTAGCGTCATTTCATCGTGTAAAATGCCTCTAATCACACGCTAATTTGCCTCAAATCATTTTACGCTTTATTACCAACTATGTCACCCTCACAATTGTTTCATCTCGCAACTGCGTTGGTATTGCGCTATTATCCCAATGGATGAATTTCGCAATATAAATGCGCTCATGGTGCAACGCCGTAGACATTGCGCCATTATTTCCATGAATGTATCTTCCATTATAAATGTGCTTATGGTGCAACTCGGTACGAGTTGTTCCTTTGATAGCCCGGGGTTGGTGAGGAACGAGCCTACCCTGGGTGAGCATTCGCAAGGAGATTCAACGCCATAGGTGTTGAGCTTTTTCTGTGAAGCCACGTTTATAATGAAACCTTTCATGGCGGATTAATCAAAAGAACCGCAACACCTATGGCGTTGTTCCACGCACACTATACCTCAACCCAGGGTAGCCTGCACTATCGTTTGGCAACCCTGGGCTATCAAAAACGCAACACCTACGGCGTTGATACGTGCGTATTGATTCATAATTTGTGGCATGATTCAATGGAATATCATTGATAGCGTATCATAATAGCTATATTAATATAACCCAATAAATTGTTTGTCAATCACTGATGCCGCAGTTGTTGTGCCATTATTCCGATGAATGTATTTGGCAATAAAAATGTCCTCGTAGTGCAACGCCGTAGGTTATATGCCAATATTCCAATTAATGTATCTTCCATTATAAATGCGCTCATGGTGCAACTCGGTACGAGTTGTTCCTTTGATAGCCCGGGGTTGGCGAGAAATGAGCCTACCCCGGGTAACCATCCACAAGGAGATTCAACGCCGTAGGTGTTGAGCTTTTTCCGAGAAAGCATGGCTATTGCGAGGGGATTTATGGCGGATTACGCTTAGAAAGCGTAACACCTACGGCGTTGAAACATTCAATCCGCAACATGAATTACGTTATCTCGCGCCAAAATATATGGTGGATTACGCCGAAAAGGTACAACACTTACAGCGTTGTTCCCCACAAACCATACATTAACCCAGGGTAGCCTGCACTATCGTTTGGCAACCATAGGCTATCAAAAACGCAACACCTACGGCGTTGATTAATAAAAATCATAATATAATTTGCGTCATTTTATGCGATAATCTGCGTCATTTCATGCGGTAAAATACAGCAATTTACGCGATGATTTGCCCCAAATCATTTAACCTTTAATTATCAACCTCATTACAACTCCCAATTAACCCTCAAACAACGCCCTCCATTTCAAAGAGTAACTACTCCCCTCCCTCTTCGGGGAGGGGCTGGGGGTGAGGCTTTATTTGCTTCAACCCACCCTACACTTCACTCCAAAACAAAACATACAATCAAAGTATTTGACAAACAAACCGACTTTCATACTTTTTAACTTCGATAGATTTGTTTACCCTGAAATCTATTCGTATATTTGCAACATCTACGTTATTAACTCGAAACAATACTAAAACATGGACACGTTTTCTAAGAGGTTTTCTTTAGAAGGAAAAGTAGCCTTGGTGACAGGAGCTGCTTATGGTATCGGATTTGCTATTGCTGAAGCTTATGCTTTGGCTGGGGCAAAGGTGGCTTTCAATTGCCGCAGTCAAGAGCATTTAGACAAAGCACTGGCTGACTACAAAGCAAAAGGCATTGATGCACATGGATATATTGCGGACGTTACCGACGAAACGCAGGTTAAAGCGCTTGTAGCAAAGGTGGAAAATGAGCTCGGAACGATTGATATTCTCGTCAATAATGCTGGTATTATCAAGCGAATTCCAATGGAAGAAATGAGTGTTGAGGACTTCCGTCAAGTCATAGACATTGATCTTAACGCCCCTTTCATTGTCTCAAAAGCCGTTATCCCAGGCATGAAACGCAAGGGACATGGAAAGATTATCAATATATGTTCGATGATGAGTGAGTTGGGACGCGAGACGGTTAGTGCTTATGCAGCAGCCAAAGGCGGTCTAAAGATGCTCACACGCAACATTTGTTCAGAGTTTGGTGAACACAATATACAATGCAACGGCATAGGACCGGGCTATATTGCAACGCCACAAACCGCTCCACTTCGTGAGCTTCAAGCAGACGGAAGCCGTCATCCTTTCGACCGATTCATTATTAGTAAGACCCCCGCGGCACGTTGGGGCACGCCCGAAGACCTAATGGGTCCCGCAGTGTTCTTAGCCTCAGAGGCGAGTGATTTCATTAATGGTCACATCTTATATGTTGATGGTGGCATTCTCGCTTATATCGGAAAACAACCTTAACTGAGTCATAGGGCGTTGTCGCTTGTTAGACAACGCCAGCTCAATGACAATTAAACACATTATGTTTTGAAACGCGTTCGACTATGTTTTTAGTCGTTCAGTTGTTATATGCTATTCGTTTGAAGTCACGAACAAAGACTTCAAACGAAATACATGTATCTTTTTTACACATCAGAGGATGATTTATTAGTGTGTAAAACAGCTTAAAAAGAACCTTGATTTAGGTGAAATTAAGCGCCTTATTCACATGAACAATCTTACCATAAAGCCCCATGAGAAAGACAGGTAGAGCCACCCCATGCCAATTGTAAAGGCAAAGCGCATTATATATAAAAGCAAACGAGGTTGCTTGTTGACTGCAAACACGCTTTGTAAAACAACCTTAAAAAACAAAAGAATAATCATTATTTTACATAATAATAGTACAGAATAGTGGCCTATTTGCAGAATTCTGCTTAAATTTGCAATCAAAAACCTGTGAGACAAGGTGTCAATGCAGGAAAAAGATAACATAAACTACGTAGAATGAAGACCAAACTTTTGTCCTTTACTGCGCTATTCTCCGCTCTATTAGCCTTTACTTCATGTCTCAAAGGCAATGATGATGAGGGCACAACTTACGATGATTCAGCGATTACAGCGTTTTCTTTGGGGACACTGAAGTATACAAAACACGCGAAGACGAAAGCCGGAGCAGACACTATTATCCATACAACGTTGAACGCAAGTAGCTATAAATTCTATATCGATCAAATGAATCGAGAGATTTATAACGTTGATTCCTTGCCCTATGGAGTGGATGTTCGCAAGGCACTTTGTACGATTGCAGCCAAGAACGGAGGTTCTGTGGTATTGAAAAGCATGACTTCTGACTCGCTGAAATTCTATGTAACGACAGACTCTTTGGACTTTTCTAAACCAAGAACGCTCATTGTTTACAGCCAAAGTGGCAAGTATAATCGTAGTTATACGGTAAAAGTTAACGTGCATAAGACGCAGGTTGGTCGCTTTGTTTGGCAGTCGACAACAGGACAAGACAGCCGTTTGGGGACACTCTCTGCCATGAAAGCGGTAGCGATGAATGGCAAAGTGTATGTTATGGGCACGGAAAACGGTACAACAAAGCTCTATGTTACGTCGTCTAACCAGATACAAAGCTGGCAGCAACTCAGCCCTGACAAGACACTCGATGCACAAGCTTCAAGCAATCTTATAGCTTTCGATGGCTTCCTTTATACCTGTAGTGGCGGACAGATTTTGCGCAGTCAAGATGGTCAGTCATGGGAAACAAGAGGCTCTGTTACCTTGAAGCAGTTGGTCGGCGGTGTCAATGGAGTACTCTATGGCGTTGGAAACAGCGGCATGATGAAGTCGGAAGACGGCGGAACAAGCTGGAGTTTAGACACAACTAATGGCGATTTAAGTGAATTACCAAGTCAAAATATTCATTTGTTCAGCTTTGCTTCAAAAGTGAATGTTGGCGTTTATAATCTTGTGATGGTAGGAAACGCACCGACAACCAATGATGTTCTCGGCGCAAAGGTATGGGGAAAACAGATTGATCCCAACCAACCTGCACAGCCATGGAGATTCTATGGGTTGGACGAACCAGCGTATGTGGCTCCAGGTTTGACCCATCTTCAGATTGTTAGTGTGGGAGATGACCTCATCGCGCTTGGCGGAAAAGGACTCGGAAAGTATCAAGCAAAGGCCTTTGAAAGCTTCTTTGTCAGCGAAGGTCAAGGGCTTGGATGGAAAAAAGACGACCGAATCACATTACCAGAAGGCTTTGAAAGCAGTGAGACTTCATTTGCTATGGTCGTAGATGAGCATCAAGACCTTTGGTTGATTGCTGGTGAAAGTGGCAAGATTTGGAAGGGTAACTTAGCTGGATTGATACTGAAGAAATAGGCAATAGAGATGCAACGCGCGATGCTTCTACTCATCATGCTGGCTACAATGCTTGGCATGAAGGCCCAAACCGACGATGAATATCTCATGGAAGTGGGCGGAGGCTTAGGCATAATGGGTTATTTGGGCGACTATAATAACATGCTTACGCGAGATCTTCAGCCTATGATGACGGTGTTTGTACGCCGTAATCTCAATGCATATATGGCGCTTCGGTTAGATGCTTCGATAGGAACACTCAAGGGAAATGAACGTGATGTGCGAACCATTTACCCTTCATCGTCAGCATCACCCTATCATTTTAGTAACAAACTAACGGATGTTAGTCTGATGTATGAATACAATTTCTGGCCTTATGGCACTGGAAAAGACTACTACGGAGCAAAGCGTTTGACTCCATTTCTATTTGTAGGAGTGGGTGGAACCTATGCAAGTGGTGATGGAACAAACGTCTTTACAGCAAATATTCCAATAGGCGTTGGCCTGAAATATAAAATAGGTACGCGCGTGAATGCAGGCATAGCATGGGCCATGCACTTTGCAATGAGCGACAAACTTGATGGGAGGAAAGATCCGTATGGAATCACTTCGTCTGGCATTTTCAAGAATAAAGATTGCTATTCTGCCCTGCAACTTACACTAAGTTATAGCTTTATGCCGAAATGTACGACGTGTAACAAGGATATAAAATAGGTGCTTTGACACGATAAAATGAGTTATTTTGAATCGCAAAGTGACTTGTTTTGCAGTGTAAAGAGACGCAAAACAGAATATAAAACGAAGATATGGAAGCTTCATTAGATAGGACACGAATTCCCAAACACATTGCCATTATCATGGATGGCAATGGGCGTTGGGCAGCAGAAAGAGGCAAACCACGCAGCTATGGACATCAAGCTGGCGTGGATGCAGTGCGTAGAATCACGTCGGAAGCTACGCGATTAGGAGTTAAATTCCTTACGCTTTATACCTTTTCTACCGAGAATTGGAACCGTCCTGCAGACGAAATAAGTGCCTTAATGGGCTTAGTGCTCACATCACTTGAGGATGAAATCTTCATGAAGAACAACGTAAGGTTTCGTGTTATCGGTGATAGAAAGAGACTTCCTGCCGAAGTTGAGCAGAAACTTAGAGAGACAGAAGAGCATACAAAGACTAATTCTGCGATGACAATGGTTGTGGCTTTGAGCTATAGTGCACGTTGGGAGATGGCGCAAGCCATGCGAGAACTCCTCACGGAACATAAGGATAAGGCTCTTGCTCCGGAAGAAATCACGGAAGAAATCATTAGCCGTCATCTGCAAACAAGCTTCATGCCAGACCCTGAACTGCTGATACGTACGGGCGGAGAACTACGGATTAGCAACTTCCTTTTATGGCAGATTGCCTACTCGGAGCTATATTTTTGTGATACATATTGGCCCGACTTTAATGAAGACGACTTGCATAAAGCCATCCTGAGTTACCAGAACCGTCAGCGGAGATTTGGCAAAACAGAAGCTCAGATAGAAGCCGAAGCAGAAAAATAAGAATGCTTTGACAAGCGAATAAGAACGAAACAGCAATAAGAAACATCATTGGTAATGAACAATATAAAGAAAGTTTTTATCATCTTTGCAGCGGGATTGACAAGTGCTATCCCTGCTTTTGCACAGGACAAGATACTATATCCTGATATCTCTTATGCCGGAACACCGCGCTCTTGCATTATCGGTGGCATTAATATCTCGGGAGTTCAAGGCTACGAAGACTACATGTTGTCTGGTATTTCAGGGCTACAAGTAGGCCAAGAGATTACAGTTCCTGGGGCCGATATCACGAATGCAGTGAAACGTTACTGGCGTCATGGCCTCTTTTCTGACGTTCAGATTTCGGCCGATTCAATCGTTGGGCGAAAGATTTACTTGCATATCGCGTTGAAAACTCGTCCACGTGTGTCGGTGATTAACTATGAAGGACTGAAAAAAAGCGAACGAGAAGACATGGAAAATAAGCTCGGTCTGCTCAAAGGTTCACAGATAACACCGAACATGATAGACCGCGCGAAGATCTTAGCAAAGAAGTATTTCGACGACAAGGGATTCAAAAATGCGGAAATAACGATACGACAGAGGGATGATGTAGCTAATAAAGGCAACGTGATTCTTGATGTTATCGTAGATAAAAAGGAAAAGATGAAGGTGAGAAACATCTTCATTGAGGGCAACAAAGCTTTGAGTTTGTCGAAGATAAAGGGTGGACTCTTTAAGAAAGGTGCCTTTTCTAAGACCCACGAAGCAGGCAAATTAGGCTCTTTCCTCAAGGCAAAGAAGTTCACACCTGAACGCTGGGAGACCGACAAAAAGAATCTGATTGAGAAATATAATGAATATGGTTATCGCGACGCAACTATCCTTAAAGACAGTGTTTGGAATGTAGATCCGAAACATGTTGATATCTATTTAAAGGTAGACGAAGGTCAAAAGTATTACCTCCGCAATATTACTTGGGTCGGAAACACAGTCTATCCAACGCAAAGATTGAATGCAATCTTAGGCTTAAAGAAGGGAGATGTCTACAATCAAAAGCTTCTTGAGAAGCGTGTTTCCAAGGATGATGACGCCGTAGCTAACTTATATTACAACAACGGATACGTCTTCTCCAGCATTAATCCGACTGAAGTGAACATCGATGGTGACTCTATTGACCTTGAAATGCGCGTCACAGAAGGTCCTCAAGCCTATCTAAGTCACGTGCGCATCAATGGAAACACCCGTCTATATGAGAACGTTGTACGCCGTGAACTGCGTACAAAACCGGGAGATTTGTTCTCTCGTGAGGCACTAATGCGCTCGCTTCGAGAGATTCAGTCCATGGGACATTTCGACCCAGAGAAGAGTAGTCAGCCCGACGTTAAACCCAATCCAGAGGATGGAACAGTGGACATTAACTACAACTTAGAACAGAAAAGTAACGACCAAATAGAGTTTTCTTTGGGATGGGGACAAACAGGTGTGATAGGTAAAGTAGGCTTAAAGTTGAACAACTTCTCAATGGCCAACCTCTTCAGAAAGAACAAAGAGCACCGCGGAATCATGCCAATCGGTGACGGAGAGGTGTTGAGTCTTAGTGCACAAACTAACGGAACATACTATCAAAGCTATAATGCAAGCTACTCAACCAACTGGCTTGGCGGCAAACGTCCTAACCAATTCAGCGTTGGAGTGTACTTTAGTAAGATGACAGATGTATCAAGTAGCTACTACAATGATGCTTACCGCATGAACTATCTGAACTCTTACTACAGCGGATATGGCTATGGTTATGGCAACTATAACAACAACTATTACGAGAACTACTATGACCCTGATACCTATATGCGCATGTATGGTGTCAGCATTGGTTGGGGAAAGCGTCTCCGTTGGCCTGATGATTACTTTGTACTCTCGGCACAATTGGCTTATCAACGCTATGAATTGAAGAACTGGAAGTATTTCTTGATGACGAATGGAGCTGCAAACAACCTCAACTTGAGCATCTCTTTAAGTCGCACTTCAACGGATAATCCTCTCTTCCCACGCCGTGGTTCAGAGTTCACTGCAAGTGTAACCCTCACCCCACCATGGAGTGTTTGGAGTCACAAAGACTACAAAAACCTGGCTATGAACCCTTATTCTCCAACCTATTCTGCCGAACAACAGGAGAAGTATCGTTGGGTTGAATACCACAAATGGAAGTTTAAGGCAAAGACTTATACGGCATTAAGCGGCGGACAAAAGTGCTTTGTACTGATGACTCGCATTGAGATGGGCTTGTTAGGAAGCTATAACAAGTACAAGAAGAGCCCCTTTGAGACCTACTATGTGGGTGGAGATGGCATGAGCGGATACTCTTCAAGCTACGCCGATGAGACCATAGGACTGCGTGGTTATGACAATGGTTCGCTCGCATATAACGGCTATGCATACGACCGATTCACGCTTGAGTTGCGCTATCCATTCCTATTAGGCAACACAACTATCTATGGATTAGGCTTTGTTGAAGCCGGAAACGCTTGGTCGGATACTAAATATTTCAACCCGTTTGATATGAAACGAAGTGCCGGTCTCGGTGTACGTATCTACCTTCCAATGGTTGGTTTGATGGGTATTGACTGGGCTTATGGCTTCGATAAGGATAATGTCAACGGAAAGAAGGGCGGAAGTCAGTTCCACTTTATCCTCGGACAAGAGTTCTAAGTCTGTGGACGAGTGGACAAGTTAACGCGTTTACGAGTGATGTGTTCACTGAGCTTTAAGCTTATTTGATACAGATGCTCATGCAGATTATAAACAGATGAATAGACAAGCCAACAATAAACACGTTTACTTGTACACTTGTCTACTCGTCAACCAAAAACAAACAGATATGAAAAAAACATTTTATAACAAGGCACTAAGGTTCATGTTACCTTTCTTCCTGCTCGCACTTTTACCATCGTCTGCCTCTGCACAGAAGTTCGCTTTAGTCGATATGGAATACATTTTCAAGAATATTCCAGCCTATGAACGTGCAAACGAGCAACTAAATCAAGTCAGTCGGAAATGGCAAGCAGAGGTAGAGGCGCTCAATACCGAAGCAAGTACGATGTATAAGAACTATCAGAACGAGTCGGTTTTCCTCTCTCAAGAGCAGAAAAAGACTAAACAAGAGCAGATAATGAACAAAGAAAAGGCCGCAGCCGACTTGAAAAAGAAATACTTTGGGCCTGAAGGTGAGTTGTTCAAAAAGCGAGAAGCCTTGATGGCGCCTATCCAAGAGGAAGTCTATAACGCTGTAAAAGAGATATCAGAACTACGTGGTTACAGTCTTGTTGTCGATCGTTCGAGTGACCAAGGCATCATCTTTGGCAGCCCAAAAATAGACATTTCCAACGAGGTTTTACAGAAATTGGGATACAGCCGCTAAGCTTTCAGCCCACTCTCTGACACTAAACAGGAGACCAAGCGCGTCATAGCTATTGCCGAAATGACACAAAGCAGTCTCAAGAATGCATCAAATAAAAAATGATTATATAACAAACAATAAAACGAAAACAAAATGAAAAAGATTCTTTTAATGATGTTGATGTTCGCTCCTCTTGCGACATTCGCACAGAAATTTGGTCACATCAACGCACAGGAAGTAATGTCTCAGATGCCTGAATTCATCAAGGCACGTGGCGAAATGGAAGCAAAAGCAAAGCAGTTTGAGAATGATCTCAAAGCAATGCAAGACGAATTGCAGCGTAAAAGCCAAGACTATGAGAAGAATAAGTCTACAATGAACGCTACAAAGCAGCAGGAAACTGAGAACGAACTCAATGGGCTCTATCAGAAATATCAGCAGGCTTTGCAAGACAATCAACAGACTTTGTCTAAGGAACAGCAGGAGAAAATGCAACCTATCACTACCAAATTGGTTAATGCTATCAAGGCTGTCGGCAAGGCAGGTGGCTATGTTTACATCATGGATGTAAGCTCTGGCATCCCTTATATCAGCGATACTTTGAGCAAGGATGTTACTGCTGAGGTGAAAGCTCAACTCAACAAATTGAAGTAAACGAAGCTAACATATAGTTCAAAAGGGGCGGAATTTGATTCCACCCCTTTCTTTTTAAAGAGAGAGAAAGCCTCTCCCCCAGCCCCTCTCCGAAGAGAGAGGGGAGTAATATGATTTATTATGGATGGCATGTTCGGATAAAACGAGGAAGAGAAGATTCAGATCAACGCTATAAAGCTACTCTTTTGATAAAATGAAATGGGCCTAATTGTCGTGTAATATGATAGGTTTTAGCGCGTTAAATGACGCAAATCATCGCACGAAATGGCACAGATTGTTTGATGAGTGAATAGCCTTAATTGACATTCTCAATAAGGATTGAAAAGAAAAAAGTCTGCAAACGCACTTGCATTTGCAGACTTTTATCGTTTAAAGAGTAACACCACAGAGGATGTTACACCTTGTTTTGAATCATTATTTCTGTTCTACCGACTCAAGAGCAGCCTCTTCTAAGCGGCGGTCTTTAATCGTTTTACCCATGAAGAGGTAAGCGATTGGCGAAGCAATGAAGATTGATGAGAGTGTGCCGAATATCACACCAAGAGTCATGGCGAAAGCAAACGGCTGAATACTCTTACCACCTAACAACAGAATTACTACCAATACGATCAACGTAGAGAAGCCAGTGTTGATGGTACGTGCCAATGTTTGGTTGATAGAATCATTGAAAACTTTCTGTACATCCTGTTTTGGATGGAGGCGGAAGTTCTCACGAATACGGTCGAACACAACCACTTTATCGTTGATAGAGTAACCAATGACGGTCAAAACTGCACCAATAAACGTCTGATCGACCTCCAAAGAGAATGGTAACAATCCTTGAAGTAGTGAGAAGAATCCTACAACCGTCAAGGCATCGAAAATCAAAGCGATGGTTGAACCGGCTGAGAAGGCCACGTTGCGGAAGCGTATAAGGATATAAAGGAAGATGGCAACAAGTGCGATAATGACACTGATGATAGCGCCATAAGTTACATCCTTAGCCACAGAAGGACCTACTTTAGAACTACTTATGATAGAACCACCGGTGCGAACATCAGGATTCTTGAACGCCTGTACACTCTTTTGAGAAACTAAACCAGCCTGTTTCAAGCCCTGATATAACTTACTTTCGGCCTCATCATCAACCGTAGGACTGTTAGATTCTATCTTATAGTTGGTTGAGATTCGAATCGTTCTATTGTCTGTTCCGAGTGAAAGAGCGTTGGTAGTACAGCCTGGGAACACATGTGTTAAGACTTCACGTACCTGCTCAGGCTCGGTTGGTTTCTCAAACTGTACAACGTAGTTACGACCTCCAGTGAAGTCAATGCTCTGAGAAAGTCCGCGAACAAAGAAGCTACCTATAAAGACAACAGCAGCTAAAATGGCTATAGTGAAGGTGCCTTTATACATGGACATGAACTTATAATCCTTATTCTGCATAAGGTTTTTACTAACACTTGTCCAGTACTTTAGATTCATCCAACGGTCTTTGTTGAGTTGATGTTCGAAAACAAGTCTTGTCAAGAACACAGCACTGAAGAACGAACAAACAATACCTATAATCCAAGTTGTCGCAAAACCTTGGATAGGTCCGGTTCCGAATACATAGAGGATGACACCGGTTATGAGTGAAGTTAAGTTAGAATCAAAGATAGCTGAGAAGGCATTACTATATCCCGCGGCGACTGCTTGCTTCATTCCTTTGCCCGCTCTTAGCTCTTCTTTGATGCGTTCATAGATAAGAACGTTGGCGTCGACTGCCGTACCTAACGACAGAACCATACCTGCAATACCCGACATTGTCAATGCCGCCTGGAATGAAGTGAGTATACCGAGCGTGAAGAACACGTTGACTATCAACGCTGCATTAGCGATCATACCTGGTATAATGTTATACATCAGCACCATATAGATAATCAACAGCACGAAGGCAATAGCGAAAGAGATGATTCCTTGCTGTATAGATGCGGCACCAAGTGTAGGACCTACCACCTCTTCTTGAACGATTCGAGCAGGTGCTGGCATACGACCTGACTTCAAAGTATTGGCAAGATCTTTCGTCATTTCTACGGTAAAGTTACCAGAAATAGCACTTGAGCCACCATCAATCTCGCCATTTACGCGTGGAGCAGAGTACACTGCATTATCCAAAACGATAGCAATGGCCTTACCAACATTAGCTTTTGTCAGCGCAGCCCAACGGCGTGCACCTTCCGTATTCATAGTCATGTTGACCTCAGGTTGGCCTGTTACATGATTGAACTCATCCTTTGCATCAACTACAACGTCGCCCTGTAGAGGAGCTTGTCCGTTACTTGATGAAACCTTTATAGCGTAAAGACCATAAATATTCTTAGCTTTGATACCATCTTCTGGCGTTGCACTCCAAAGCAATTTGAGGTCGGTTGGAAGAATTTGCTTAGCAGTTTGTCCATAGATTAACTTGCTAATAGCAGCTGTATCGCGTACACTTGCATAACCAACGAGTGCCAAAGAGTTCTGTCCTGTGGTCTGAAGCATTGCCAACAATGGGTGTTGTTTCTTCGCAGCTTCCATCTGTGCATTACTCTTTTGAGTAGGAGTCTCGTCGTCATTATTCTTCAATTGTAACTTAACCTTCTTTGCATCAGCCTTCTTAATGGCCTTCTTTGCAGTGGTAGTATCATTAGAAGCGTCGTTCGCAAGACGGCTATCAAGTTGTTGCAAATAAGGAATTACCTCGTCAGCATTGTATGTTTCCCAGAACTCCAGATTCGCACTACCCTGTAAAAGCTTACGCATACGCTCAGGTTCTTTGATACCTGGCATCTCAACCATAATGCGACCAGTCTGTCCTTCGAGTTTCTGAATGTTGGGTTGCACAACTCCAAACTTATCAATACGAGTGCGTACAACGTTGAAAGAGTTATCAATTGCAGCCTGAACCTCCTGTCGTAACACCTTCTCTACTTCTGAATCAGTGCTCTGTGGATTGATCTTACCTTGTAATTGCTGTGTAGCGAAGAGCTCAGCAAGGCGATGTCCCGGCGCATTTTGATGATAATACTTCACAAAAAGTGATATAAAGTCACTCTGACTCGTCTCTTCTTCAGCGCGAGCTTGCTTCATTGATTTAACAAAAGCGGGGTCCGTCTTGTGATCTGCCAACGTTTCCAATACATCGGGAACAGAGATTTCAAGAATCACATTCATACCACCTTTGAGGTCAAGTCCCAGTCCTATCTGGGTCTCCAAGCACTTTTGATAGGAGTAAATGCCCAAATACTTCACAGAATCTTTATAATCCTGTCTCGCAATTGGGTCTTTAATCTTTGCAGCTTGGCTGTCATAGTAACCTGTGGCAACCGAGAATGAAAGATAGAAAATGCTTGCAAGCGTCAGAAGAACAGCTGTACAAATTACAATTCCTTTGTTTTGCATCTTTTTATTAGTTATTGATTTATTGTTTTTCTAAATTTAATAAGAAAGTTCCTACTATTATATGTAGACGTGCAAAAATACAAATTTTCTTGCAGTCTGTAAAATTTATACGCGTGAAATATATTTTTTTCAACCATTTCCTCGCTTTTTCAACCAGCAAACTATTGGGTAGTGGTCTGATTCTCCAATACTATGGTCAACCTTACAAGCATAAGGTTGCCAATCTTTTGTACACATAATATGATCTATTCGCACATACATTCCTCCAGCATGATAGCTTACTCCCGGACCATTTCCTGTGGAAACATAACAATCAATGAGGTTTTTTGCAATGGTATGTCGGGCATAAGATATGGGCGTATCATTGAAATCGCCACACACTATCATGCTTTTGTCTAAATGATTACTAATATATCGGGCAACTGCATCAGCCTGAACTGCTCGCTTAGCCGAGGCATCTCCAAGCTTATCTACTAAGCGATAAGAAGTTTGTTTGGCTGCCGTCACCTTTAAATCTCCCTTGACTAATGACTTAAACTCACGTTTATCCTCATTGGAAAGTCCCGTAGTTTCAAGGTGGTTATTGACTATAATCACGGTATCATTCCCTATCTTTACCTCGAAGGCTCCACTCAAATTTCCCTTCGATGGATAGCTAATGCGCTCATGAGAAACAATGGGATATCTGCTGTATAAGGCGATACAATCACTCGTTTGCGAATATCTCAGCGTGTCTTTATAAGCATATAATTTATCAAGAACAGCGTCTACACGATGTTGTCCGATTTCATTTGTCATAGCTTCTTGCATACATAAGATATCAGGATGCTGCACTTTAATATATTCCAAGATAGGAAACTTCCCATCAGCATAGCGCTTCCACCCCGCAAAACTCCACACATTATAAGACATTACCTTAATTGCTTTGTCGGGAACTGACTGTGGAATGTTGAATGGAATATAGGTTCTCACAGGACCATAACAAACAAGATAGCCCACAAGTGGCAACAAAGCACCTTTCTTTTTGAAGCAAAGCCAAAAGGCAAGAAAGCCAAAATTAATAATAAGAAAAACGGGAAAAACGAGTCCAGCATTAGCTAACACCTGATGTTTTATAGGGTTTAAGCGATCCGAATACCCCACAAGAAGCATCACTAAGATAGTAGCCAGATTGGCTCCAGCCACCATTTGCAAAGAGAATCGTTTCAGATTATGCATCATTGTCGCTGCCGTCAGTTCTTCTTACTACTTTCAAAGAGCCTCCGTTTCTCATCCGCTGAAAGGCTATCATAACCACTTTTGCGAATCTTATCAAGGATTCTGTCTACTTCTTCCTGATCTTCTTGCTTGCGACGGTTATATTCCCAGTCGCTCTGTCGATTGACATTATCGTCTCCATTGACGTGAGTGGCATTCCCATTTCCCCCTTGTTGCTGCTTACGATGGTCCCATTTACGCTTCAAATTATCAAAGAATTGCTGTCCTTGTAAAGCGTTATTACCAACTCCCGGATGCCTTCTCCAATAACGAATCAAGAAGAATCCCACTATCATTCCACCGAGATGAGCCAGGTGAGCCACGTTATCACTCGTTGTCGATAGCGCCATAACAAGTTCTATGCCGGCATATATCATGACGAAAAACTTAGCTTTTATGGGGATGGGGATGGGGATAATAAACAATCGTTCATTTGGAAACAGCATACCAAATGCCAGCAGTATGGCATAAATAGCACCCGAAGCACCGACTGTAGTCCAGTTATTCAACATCGGAGATAGCTGGTAAGCAATCTGTGGAAGTTGTCCTATCGTGAACGAAGGGATGTGAGATGACACTGTCAAATAGAACGAACAAAACTGTGCTGCCTCTTGAAAGATTCCGGCACCAATACCACATATAATGTAATAAAACAAGAACCTACGCGGCCCCCACACTTGTTCTACAACCATACCAAACATCCATAGCGCAAACATATTAAAGAATATATGTTCTAAGTTGGCATGCATGAACATGTAAGTAAAGAGCTGATAGAATTGAAAATCAGTCGCAAGGAAGAAGTGAAGACCAAAGATGTTGTTGAGGTCTATCGGAGTTCCACCCATGAAACTAACTCTTTGAAGCAGCCACATCAAGATAAACGCAATCACGTTGATGAGGAGAAGGTTCTTCGTTACGGTGGGAATACGCATCATTTGAGTTGATTTTTTATTGTTGTCTAATTGTTATTTGACTGCAAAAATACGAAAAATATCGTTTAAATAGCCCATAGAAAGGCCGTTTCAAGGCAATTTTTACTATTTTATTCCACTTTTTTCGCTTTTTTATTTGATTTATGAAAGGAATCATCTATATTTGCCAAATAAAGTGACGAATTATTCATTAAATAATCATCTAATTAAAACAAAATTATGAACAAAACAGAATTGATCGACAAGATTGCTGCAGGCGCAGGCTTGAGCAAGGCAGAAGCAAAGAAAGCATTAGACGCAACAACAGCTGCTATCAAGGAAGCTCTCGTGAAAGGCGATAAGATTCAGCTCGTAGGTTTTGGCACTTTCAGTGTTAATGAGCGTCCAGCTCGCGAGGGAATCAACCCTGCAACTAAGGCAAAAATCAAGATTGCAGCTAAGAAAGTGGCTAAGTTCAAAGCAGGTGCAGAACTCGCTGACGCTGTAAACGCATAATTGTAAAGATTAATCGCAACTTTATTTACGCGGACTTTTCAATGATTTTCATTGATGAGTCCGCTTTTCTTTTGAGATAAATCCTATGCCTTTTGCCCAGAAAGATAGCGCTCTAATCCGCCGTTTTGATTCACAACTCATCACATTTTAAGTATCATCTTCCTTTACCAAGCCTCACTTCCTCGTCTCTATTCAGCAAAAGAGCGGTCCCACTCCTTTATAAAAACTGAACAAATCAACCACAAATGCACCATCACAAAAGATGAAAAGATTTACCACAGAACGTATTTCTACAATAAATTAAAGTTCACCTTCAAAGCAATCTAAACCCATGAAAATCAACATCTTATACCAACTATAAAGAAAAGTCACAGGATAGACAACACAATCTCTATCATTTTACACGATAAAGTGCGTCATTTTACGCGATAAAATGACGCAGATCATCATGTAAAATAACGCTGTTTATAATGCATTTGCAGTTCAACGCTGAAGGCGTTGTACCTATGATAGCCCAGAGTTGGCATCAGCCTACTCTGGGTTATGCATGTAGTAAGGGGGTCAACGCCGTAGGTGTTGTACGTTTTCTGTGTGGAATGCCACGATAAAACATTGAGGAATAAAAGGTACAACGCCTACAGCGTTGTTACCACTAACGGCAAAGGACCCAGGGTAGACTTCGCTTTCGCTTGTCAACCCTGGGCTATCAAAGGTACAACTCGTACCGAGTTGCGAGATGAAACAATTGTGAAGGTGACATTGTTGATAATTAAAGGTGTAATAGTGCAAGGAAAACAAAGCCTCTCCCCCAGCCCCTCTCCGAAGAGAGAGGGGAGTGGTTAGCCCTAAAAATGGAGGGAGTTGTTTGAAGGTTAAAAGGTTGTGGTGATTTTGTTGACAATTAAAGATAAACCGATTTACGTTATTTCATGCGATAACTTGTTGCTTTTTACTGCATGAAACAATGGAAATGGTGTTACGAAAAATATGTTTCAACGCCGTAGGTGTTGCGTTTTTGATAGCCCAGGGTTGCCAAACGATAGTGCAGGCTACCCTGGGTTAATGTATGGTTTGCGAGGAACAACGCCGTAGGTGTTGCGCTTTTTCGGATTAATCCGCCACGAAAGGTTTCGTTGTAAGCATGACTTCACAGAAAAAGCTCAACACCGATGGCGTTGAATCTCCTTGCGAATACTCACCCGGGGTAGGCTCGTTCCTCGCCAACCCCGGGCTATCAAAAGAACAACTCGTACCGAGTTGCATGATGATAACATTCATGGTGATAGATACATCAATTAAAATCTTAGAACAACACCTACGACATTACGACATTACAACATTTATAATGGTGGATATATTCATTGAAATCTTGATATATTTT
>QWBZ01000603.1_pt1 | contig 17578 bp, 16 predicted proteins | sample 1972441 | NCBI WGS metagenome assembly QWBZ01 (sample SAMN09866721, study PRJNA288562) | Human oral metagenome isolate term6_saliva, whole genome shotgun sequencing... | isolation source: mouth | host: Homo sapiens | place: USA: California
CCTTCAATTATTCTGATGTATGTAATAACTCCCCTAAAGTCATCATAATGCGAGTCAAAAATCAATGCCTTTAAAGGACTGTCAATTTCTCCTTTAGGTCTGGAATATATTTAATAATTGCTTCCAGCAAGTCTTCAATCCCAAATCCAGTTTTCCCAGAAACAAGAACCGCCTCATCAGCCGGCAATCCTATAACATCTTCAATTTCCAATTTAACTTTATCAGGATCTGCAGATGGCAAATCAATCTTATTAATTACAGGCAATATTTCCAAATCATTTTCCAGGGCCAAATACACATTTGCCAATGTTTGCGCCTCTATCCCTTGAGCAGCATCAACTACAAGCAAGGCCCCGTCACAAGCTGCAAGCGATCTTGAAACTTCGTAAATAAAGTCAACGTGACCAGGAGTATCAATTAAATTTAATTCATAAGTTTCTCCATTTTTAGCCTTATATTTCAACGTAACCGCCTGTGCCTTAATAGTTATCCCTTTTTCCCTTTCCAAATCCATACTGTCCAGAAGCTGATCTACCATTTCCCTTTGAGTCACAGTCCCTGTTTTTTCCAATAGCCTGTCTGCAATAGTTGATTTTCCGTGATCAATATGTGCAATTATCGAAAAGTTTCTTTTATTTTTTTGATCCAACATTTATATTAATTCCTCCGTTTATTATTTTTTTAGTGTATTTTTAAAATGAGCAACTACTTTATCCAAGCCCAGTTACTCAACATTATTTATATTATATAATAATTTTGTATTTTTTCATAGTCTTTATAAAAAATATTTTACCAAAATTATTTAATTTTTAAACTGAAAAAGAAAATAATTCACATTCGATAAAAACTCTCTAAAATACGATTGTGGAATTGAAATCAATGGTGTTTTTGCCGGAAGACCATAAATTTCATAATCTTAGAACGGAAAATATGATAATCATTCGTTACAATCAATACTTTTATTTTTCGATTTCCATTATTTTCAGAATTTTTATTTTTGCCATTTTCACTTTCACTATTTCTTATCTTTTCAAGACTAAATCTAAAATTCTCAACCGTATTCTTAGATTTATCCTCCAAAATAATCCTGTCTTCACTAATTCCATTTTTCAAGAGTTCTCTTTTTATGGCTACCCCTTCTGCAATACCTTCATTTGCCCCTTTCCCTCCAGTTGCAATAACCTTAACTTCTGGATTTTTCTTTAAATACTCCGTTGCCGCCTTTATCCTTTCCATAAGTGATTTAGCAGGCTTTTCTCCTTTTACTCTTGCCCCCAGTATTATTACATAATCTACTTTTTTATTTTCATTTACGGCTTTTCTATCATTTATATATTCTTTTATTATAAAATATTGCACAAAGCAAAATAAAAAAACAAATATGATGATAGAAATTTTTATTATTGTTATAATTGTATTCTTCATAAATTTTCGATCTTAAAAGTATCCTTTCTTAAAATAAAGGCTGTTTCATTTCTGAAACAACCATTTAAATAATTATTCTTTCACGATAGATGTAAAATCAATAAAAAATTTTCTAAATTTTACAACAATATTTTAGTATATTTTAACATAATTGTCAATTTTTTGTTTATGTATTTTAAATTGAAAGGGATATTCAAAAAAACTAAAACTAATCTATTATTTCTTTCACTTCTACATCTAATGTATCTTCTATAAATACATTACAATTTTTTTCATTTATCTTCTTTCCAGCCATATTTTCACAAATATCTAATTTATCTTCTTTACTTAAATATGTTATATAACTCAGAAAATATTTAGCTCTAGAGGCTCCAACATGCATTACTTTTCTATAAATTTTATCATTAAAAATTTCCTTTTCAATATCAATAAGAATCACAACTGCCGCTTCTAATCCTTTATATTTTCTGGCTGTTGTAAACAAAATCCCTTTTTCTCCAAGATTATGCGTTACAACATAATTTCCAATTTTACTGTGTCCTGCTAAAATACTTTTATTTTCTGTCTTTACAGTTAATATCACTATTTTAGAAATTGGTATCCCATCATTTACATATTTTTTTATTTCATCATATAATTTACTCAAAATTTGTTCTCTTTTAGAAATAATATAAAAAACTGGTTTTGTACCTTGTACATTATCATGCAATTTATAATTTTTTATTCCCAATATTTTATTTGAGGAAGAAGCAATACTTTTCGTATTTCGGCAATTTATAGACAATACTAGCCTACATTCAATTCTATCTGTAGAAAGTATCGAAATAGAACCTTCCTTATTTACAAGTTGATTTTTGTCATAAAAAACATAAAAGCAGCTATCTTCTATTTCAGCAATTGTATATAGGGCACTAATTTCATCATGTGCAAAATCCTGACCTTCATCAATAATAATATGTCTGTAATCCCAGTTATAATCGCTATAGTTATTTAAAAAATCTAATTTTTCTTGCGATGTTGAGTACTGCCCTTTTATCTTATAATGTTTTTTTACTAGTTTATCCATACTAAAAAAATAAGTATTCGGCAATTCTTCCTTGTATTTTTCTAATAAATATTTATATAAAAATTCATTAAAACATAAAAATAATACTTTATCATTCCGTGTTTCTGGATTCTGTAAAAGTCTACGGGCCTTTTCAATTGCCAGCATAGTTTTTCCAGTTCCAGCACCACCTTGTATTGCTGCAACACGCTGTTCATCTAGATATTCAATAAGCCTAACTTGTTCTCTTGTCATTCGATTAAAATAATATTCAGCCTCTTCCATTATATTCGAAACACTCATAATTACATTAAATTCAGGAGAGAGAGTTCTAATCACACTAACTTCATCATTTTTATCATAAAGACTGTTTTCCTTAAAATTATAGTAGTCAAAAACTCTTCTGATTGCCTTTTCAATATTATTTAAATCTTTTTTTATAAGCAGATTGCCTTCGCTGTAGTTTGGTGGTAAAGTACCTAATTGGTTATAACTTTCAGCCATTGTAAACCATACTGCACATTCCACACGATATTCCCTTCCCGAATTAATATTTTTTTCTAATAAGTCAATAAATGTGTATTTACTTCTCTCTGCTTGTACCATTGGATCTTTCATATTTTTTCGTTCTTTAGTCCTGCTATTAACTTGACTCCATTCTCCATCCTTGCAATAAATTTCTCCTGATTTTGCTTCTATAACTAGAATTCCTCTTTTAGGATGAAAAATGGTAAAATCACTTTCTCCCCAAGAAACTCTATATTTTTCTTTTTTACTCCAATGCAAAGAATAAAAAACAATATAATCATCAGGCAATTTCAAGAGTGCCTTGTATATTTGATACTCTCCGTAGCTGTTGTGAAAATTGGATTCTTTTAGGTTTGTTGGAATTATTTTTGCCATTTTATTACCTCATTTTATTTTAATTTTATGAATTTATTTTAACTTTATGAATAAATTATTTTTATAAGTATAAAGTTTATTTCCTGCTACCATCAATACAAACTTATTTTTATAACTATTTTTCCAAATCATAAAGAATTCCTTTTAATTTAATATTTTTTATTATTTTACTATAGTTAGTATAACATACTTTTAGATATTTCCAAAGTTTTTATTAAGTTTTAACTGATATACAAATAATAAAAACTTTATCACCACCACCATTTTATCTTTGGCATTTCAAAATTCCTATCAAATTCCATCAAAAACTCTTTATATGTAGGCACAATTATTTCCCCTGAATCCTCATATTTAAGTGTATTCTTTAATGAAATTATATATGCGTTTCCAAGTTTTCTTGTTACTTGAGACATTATCGAACCTGGAACATTAAAATACACATAAGGAGTCATTGATTCTGCTAATTTTTCTTCCAAATTATTTTTTTTCACATCTTCTTCTATAATATCTTTAACTTTCTTTTTTATAGCAGGAACTATTGTCCACATCGAATTATTAATTCTAAATTTCTTGTCAATTCGATAAACCATAACATCCCAAATTCTTTCAATTGAAGTTTTAACATCAAAGTCAGGTCCTGCCATCAAATCAAATGGAGGAATAATATATCCCCAAATATTTCTCCCAATACCTAGTTGATTATTTCCAATACCTAGTTGATTATTTTTACGGCTACACATTATTCTCTTTCCAATTGTAAGGTTATCTTTGTTAGATGCGGCTTCCTCAATAATTTTTTCTAATTCCTTTTCTATTTCTTCTGGACTTTTATTTTTCTCTTTTTCCAGTTCTTCCTGTTCATCCACGTTTGCCATTTCCTGCTTGCATATATCTTCTTCGGCTATAATTCCTAAAAGATTTGATACTGTTTCCAATGCTTCTTTCTCATCAGCTCCATCTGCATAAATAGTAATTTCTGAACCCATTTTAATTCCAAAACCGCTTAACATCAATGGAGATTTATTTTTTATTTTTTTTCCATCATACTCAATTACAATTTTACTTTCAAATTCTCGTGCTTTTCGCATAACCTCTGTAGCAAAATATATGTCTATTCCGTAACGGTAATTAAAAATTATTGTTTTACTAACCATTTTTCTATCTCCTTTTCTTTTTCCTTATTCAAAAAATTTATACTTCTCTATTCATCCTCTTCAACTCCTCTTTCTTTCTATCCCTAAACATCTCCTCAATCTCAATTTTATTCTCAAACCCTTCCCTTTTTAAGAGTAATTTTTCATATTCAGATAGCAATTTCTGTCTTTCTGCCTCTTTTTCTGCTAATTCTGCTAATGTATCTATCAGTTTTTTACTTAAATTTACTCTTTCCGAATTGATAACAAGATCCAATTTTAACTGTTTTTCACTAAGTATTGAATTGTATAGTTTTCGGGACTGTCTTATTGTATTTTTTAAAATTTCCTTTTTTCTATTAGTTTCAGTCCACACGTTTGTAAATTTATTTTCTTTATTTATTTCCTGTGATAATTCTTTTTTATAATTATTAATTTTGCATATTTCATTATAAAGTTTTGAATTATATTTATTTTTTATTTCTCTTATAAATTTTTTTAACTCAAATGTATAAGGATAAACTCCATTTTTATCATTTATTATCAGTTCATCTTTTTGTAAATCGTAATCAATAAAAACTTCCTTTAATGCTTTTATTTTTTTGTGAAAAAAAGCAATTTTATTTTCTACTCCTTTAATTTCCCATTCTTTCGTAATTATTTCCCAATTGCTTTTTACTAATATTGATTGATTCTGATCAATTATACTGTCTATTTCTTCAAGTTCTGAAATAAATTTTTGAGCAACATCAGAATATTTATTAAAATTCAAATTTTCCATCTCTAATCCTCCAGTATTTTTACTTTTTTTCCTTGGCTTCTAAGCCACATTTTAATTCCTTCTTCTCCATAAATTTCAGCCCAAATAGTATATTTTTTCACATTATTTTCCAAATTTTCCTCTTTCTTTATTTCTGCCGTTGGCAACCTATCCAGAACTACTTCTTTCAACCCTGTATATTCAAATTTTACTTTATGCAATTTTCCTGAATACATAAATTGTATCCTTTTTCTAAATTCTCCATCTTCAAATCTTGAATTATACGGAATATCAAATTTTTTATTCGTATTTCTGACTTCCGTTATTCTGTCAATCCTAAAGACAATTGGTATCTCATCATCTTTATTTACCATAAATACAATTAGATAAAAGTAAAATTCTGAAAACATTATTGAAAGTGGCTTTACTGCATGAAATTTCTTTTTTCCAATGTTAGATGTATATTCAATTTCTATAATTTTTCTGTCAGTAATGTATTTGGATAAATTCCAAATCAATTCAAGGAGAGGTTTGCCGTGTTGTAATGGAACATAATTAAATCTCTCATTTTTTATGATTTTTTCAATTCTCTTATAGCTATCACTACTGGCTGCCTGCTTTGCTATTTTCCTCAAAAGAATCTCTAATTCTTCCTTGCAAAATGCTCTACTTTCCAGCAATATTTTACTAATTGCCAATATTTCTTCATTAGTAAATACATTTGCATTCACATTTTTTTGCAACTCATAGCCCTCTTTTTGCCAGTTATATACAACTTTGCTTTGGTTTTTTTCAGTATAATAGGTGTTCAATGTATCAAAGTCACGCTGAATGCTTTTTTCACTAACCCCATATTTCTCAGATAATTTTTTTTTCTTCAAAATTTCCCCTTTTTCCAACTTTTCTTTAATTTCCATAAACCTAAATAATTTTTCTGTTTTTTCTGATTTTCTCATTCTCTATCCTTTCCTTAAAACTCAACAGCTCAATTCTCCTATTTTATTTATAGTTTGTTTACATGTCTTTAGATATTATATCTTAAAAAAAAGAATTTTCCAATTTTTATAATAAATTGTAACATAATAAGTTGGACACTTTTTGTCCATTTATATAAAATTTTTTAATTTTTTTGATGCAAAGCAAAATTATTTTAGATAAAAAATCACAGCTAACTTAATAATTGTATAACTGTGATTTCAATTTTTTTATAATTTTAATTTTAACCTTTCTTCATTTTTAAAAGTCCTTAGTTATAATTTACTGATTTTCAAATCCACCCGTATAAAGCTGATAATAAGTTCCCTTTTGAGCAATTAGTTCATCGTGGTTTCCACGTTCGATAATTTTCCCTTGATCAAGCACCATTATCACATCGGAATTTTTAATAGTTGAAAGTCTGTGAGCAATTACAAATACTGTTCTTCCTACCATTAACTTATCCATTCCTTCCTGAACGATTTTTTCGGTTCTTGTATCAATGCTTGAAGTTGCTTCATCCAGAATTAAAACTGGCGGATCGGCGATTGCTGCTCTTGCTATTGATAATAATTGCCGTTGTCCTTGTGAAAGGCTGGAACCGTCACCACTTAAATAAGTGTCGTAGCCTTGTGGCAAGTGTTTTATAAAATGATCGGCATTGGCAAGTTTTGCGGCTGCACGTACTTCTTCATCTGTTGCATCAAGTTTTCCGTATCTGATGTTATCGGCAACTGTTCCAGAAAATAAGTGTGTGTCCTGCAATACAATTCCAAGCGATTCTCTTAAATCATGTTTTCTTATTTTTTCAATGTTAATGCCATCATATCGGATTTTTCCAGAATTAATATCATAAAATCTGTTAATCAAGTTTGTAATTGTAGTTTTTCCAGCTCCTGTTGCACCAACGAAGGCGATTTTTTCTCCTGGCTTAGCATAAAGATTGATATTGTGAAGTATTGTCTTTTCATCGTTGTAGCCAAATGTTACATCTTCAAAAACAACATCTCCCATTAGTCTTTCATAGGAAATCGTTCCGTCAGAATGTGGATATTTCCAGGCCCATGCACCTGTGTGCTTTTCAGTTTCTGTAATGTTTCCATTTTCATCAATATTTGCATTTACAAGAGTTACATAACCGTTATCTTGCTCTGGTGTCTGATCTAGCAGGTTAAATACCCTTTGGGCTCCAGCCGATGCCAGTATTACTGATGTTAATTGCTGTGCAATTTGTGAAACAGGCTGATTTATTACTTTTATGAACTGCAAGAATGATACAAGTCCACCGATTGTAAATCCTGCAATGTTATTAAACACTATTATCGAACCAAGAACGGATGTAAGTACAAAGTTTATATTTCCAAGGTTTCCGACAGCAGGGCCTAGAATGTTTGCAAATTTCATTGCATTGTTTGCCCTGTTAAATAATGCCGTATTCAGCTTGTTAAAACGTTCATCGGCTTTTTTTTCATACGAAAATACTTTTACAACTTTCAGGCCTTCTATCATTTCCTCTACATATCCATTTACAATACCGATATTTCTTTGCTGTGCAGTATAGTTCTTTGAACTTTTTGCAGAAATAGTCTTTGTTGTGACAATCATAATTATAATCATTACTACTACAAAGAATGTCAATGGAACATTTAGAATAAACATTGAAATAAGCACGCTTATAATTGTAATGATTGAAGAAATTACTTGCGATAAACTTTCTACCATCATATTTCTCAATGCATCAATGTCACTTGAATAGACGCTCATTATATCTCCATGTGCATTCGTGTCAAAATATTTTATAGGAAGCGATTCCATGTGTATAAATACATCATCTCTTAATTTTTTTAATGTTCCTTGTGCAATGTAAATCATAAAAACTTCATAAATATATGTACATGCAACTGCTCCAGCATAAACAGTTATCATCTTAAAAATTATTGAAATTAGGCTTTTTAAAAACTCTGGATTATTTTTTCCAATGTTTGGAATAATAACTCCATCTATTAATTCCTTTGAATACATCGTTCCGACAACCATTCCAAATGAACTAAGGCAAATAAATGCAATGACAAATAATGTACGAATCTTGTAATGCTTGAACATATACCCCAGTAGTCTTATTAACCCTTTTATCTGATTTTTAGATTCAGATTTTTGGGATTTTTTGTTATCTTTAGCCATTATTCATCACTCCCTTCTGTCTGAGATTCGTAAACTTCACGATATACGTTGCTCATTTTAATTAGTTCATCATGTGTTCCTGCAGCTGTAATAACTCCATCCTCCAAAACTAATATTTTATCAGAATCCTTTATTGATGAGATTCTTTGACCAATAATAATTTTTGTAATATGTGGCAATTCATTTTTAAAGGCTTCTCTTATTAGTTTATCTGTTTTTGTGTCAACTGCACTGGTTGAATCATCTAAAATTAATATTTTTGGAGATTTTAGCAAAGCTCTTGCAATACATAGCCTTTGTCTTTGCCCTCCAGACACATTTGCTCCGCCACGTTCAATACGAGTATCGTACTTTTTAGGAAATTTTTGGATAAATTCATCAGCCTGTGCCAATTTACAGGCATGTTCCATTTCCTCATCAGTCGCATTCTCATTTCCCCAACGTAAATTGTCCTTTATACTTCCTGAAAACAGCACATTTTTTTGAAGAACCATCGCCACATTGTCACGAAGCGTCTTTATATCGTAATCTTTAACATTAACTCCTCCAACTAAAAGTTCTCCATCTAAAACATCATACAGTCTTGGAATTAACTGAACAAGAGCCGATTTTGCACTTCCAGTTCCACCGATAATCCCAATAGTTTCTCCAGATTTTATTTCCAGATTGATTTTTGTCAAATTTAGCACTTCAGGATTATTGCTGTAACTAAAGTCAACATTTTTAAATAAAATCGAACCATCTTTTACTTCAGTTATTCCATTTTTAGGGTTTTTAATGCTAGGCTCTTCATTTAAAACCATTGCAATCCTATCTCCTGATGCTCTTGAAAATACAATGTTTACAAGCATCATTGCAAGCATAAGAAGACTCATAAGAATATTTGTTGTATAGGCAAATAAACTTGTCAATTCTCCAGTTGTCAATTCATGCACGACAATCATCTTTGCACCAAACCAGGAAAGCAGTAAAATACATGAAAATACAGTCAGCTGCATTACTGGAGATACAAAAATTATAATATTTTCTCCCTTTAATAGCATATTCTTCAAATTTTCCGTTGCCTTTTTAAATTTTCCTGTTTCATATTTTTCACGGATATATGCTTTTACAACCCGGATTCCGTTAATGTTTTCCTGCAAACTGGCATTAATGTCGTCATATTTTCTAATTGCTGCAGTAAATATTGGATGAACTTTAAAAATGATAAAGGCTAGAAAAGTTCCTAAAAATAAAACTGCAACAACAAATATCATTGACAGTCCTGGATTTATCATAAAGGACATAAATATTGCAACACACATCATAAGTGGAGCCCTTACAAATCCCCTTATTAACAGCTGAAATGAATTTTGGATATTATTAACATCTGTTGTAAATCTTGTAATAAGTCCAGCTGTAGAAAATTTATCAATATTTGTAAACGAAAATGACTGTATTTTAGAAAATAAATCCTTTCTCAAATTTTTAGCAAATCCAGCCGAAGCATAAGAAGCATATTTACTGGCTTGTATTCCCGATAACAGCGACAGCATCGCCACTCCCAGCGTTATAAGGCCCATAACGATAATAAAATTCATATCACCTTTTCCGTTGTTTCCATTAAGCCCATTGTCTATAATCATTGCCATAAGCGTCGGAATAAGCATTTCAAAAATAACTTCTATTCCAATGAATATCGGCGAAATTAATGCACTTTTTTTATATTCCCTAAGACTGGAAAATAATTTTTTTAACATATAAATAAACACCTTTCCTTTCTTTTGATTTTTTTTTATTAAAATGAATTAATTTACACTATTTCCATTTATTAACCAGCGAAATGGATATATATAAATTTCTTTTTTATATTTTATATTACTCTCAATTTTAGTAGAATAATCAATATAAATTTAAAAGCACGAAACTTATTGAAAAAATAAAAACTTATTTTATTTTTTAATTAATAAATCTCAGTGCTTTTTTATTTAATTATTTATCATTTAAAAATTTTAATATTTATGATTCAAACTTAAATATCCAAATGTTCCATAAAATATCTTATTTGCAATCTCCACCAGTCCCAGTCGTGGGCTACATCATAACCCCAGAAATCTGTCCATGCTGGAACTTGTTTTTCATAAAGAATATGTGCTAATTCTCTATTACTTGGAAGCAGTTCACCTTCCCATGCGCCTTGTCCAATACATATAATGATATTTTTTTGTCTATACAAATCTAAATAATAATGATCCCAAGGCATATTTCTCAAGAAATCAACAACAGAGTTGTTATAAACTAAATCATCCTTATAATCTCCAAAGAACATTGATGCATCAAACATTCCACTTAGTGAAATTAATGTGTCAAATAAGTCAGGTCTACGGAAAAATAAAATTCCCGCATGTGCTCCACCCATACTGCATCCTGTGACAATGATGTCACTTCTCCAAGAAATATCTTGCATTCTAGGTACAAATTCATTTGCAATATAATTAAACCATTTTTCCTGCATTTCTATTCTGTATCTTGGGTCACCGTTAATGTCTGACCAGCTTTCCCTGTCAACACTTCCCACACAGAATAATTGCAATCTTCCTTGCTCAATATAGTCTGATAAGACATCTACCATCCCAAATTCTTCATATTGATTGCAATCTCCATCTTGTGAAGGAAATACTAAAACTGGCTTCCCAGCATGCCCATATCTTTTAAATTCCATTTCTCTTCCAAGAATATGGCTATATTCTTTTCTGTATTCTACTTGCATTTTTTCTCCCTATAATTTATTTTTTATGCTTTTTCATGTACAAAGTTTATAAACTCTTCCATTTCCTTTTTTGTAGCAAATTTTGCTGTATACATATAATTTCCCATAGCTTCTGAAAAAATATCAGGCATTCTTTCATCCATTACAATCGCATTTCCATATTTTTGCTTAATTTCATCATGTGAATGAACATAATTGTTATTATCACGACGGCTGGCATAAACACAGTAATTTTTTTCTAAGTCTTCATTCAAGTTTGCATTTCTAATTTCATTAAAAGCCACCATATCAGCCCAAATTTGGTAAACATCTGTATTATTAGCATAGTTGTACATATCAGGAGTATATCCGCCTGCAGGACGCATATTTGCTTCCAGCCCAATATAATCACCTTTTTTACCTAATCCATCCTTATCTTCATTAAGTTTAAAAAATTCCAAGTGAACAAATCTGCTTTTCACTCCAAATCCTTTTATAGATTTTCTTCCTGCATCCAGCAATTTTTCAGGCATTTCCTTTTCCACATAATAAAAAACATCAAGCCCGTCATTTACAACATCCATAATTGCAGGTTCAAATATACCAGTTTCAAAAAGAGGATTGCCATTAGAGTCAATAATGGCATCGTAAGATACAAGATCTCCATCAACATACTCTTCCATAATATATTTTACATCTTTATTACGATTTTCAAAAAATGCCTTTAACTCTTCTTCATTTTTAATTTTATGAGTATCGCTCGCTCCAACTCCATTGTCAGGCTTAGTTACAACTGGATACCCAACTTTTTCAATAAATTTTTTCGCCTTTGTAGGTGTTGTCACTAATGAAAAATCTGCAGACGGCACTTCTGCCTTCTTATATGCTTTTTTCATTTTCGATTTTTCTTTAATATTAGCAATCTTGTCAGCTTTTATTCCTGTTGTAATATTAAAATCAGAACGAAGCTGTGCATCTTGTGCAAGCCAGTATTCATTATTAGATTCAAGCCAGTCTATTTTTCCATATTTATGAGTAAAAAAAGCCACTGCCTTCAATACTTCATCATAATTTTCAAGACTAGAAACCTTATAATATTCAGTCAAGCTGTCCTTTAATTTTTGATCCAGCTGATCGTATTCTACATCTGCTATCCCTAATATATTTACTCCATTTTTTTTCAATCTGTCACAAAATTCCCAGTTTGTTTTTGGAAATTGTGGTGAAATATAAACGAAATTCATTTTCTATTCATCTCCTTAATTTATTTATAAATGATTTAATTAAATTAACTGTATTTCATTATATCATAAAAAATATATATTTTACAAGTCGATTATGATACAAATTTCTCAATATTTTCAAACTTTCAGCAATTCTAAAATTTTTAAATCCTAATCTTTAGGTCTCTTTATTCGTGCTATTATTACATATTTCTCTAATGAATCAAATATACTAAAATTGCTATTGCTATTTTGCTATTTTAAAGTTCAATTTTTTTAATAAATATAATTGCAAATTTTATTCTCAAAAAAACTATTTAAAACTTGGTTAAAAGTGATTCCTTAAATATATTTCGTATACTTCAAAAAGGATGTGTAAAAATTTTTGTATAAATAGAACAGCAAAGTATTAAATTTACTGGATTTATCTATTAGTTTACACAAAATTATGAACACTCTCTTCAAAAGGCAACGAACACTCCTTCAATTTATAATTTATAAAAATAAATATTCTCTCTGCATCTTTCTCATCCTCGATAATCATTCCTCTATTTTTAAAAACCATTACTTGTTCTTTGCATGTCAAAAATTTATGTTTTGTCATTATAATAATTTCTCCTATAAAAAAGTCCTGCGTAGGCATGAACCTTGTATTATTTAAAATACTGCAGGGGTTATATTATTTTTTTAAGAATGTCAATTGGAAATTTTTTATTTCTTAGGTGGTTTAAAATTATTTTTAAATTCCTCAATAATATCATCTATATCAAGATAGTTAGTTGATCTTCCTTCTTTAATATATCTGATACATAAATTTTTCAACGTTATTATGTAAGCTTCTCCCATAGCTTTTGTTATAGCAGCAGCTGTTCCAATTGAAGCCACTGAACCAACAATAGGAATAAATTTTAATAGATTAGAAGCGACTGTTCTTCCAATCATAGAAGCTCCGATAACAGTTCCTAGTCCACTAACGATCATTTTAGCTTCTGTTTCAACATTAAATTTTTCATTTATTTGATAAATCATATTTAATTGTATTCCTGAAATAGGAATTGCATCTGCAAAAGGTATCGGTATAACTCCCACTCCACCTGCTGCTACAGAACTCATATCAACAATTTCTCTCGCTTTCTTTTCTTGATACTCTACTTCTTCAATTTCTTCTTCTTGCTTTCTTTTTTTCTCTATTCTTTCATTCTCTTGATCTATTTCCTCGTCTTTTCCTGCTTCCTTTTTTAAATTGTTTAATTCTTTTTTTAGTTTTTCAAATTCATCGTCATAATAATTTCCACTCATTTTCAGTATCTCCTATTTTTTATTTAATATTATTTTTTTAATAACTCATCTAATTCTTCTACAGAATAAATTATTTTTTCTTTTGAAACTCCCATTATTTTAGCATATTCAACACTATAAATCATTTGTTGAGTCGCATTATTTTTTTTTGAAAAAGATTCAATTAATAATCTTTGTCTTTGTTTGTATTCTTCTTGTACCTGTTGAATAAATTCATACAAAGTCCTTGTTATTTCTCTATCAATTTTTTGTATTCTTTCGTAGAATTCTTCTATTAATTTTTGTTCATTTAAATTTTTAATTGTATTAAATATAGAATATAAAAACTTATCTAAATATTCCTTTATGAAAGGACCATAACGTATAATTAATTCTTTAAATACCAACATTATTAATCTTACCCAAGCGACATAATTTAAATGGAGAATAAATTGTACCATATTACCACCTGAACGAAGTCCTGCATCAATACCATCTATTAAACAAAAAGTTGTATATCCTATAAGTAACATTAATCTCAGATCTCCATGTTTTTCAGTTGGAATACATTCTTTCCAATCTTTCTTTTCAAAATATCTTTTTTTAATTACCCATAAACTTCTAATCATTAATTCTTGTATTAAAACAGGAATTGACATTGTTACTCCAAAACGAGCATCATATCCTTCTTGAAAAACCCTTGTCATTGTTACAGCTAATGATTGTCTATCATTTCCATTTTGAAATTTACCAAAATCACACATTAAAAATAATTCCATGAAAGGAATCGGTATTCCTGAACCTCTTCCAGCATTTATTTTTCCTCTTCCACCTGAACTTCCAGATAGATCAGACATTATATGTCCAATCCAATTACAGAATCCGCAAAATAATTTTTCAATAAAATTATTCCCTTTCAATTCAAATTTTCCATCTGATGTATCAATATTAAATATTTTCCCTTCACTAACAAATGTTGCAGTAGATGTAAATTGATTTAATATTGAAAAAAATAATCCAATGATATCAGGTGAATGGCTTAGTGATTTTATATGATGATTTTTAGTTCCCATTTTAAATAATTTGTTTACATCGGTTGTATTTCTTTGATCATAGCTCACTCTAAACTTACCTTCAAGAAATCCTATCGCAGAAGCTACATTATTCTCATTATCTATTTTAGGTTTCCAACCACTCACTTTAGCAAATTTTTTTACTAATTCATCTGCTCCATCATCTGTCAAACTTCCTAATTTACTTAAACTAGGATTTCCAACAAAAAAGACATCAATAATTCCTGCAATAGCTCCACTAAAGCCAGCAATCATGAAATCATATCTATCACAGGTCGACAACTTCCATTCTTTTTCTTTTAATTCGTATTTATTCATTTGACACAAATTCTCCTATTTTAGTCGATAACGATTCAGAAATATTCATTAATGTTGCTAATTTTTCTTTATTTTCTATCGAAAATTGATTATAATCATTTTTATATTTTATTAATTCAAATCCATTTTCAATATTATCAGAAATTTCTTTTATTTCTTTTTCAGACATTAAAACTTTAATATCTAATTTCATTATTTTCATCATTTCTTTTTTTATTTCTAATATTTGTTCTTCAATTTTATCAGCAGCTTCTTTATTTTTACCATTTAAGATTAATCCAGCACCTAATAATGCGCTTCCTCCTATAGCCCAACCTATTGGTCCTGCTAATGCTAGAAGCGCTTCTCCACCTACAATTCCACCTCCTCCTGCAGCTAATGCTCCTCCACCAAGCCAGGCTAATGCAGCATTTGTTGCAGCAGCACCTGATAAACTTGCTATTGCTGTTCCAGTAGAAGCCGTTCCAAACGTTGTTGCTATTGCCATCGCCGCCGTTGGAGCAAATGCAGCGACTCCTGCACCAGCCACAGCTGTTGGAACTACTTTTGCTTGATTAACCTCTTTTGCTACTTCTTCAATTTTATTGTCAAATTTTTTTATATTCATCTCTATTTTACCTAAAATAGTTTCAAACTCTATTGGTTTATTTGACAACTTCTGAATATAACTACTAAAATTTTTAAGTATTTCAACAGCATATACTTTTTTCTCATATAATGATTCAGAGTGATTTACAGTATTAGCTAATGTTCTTTTGTAATCTTCATATACTTCCTCTAAATCTTTTTTTGCTCTTTCTTTCAATTCTGCGTTAAACATATTTTATTCTCCTACTTTTCCAATATTCTTTTTAATCCAATTAATTTTTTTAGATTTTCTTTAACTTCTAATAAATTTTGTTCATCTTTTTTTGCTTTATCTGTTTTATTTTCTAAATCTATTATATATTCTTTATAATCCTCAATCAATTTTTCATATTCTTTTTTTCTTTCTTCAGTTAATTTCTTTTTTATTTGTTTTATATCAAATTTTTCTATTTTAACATTATTATTTTTTAAAACAAACAATTTCTTTTCCTTTAACTCAACACATCTTAAAACATCAGTAAAAAAACATCCTGAATCTAAATTTATACAATTATTTTTAATGCTAATATCTTTTTGTGGGGTATGACCATAATATACGATTTTTCCTGTATTATTTTTTTTATACCAATCATCTCGAGTCCATAATAAATATTTAATTTCTTGATCTTCCAAATTTTTAGAAAAATCAATTCCTGCATGAACAAATAAATGATTTTCACTCTCAACGATATGAGGCATTTTTTCAATAAAATTAAATAACCATTTTTCTTCATAGAATTTATTATTTTTCCAATATTCATCTATTGTTTTTTCTTCTGTTTGATGTTCAAAAAATGATTTTATAGTAACATTTCCACCATTATATAACCAATTTAAACGATAATTTTCATCATTTATTGATTCAAAAAGCATATTTTCGTGATTTCCCATTAAGTGAATAATATTGTAACCTTTCTGAATCATTTCTTCATACCAATTATATAACTCAAAAGAAAATTTACCTCTATCACAACTATCTCCAAGAATCAGTAGTAAATCTTCTTTTTTCAAATCTATTTTCTCTATTAGTTTTTCAAACAAATCAAATCTTCCATGAATATCTGTCAAAACAAAAATTTTTTGATAATCATCTTCTTTAATTTTTCTTATATTTAGTTCCATTTTCCCATCATCTTCCAAATTATTCAAATTAATTTTTATTTATAATTTAAGCTTTGTTAATATTATACCTCTAATAAAAGATTTTTACAATTTATTTTATCAAAATTTTACTTATACTCATTCAAGTCAATCCCCTGATCCAATGCTGCAAAAATACAACCACAATAGCATTGACGATAAACATCGTATTCTGCGCACATATCGACTGAACGCTTGTAACCATTATTTTTCTTAAAATCTGATGGCAAATAATTTACATCAAAAATTTCTTGAATTTCTAATCCAAGAGTGTTTAATCCTAACTCTTGGGCCTTTTTTGCAACAATATCTAATCTCATTTGAAAGCAAACAGTACATCTTTCTCCACCTTCTTTTTCGTTTTCTAATCCTTTCACAGCTCGATAAAAGTCAGCGGGTTTGTACTCATCCTCAATAAATCCGACTTTATTTCCTGTTCTTTCATTAAATTTATTTATAAATTCCTGTTGCACTAAAGCTCTTTTTTCATATTCAGCCTTAGGATGAATATTATTATTTGCAAATAACACGGTTACATCAGCATATTGTGTAAGAAACTCCAAAGTATACGTACTACAAGGTGCACAACAGCTGTGAATCATTATTTTAGGACGAATATTTTTACTTTTCCAATCTGAAATTAATTTTGTCAAAATTGTATGGTAATTGATTTTTTGATTTGGATTCATTCTCTCTAAAATTTCTTTTGCATTTTTTATATCTTTTTCAATAAAATTTTCTTTATTTTCCATAAAAATTGTTTTCTCCT
>QWBZ01000413.1_pt1 | contig 17420 bp, 19 predicted proteins | sample 1972441 | NCBI WGS metagenome assembly QWBZ01 (sample SAMN09866721, study PRJNA288562) | Human oral metagenome isolate term6_saliva, whole genome shotgun sequencing... | isolation source: mouth | host: Homo sapiens | place: USA: California
TACAATAACGGTTGTATTTTTCATTATATACCACCTTTCTAAGTTATTGAATTGTTCAAGATGGCTATAAATACAAAAAAAGAAGAGCGGGATAAACTCGCTCTTCTTATAATTATTATCAAGCCAGATAGCTTTTTCTTAAGTAATTAGTAATCAATCTATTATTTTCTTTAAATATAAATTGTAGATCATTCATATGCTCTTTTCTTATAAACTTATCAGATTCATATAAATGCCTAAACTTATACTCATCTGGTAAATTATATCTAGCATATAAGCTATCTAAATAATCGATATTCATTTCCAATCTAGCTTTATCATTAAGATCAATTGGGTATTTAGGATCTTTGTGTAAAAGTTCGTCTTCCACTAATACATTAATTAGTCTATATACTAATTGGAATTTATGTTCTAATGCTGCTAAAATTTCGTCAGTTACGCCATTCTCATGACGTTTCTTTATTTCTCTCATGAGTAAAGTACGAGCTATATCTAATAACTCAAGCTTAGATAGATCTAATCGTTTTAATGTATCTTTATCTTCATCATATTCGCAGAATTGGTATACAAATTCTAATATATTATCAATGTGTAATAACCCACCAATTCTATTTCTATATGAAGAAGATGAGAAATATATACCAGAGATGAAGTCCTCAATGTATTGAGGTGATAGAATTTGTTTTTTATCAACTTCGCTCAATGTGAATTGAATATATTTAGATGTAGGAATACCGTCTAAAAGATTCATATTTATAAGGCTATAAGATTTATCTACTATAATTCTAATAGCAGTATCATATGTAATATACGGGTTTATTTCTAGTTGGAGCTCAATTGTTAAAGATTCCTTTTTAATAGACTCAGATGATTTTCCTTCATATTTACAACTTAATCTAAAGCCCAACTGTAGCATATTTATATAATCTAATATGACAAATACTGGGTCTCTGTCAGGCATAGTTGTTTGATCACTAATTAGATTTAATAATTCCTCTAAACGTAAAAGTTTTTCTTCTACATTTTCACATTCATGAGTTTTTGGATCATCAGTAATGTCTATATAATCTTTTAATTTAAGATCATCAAAGGCAGTTTTACTCCAAACGTCTTTTATAGTAATCATGTATATTCTCCTTATAATAACATCTATTATTTTTCTCCAAAGCAAGCATCAATCCAATGATTTACTGAATGAATTGCTTCTGACCTTAATTTAATGAAGTTTTCAGTTAAAGTAATATTATTATCATATTCAACTTGGTTGCTAAATATACCATTCAAGAATTTAGATAGTTCATCAAATACTTCTAATATTCTTCCATCATTAATACGATTATTATAGAAGTATTCTTCATATCTAGGGAAGATTAGCCCATCCAATAAATATTGGAACTTGAGTATAGTATCGCCATATTCATACTCATCTCTATCATCAAAGTCATCCCATAAGATTTTAGATCTATCATTTAAGAATTGGTCGTTCAATCCACTAAGGCAAGGAACTGATATAAAATTATAGAAAGATCTAAGCATTAATCTAATAGCATAATCAATGCTCATTACTGGATTTATGCTTTTGTCAAATGCGAAGTTCAATTTAGTAATCTCTGAATCTGGTGAATCATATTGGCGTACTATAGTAACACCATAGACGTATTCATTAAAATTATTAATAAAGCTATTAATATATCCACCTGGGATTTCTTCAGTTATAGAGTGAAGTACATTAAAAGCGGCTAGCTCTTTTTCTGCATCAAATTCAGTCTTAATATTATCTATATCTATAGTGATAGGGTCTCTTAAAGCAAAATTACCACTAAATATTTTTAATACTTCCTTTGAATCCAACATTCTACTTTACCTCCTGAATTTGTAAATCCTTTTTAATATAACCAATGATATCACTACGAAGTATGCAGAAGTTCTTGCGTAGACTTTCATTTGTATTAAAACGATCTTTAAAATCGCCCCCACTTAATTGAAAAGATATGGCATCTAATTTGTTATAAACACCTAAGATTTGCTCATATGCAGGATACAACAGTCTATTGTCTAAATAAAAATCGTAATAATGGGATCCAAAAATACTACCTATTAAGAGCTCCATTAATAAATTTTCATCATCCTCTTCTAATTCTAAATTATCTATAATGTCTGCTAATTCTTCAGGTTTATTAAAGATATCCATATATACAGCATCCACACCTAGATATTTATATAGATAGGCTAAAGCAAGAAAAATTGCAAGATCAGTGCAGATCAATGGGTTCATTTCTTTATCATAATAGAAAGTGTAATCATCTGTATTGAAATCAAACTCAACACCATCTCTAGTATCTCGATTTTCATTCCAGATTACACACCCAAGTCGTTGTTCGCTAAAGATATTAATATATTCCCATACATTAAAGTCTTTATTTTCTTTATATACAGTTTCTAAAACTTTAAGAAAGTATTGTTCTTTTTCTGTATTATTTTCAGTTTCTTCAGTAATATCTAGGAAATGAATTAGCTCTAAATCTCCTGTGAAGATATTACCTTTTAGAATATCATCTAATGTCATTTAACTTACTCCTTTGATATGAAACAATAACACTTACCATTAGCTCCAATTACTAGATTATCTTTAGATTTTTCAGAAATTAGCATTGCCTCCTCCTTAGAAGTTAATATACAATCTCTGAATACATCACCTTTATAGCCTATAAAGTTACTATAATAAGCATTCATCAAATTAAGTAAGAAGTTAGGTATAGCTGTTTCTCTATGCCAAGTAACTTCAAACTTTATATTACGTTTCTTAATAAATCCAAACTGTCTTCGTTTTAGAAACTCAGATGTTAATGGATAATTATTATTTTCTAATCGTCTAAACATATCTTCAATTAATTCAACGTCAGTCTTATCACTTTCACCTAATAAGTCTAATATTAAATTATTAATTATTTCAAAATACATATTATCGACTCTATTTTTTAATAACCTAATCATTAATCTATACCGCATTCAATATTAATAGTTAAACAGAATAGAGATCTTAATGCAATAAACTTAGCAAATAGATTAGATTCTTCTAAGATATTATAAGGAATTTTCTTTAAGAAATTATCCATATAAATATCTAATTCAGGAATATCTTCTAATACTTTAGCGTATACCATAGCATAATATAAGCATCTAACAACTTCAATCATCATATAATTAAATGCACTTGTTAAATTATATTTAGATGACCAGTAGTCTTCTGGTATATTAAAATTTTTGATAAATCCATTATCATCGAATTCCACAAAAATACCAAACGTAAATAAACTAGTTCTTGAATCAAACCCTTTGATATTTTCTTTCATTAATTTTAGCATATGGTTTAATACATTTAGCTTACCAATTTTATTAGCATCAGCTGTGTTAGTATTGAATATAGTAATTGGAACTAGTTCGGTATCTGGAGTATTGAAGATATTGCCTTTTAGAATATCATCCCATGTAAAATCTAAAGATGTTTTTGGTTCTATAGCCGATAATGTAGATACATCGATTTTACAATTATTGATGGTTAGCATATCATCTAGATAACGAATAACTAAATCATAATTTTTAATATCATCTTTCTTATAAGTAAAGTAATCATTTTCAGTTTCAATACTTAATTCATCACCTCTAGTGGTATACGATTTAATCTCAGAAACTGCGATTCTTTCTTCTCCTAATTTTACAAACTTCTCCATTTTCTTTCTCCTTATTTTAAATTACTTTAGTTAAGCATAAATAAAATATTAAACCTAAGATTACAAATGCTTCAGTAATAACTGCCCACATTAAATAATCGGCAATCTTATCTTGAGATTTTGTCTTATCTTGGAATGTAGATAATTTCACATACTCATTTTCTAATTTATTATTAATCAAAACAGACCATTTACTTAAACTATTAACCATATTATTGACTTCATAAATTCTTTCATTTAAATTATTCAATTCCTTTTCAGCAGATTCTTTTAATGCTAAAATGTTACTAGCAGTTTTATATGAAGCTTCTCTAATTAATTCAACAGCCGCATCACTTTTATCAATTGAGTCTTTAAGATCTTTAATATCAATACCGATAGATTCTGATAAATCTTTTAATTCACTATTAATAGTATTCTGTAATTTTTCCATTTAAATCCTCCTATTTGGTAGTAAGTAAATATGTACATATGATAGCAATAATAGACATTCCAATCATGCCCTCTAATACGATGACCATGTATGCATGTTTAAAATATTTTTCCATTCGCATCATTTCACATTCTTTATCCATTACTTGCTGTTTTAATCGTGCTACTTCGACATTTAGATCTTTAATTACTTCTTCTCTAACATCGATAAGTTCAATTGTTCTATTTTTTGAATCTTCTTTCATATTAACCTCCTAATAAAATTAAATTACGTATTTCATATTTATAATATATACCTAAAAAGAAAATCACTAAGAGACTTAATCCCTTAGTAAAACCTATTTAAATTATTGTCTAAAACATGTTAGTAAATTAATGTATACTGCTGCAGGAGAAACTGATTATGTTTATTAAAGATATGGCTCCTAAAGGGCTAAATGAAGCATACTTTGGGAAGTCTAAAGAATTAGAACTTATTGAAAAATCATTTGATAAAGCTATACAATCTAAAGATAAAGTTGATGCGGCATCTTTAGGTATGGTAGCAAAACAATTACAAAAGAAATTTGGATTTGACAACGTATCAATTGGTATTGATAAAACTCCAGAACTAAATGCTTATACATATATTGATATTGCTGATATTAGAAAGATGCGTATCAAAACCTCTGAAGGATATAAAGCAATGCCTGGGAATACATGTAGTATTCTTATCGTATATTCTCCATCTATGTTAAGTGGAGTACTGTCTGGTAAAGAATTAACTGCTATAACTTTGCATGAAATTGGCCATCAATTTGCTGCTAAACGTATTGCCAATAGTAGTTCATTGAGACAAATGGCTAGCTATATTAAAGGCCTTTCTGAATTAGATAAAATTATTAGAATTGCATCTCAAGAAACCAATTCTATTGCAGATATGTTTATGATGATTCGTAGAGTGATATCTAAGCTTACTGAAGATGCGGTATTTGCAATTAAGTATGTAATCAATACATTGATTCTACTTAAAGATATTCTTAAAACTCCAACTTTGAAAGATACATATAATCTTATTGGAGACAGCTCTAAATTTGGCAGAATCTTAAATAATCTTAAGAACTTTGATATGCGTAAAAATCCACCAGTTAGAGTTCATGATTTAGAAGAAGAAATGGCCGATAGCTTTGCAACTATCTATGGATATGGTCCAGAGTTGGCTTCTGCTTTAACTAAGATTGAAGCTGCAGATATTGATGATAACTTTGATCCATATGATAACTCTTTCTACAATCTATATATTTATATTCCAATCTATACTTTACTTTCTTATATTTGCGCATCTGATTCTGGTGTTGCAATTCAAACAAGCAAACGAGTGTATGCTCAAATCTTGACTTTGAGAAAAGAAATTAATGATATCAACACTGATGCTAAAACTAAGAAACGTATTCTAGCAGATATCGATGAATTAGAAAAAGTATATGGTAAATATATTGATGAACGCATCGAAGCTGCAGAAAGAAATAAAGTTAAATCTGCTACTGATAGATATAATGAAGAATTCTGGAATAGAGTTTTAACTAATAAGAGAGATAATGAATTATTCTCTTATAATAAACTCGGTGAATTACTTAAATAAAATAAACCCCCAAGGTAGTTGAACTACCTTGGGGATCATTTTTTGTATAGCATCTAAATTGAGAGAACTGTAGAGTGATTAATATTTTCACAAAGGAGAATTTGTGTATAAAAATAGTTTGCTACTGCTATACAAAACTTCAAACTACCTATGTGTTAGTATTTTAATAATTTATTATTAAAAATTACATCAAATCTACTAATTTACCAAATCGTTTATATTTTTTCTTTAAGAAACCTATCTTTCTATACATATGATTATTACGTAAGTAATACATCATTAACTCTAAATCGCTAGGGATATTGGTATCTACATTTACATCATATATGACAGATTCAATATCTTCTCGAAAAATAGTTGAAAGTTTAATATTCCATCCACTATCATTCTTAAATATACTTATACATTTAGTATTCTCATCAGATACTCGACCAACGTATAAATAGTTTATAAGTCTTTTAGCTATTTCATCTGGTAAAAATGATAGACGAAATTCGCCATTATTTTTTATTATGGAGTATTTAAGTCTATCTAATACCCATTTCTCTTCCTTAGTCGTAGGAATCGGTTTTAAACTATCTCTAGACCAATCTCTTTCTTTCTTAAGTATCATAGTAAAATCCCCAAAATAAACAAAAAATAAAACACCCCATAGGAATTTATCCTATGGGGTATTATTTCTTAGTCTACATTTCTAATCAGTAAAGATTTTACAACTACATCTCTACCATCAATACATTTCGTACCAGCTGAGATAGAACTTCCAACAGGAACTTCGGATACATTAACTTCCTTAACTCCCTTTTCAGTCACTAACTTGATGATATCTTTATTATTCACGATATGAATATTAACAATATTATCAGTCTTAGCTAGTTTAACTACAGAACTACCAGCTTTAGCTCTTTGACTTGTAGGTAATGCTGCAATACTGAATTTATTTAAATAGCCATTTCTAGTTATCACAATAACATCAGTTACATCTTTGCCTGCAACTAAACACATACCATCTACATATTCAACAGTCTTACTGCCAATGGATCTTACGCCTCTAGCAGAACGTCGAACCAGTGGAATATCTTTAGCAGAGAATCTTAAAGCTTTCTTATCAGAGAAGACAACTACATCTAAAGCATCTCCGCCGACAACTATATTCTTAACAAAATCATTTGGATCTAACTTAGTATAGAATATACCGCTTGCAGTTAATGAAGTAAAATCATCCAATTCCATCTTCTTAATAAAGCCATTATGTGTTAATACCATAATATACATAGCTTGTTTAGAATCTGCAATTTGTTTGATTGCTTCTTCTTGATAGATAGCGATTACATTAGCTGTAATCTTTTTATTCAAGAATCTGATATCAGTACCAGCATTAGATTTATCTGACAATGGAATCTTATGCACTGGATAAGAATAGCACTTACCACCAGCATCGAATAATATAATATTATCAGTATTCTTAATCTTAATAACCAATTTAGGATTATCACCTTTAACTGCTTTGATAGGATCATTCAATCCTACCTTTCTAACAGAGTTAGATTCAGTAATGATAACCTTAAATTCACCTTCTGGAATATCAGAAGCTTCAGCTTGACTAATTACTCGAGTATTACGTTTCTTACCATATTTAAGCTTATAATCTTTAAGCTCTTGCTTAATTTCTTCATTAAGCTCGTGCTCATTACGAATCTTATTAATATATAAGTCACGCATTTGTTCAAGATTCTTAGCTCGTTCAATATATCTAGCTAAGTTATGCTTAGATAAATATTTCAATGGAGCGTTAATAATAGTCTTAGCTTGAAGATCAGTAATCTTGAATTTCTTAACCATATCATTTATCAACTCTTCATCATTGCCAGTTGATTTCTTGATGCGGTTAATAATTGTATCAATCTCACCACTAGACATAACTCGGATATATGCATCATATTGATGATAATCAGTCATTGTCTTTTGTAGAAGATTGTAATACAATCTAAGCTTTGTAACTTTACGGAAATCAATGAATCGTAGTAAGTATTCTTTATATCCCATATGAACGATTCTTCGTTCACATACGACTTCAAGATTTACACGACAAGATCTTTCCATTGGAGTATATTTAAACAATGTATCTTTAACAAACTTAGGATCTGCCCCAGGTTTTAATACAATAATACATTCCAACTTATGATCACCATCAGAGTTTTCATAAATATTATGAATTTGAGTGAGAATATTCTTCTCCATCAATTCTTCAATCTTCTCAGTTACAGTATTTAGATATACTAAATCTGGAAGACTATGAATAAACAAAGCTTGTTTACCTTGGAATTCACCTATATCAATTCTACCACGAACTTTATAGTTACCAAATCCAGAATTAGAGATGGCTGCGAAGTCAGTATCAATAATATCGCATTCCATTGGAGAATCAGGAATCAATACTACTTTAGCATTCGGATTATCGATAAGCTTAATTGTAGCATCAATTACTTCATTGATATTATGCTTAGGAATTTCTACTTTGAATCCTACACTAATACCAAATGAACCATTAATCAAAAGCATTGGTAAATTAGGAGCCAAATATTCTGGAGCTTTAAGAGTCCCACTATAGTTATCCTCCCAATCTACTACTTGATTAGATTCTTTTAAATCACCAATAACGGCATCAATTGTAAACTTAGCAAGTTTAGCTTCAGTATAACGCATAGCCGATGGGCCATCACCTTGGAAGTTACCGAAGTTACCTTGCTTATCAATCAAAGGAATATTATTTTCAAACCAGTTAGTCATAGGCTTCATAGAACCATAGATGGATGATTCACCATGAGGATGATACTTATCCATTACGGTACCTACAATTGAAGATGACTTAACTGTCTTAACACCTTTGATATCATTATACATTGCATAAATAATTTTACGTTGAACAGATTTAAATCCGTCTCGGAAATCTGGCACAACGCGATATAATGCAGAATATACTGAGTATAATCTCATATCATCAGTATACTGCTCTAGCATATTTACGTCTATTTCTCTACCCACAATGGTATCCTCCTTACTTACTTAGTTGTTGACGTATCAGTGAAATTTTAGTTCCCACTTATACCTGCATCAAGAGGAATAAAAGGCTATATAGCAGAACTATATAGCCTTGGGTAAATTAACGACTTTTTCAATGATAATACGATTGATCTTAGTAATATTCATTTGAGCATTATAAGAAGTCAAAACGTATGCAATCTTTTCTTCAAGACCATTGATTACATCTTTGAAAGTTTCATAGATGTCAACTGTAATTGTATTAGTTTCTTTATTGTATTCAATGAAGTTACCTACAATTACATTGCCTTTAGATTCAGGATCGTTATTAACATCACTACGAAGAGCGAAGATATTAACATTGATTAGTTTTAGAACTTCACTTCCCAAAACATCAATCATCTTTTCCTTAGTAGATTTATCCATTTTAGGATTGAATTTTACTGGTACTTCGATACGTACATTGTTGAATTTTGGTTTGTTTGTTCTGCGTTGGTTTCTCATGATTTACCTCTTTTAAATATTAAATAGTTGTTGAGCCTATTCCACCATTACGAGTTTTCTTTGGATACTCAGCATCATTATCTGTTGTTAAGTATTTCAAGAAAATCCCTTGAGCGAAATGTTTGCCGGCTTCTATAGTTAATACCTTATCGGAATTATTCTTAACCCCAATAATGATATTACCATCGTTATCTTCATTGTCTACATAGTCGGCATCAATAACTCCAATAGTAGATTTAATCTGCATATCGTAATTATATCCGAAAGAGCTACGCGGAGCAATGAATAATACTTCATCTGGATTCATATATGCTTTAAAGTAAGTTGGAATGATTGCAGATTCCCCTGGACCAATTACATATGTCTTTGGCGCAAAGAAATCATAACCAGCAGAATGATCAGTGCTTCGATGAGGAAATACGAAAGTTAGATCTTCACTAAAATCAATAAACTTATCTTTCACCATTTCAAACTTTCTCATTCTTTTTCCTTTCTTGGAGCAATAAGTGAAGACAACACAAAGGTTGCTCTATAATCTGTACCAAATGAATTATAATTTCTAGCAAGCTCTAAGCAATTAACTTTGGAGTTTGCTTTATATAAGAAATATCTGTACATATTTCCATCAAATTGCCAGAATAAGATTGGAATCTTTTGAGTATAAACTACATCAGGTAAGAATAAGCGATGGTCTGCATTTAGAGCAATCACTTCTTCACCATTTAAGATAGATCTATATCCAAAGTTTTCAATAGCGAATATATTTTGTTGCTTTAAGAAATCTATAGTAATCAATCCAGTATTAATCAAAGGATCTAAGTTATTACTTTCATAGATTTCATTCCATACAATATCTGATGGATCAGAATAAACTGATAATATATACAGATAGAGGCAAATACATGCCATACTTGGGTTAGGATATGATTGCTTTTCAGCTATCAAATCTACACCAAGATTATAATCTCTCTTTAAGATCTTATAATGTAAAATGAATGATGTAGCTCTTCCCTTATCATAGTACGTCTCTATCTCAGGGAACATCCGCATCAAATCTTCTGTATTTTCATGACCATCAATCCAAATAACTTTCTTACTACGTTGAATAATAGTACGAACTCGTTCAATAGATTTAGGGTCATTGGCAAAGAATCCGATACCGAGAATTACTACTGTTTCTTTAGTATCTAGAATCTTTAGAATATCGCTTCTAGAGTAGCGATATGGTACCAACTTTACATTGGTACCATCATCCCACGCTAGATGTTTACGATTGTTATAAATGATATTGGCCGCAAACATGCAGTCATGATTATCTTGGTAATAAATAATCATTGTTCTTACCTACTTCTTCTCTCTCAAAAATAGTTAGAATACATATTGAGTTACATCTACATCCTTCATGAGTTGAAGTTTGTCATCCTCAATATCTTTCATCTTATCAAGTTCATATTTAATATCTTCTAAAGTATAACGGATTAGAACCCGATTACCTTTATCACTGGGGTCAAGTGTAGAATTGAATAGCTGATCGCCATTCATTTCGCCAAGACCTTTATAACGTGTTACAGATGGTGGACTAACTTTGTTAAATTCTTCCATCAATCCATATAAAGATACTACATTACCATCTACTAGGAATTCATTAGGAGACTTAGCAATATATCCTAATACATACTTGCAAGCATCGATCAATGTTTCACTAAAGTAGATTGTTTGGTACTTAGAATCAACTAAACCTTCAATACCAGTCTTAGTTACTTTTAAGAATGGATATTGAGATTCAATTATCTTCTTAAATTCTTTTGAATCGAATGCTACTTTATTACTATAAAGAACTAAGATCTTTTCTAGCAACTTAACGTCGATTGCAAAGGAGTTAGCAACTGCATCAATGTCTCTGATATAGTTAGTATTACGATCAAGTAATTTAATTACATCAGATTCAGTTAATTTAGTTTTATTAGCTAGTTCCAACTTATGAATCTTGAAAAATTCTTTTTGGAGATATTTATTATACTCAGTTCTATCAGTAAAGTACTTGATCTTACCATTGATCTTAGCACCATATAATGGTGGAACTGTAGCATATAATCTACCAGCAGTGATTAATGGTTGCATATATAATAAGAAGAACTTCAATAGAAGACTTCTGATATGTGCACCATCTGGATCGGCATCTGTAGCGATAATGATCTTTTCCCATTTACATTTTTCAATGTTAAATGAACGACCAAACCCAGCTCCAATAATAGCAGTAATTGCCGCAACTTCTTCATTAGCCGCAACCTTCTCTCTTGTAGCGGCCATGGCATTAACAATCTTACCTCGAATAGGGAATAATCCTTGACGAGTGTTATCACGATTGTTTTTAGCTGGACCTACGGCAGAATCACCTTCCATGATGAATAGTTCTAAGTTCTTCTTACCAGTTGGTTTAATAAATTTCTTAGGCAAACCAGTGATAGTAGAAACTTGTTTTGCTTTTACTTTAACACGTTCATTTTCAGATCGTGTTCTGATTTCTGCAATTTCTTTAAAATACTTACAAATCTTTTGGAGATCATTATTATTCTTCTTAGCCCAATCTTCTAGACTGGCAATAGTAAGATCTCTTACAAAAGGTACCAAGTCGGCATTCGAAATTATCTCTTTAGACTGACCAGTAAACTCTGGAGTCATATGAGAACAAGTAACGATTGCCTTAAGGCCAACTCGAACATCGCTGTTTGTAATATTTAACTTGCTCTTTTCAGACAAGTAGAATTTGTTCATATATTCTCTAAAGAATTTAGACATACCGGAAAGGAAGCCCTCTACATGAGTACCATCACGAGTAGGGCAGAAGTTCCCATATGACTTAATGATTTCATTATCATTATCAGAATCAAACGTAAAAGCAATCTCTGCTTTCATCATTTTATCATTACGTAATGCACCAAATCTAATTGGAGCGATGATTGGTTTCTTCATAATAGAAATAAGACCATCCATCAAACCATCTTTATTGATGATTACATCTTTAACTACTCCTCCATCACGTTTCTTACCGATGAAGTTAATCTTAGCCCCTTGTTTAAGCAATGGAGTTAATGCACTGATCAGATGTAAAACATCTTCGCAAGTTACAGTTGTTTCACCCATTACATCTACAATTGGACTGAAAGTTATCTGTGTTCCTTGGCATCCTTTTTTATCAGGAAGCTTGGATATTTTAGCAGTTTTTGGGTCACCCCAATGGAATTCAACTCGTTTACCTTTACCTAATATATAGGAGTCAACGATAAAGAATTCTGCACAAGCATTTGTTACTTTAGCACCTACACCATGTCGACCAGACGAGAATTCGCCAGGTTTCTTATTATAGTTAGATGAAGTATGTTGTGAACTGAATACACGAATTAGAGAATCATGTGGAATACCACGGCCATTATCTTTAACCATGAATTCTTGATTCTCTTCACTAAATGCTGTCCATATTTCATCACATGGACTGTCATCTTTCATAAGCTCATCTGCTGAGTTCTGAAAGATTTCTCGAATCATATTAATAAAGCCTTTATTACCTGTATACCCAAGATATTGGGTTACAGTTTTTCGTACAGCTTCAGCGAAGTCCTCAATAGTCGTAATTTGGGACTCATAGGATTTGATTTTTTCAATTTGTTCTTTAGATAGTGACATAAGGACCCTCCTACTTAGCTGTTATAATTTTCATTAAAAAATACAAAAGATAATGCCCATAGACTCTTAATAAGTCTATGGGCGAGAGTATCTTTTATATATTTAATCTTGCATTATTTTACTAAGATTAAAGGGTAACTGTTGTATCAGTTGTTGTAGTTTCAGCTTGAGCTGCAGGTTGTGCTGGAGCTTGAGGAGCTGGAGCTACTGGTTGTTGAGCAACAGGTGGTTGTTGCATAGCCATTGGAGCAGTCATATTACCTGCAAAGCCAGCAGCGAATGGATTAGCACCGTTAGGAGATGGAGCTACTGGTTGAGTATAGCCTGCAAACATTTGTTGTTGTGGGGCTACCATAGGTTGTACCATTTGTGGTTGAGCTGTAACAACTTGAGCAACTTGTGCTTGTTGAGCTGCCATGTTAGGATCATAGAAACCTTGTGGAGCTACAGGCACAGTTTGATTATAAACACCATAACGAGCCCCGTACTGACCGTTAAAGATGTCTTGGTAGGCATCGAAGCCATAACGGTTGAATGCTGGGTTAGGGTTTGGAGTTACGAATTGGCTATTAGAAACTTGTTTAGTAACTTCTGTAAAGTTTTCTTTAGCCATTTCGTATAGATCTGGACATTTATCCAATAATGCTAGCATCATCATATATTCAGAATAGAAGTCTGGAGTGAAGTTGATAGCATATGTTTTCATTTGATTCAAAACATTTTTGATCGCGTTAACAGCACTTTGAACTTCTTCTTTGCTAAGCATAGTCAAATCAAATTCAGTGCCGCATTGTTTACAGCGAACAACATTTCCTGCTACTTTTTCAAGCAAGATTTGTGTCTTGTTTTTGTGCGGACATTTAGCACGTGCCATTTCTTCACCAGTCAAATTCATATTGAATTCGCGTTTTTCTGGTTTAAGAGCTTTTAAATCTTCCGCAGTCATTGGATCTGTAACAGTCACATCACGGAACATGTTTTGCGCTGGTACTACAGGACCAACTGGCGCTCCGAATGGTTGCGCGAATTGACCGTAAACCGGTGCTCCGAATTGTGGTTGTTGCATAAATTGTTGATTGTACATGATATGTACCTCCTTAAAAAATGTCTTATAAGAGATTTTTTGTATATATTATGCGGCTATATACACACCAATAATATACAATTACAGAAATGTTTTGGGCATGATAATTTACTATCATGCCCAATTTATTTCTAGTAATTATTTGTTTCTAATTTGGTCAACTGTTACATGACCTTCAGCTTTTGCTCTATCTTCTTGAAGTTGATGAACACGCGCTGCTTCAGTAGCACGTTCATCATATTCATGTCGAATTTCTTCAAGTACTTCTTTAGGTGTAGTATTTAAGAAGCTTTCAATATTAGGATTAGCAAATTTATTAATAAGGTTTTTAATTTGATCATCTGTATAGTTAAGCTTCTTAGCAATAGGTTTAATACTTCTACCTGTAGAATAAGCAATAATATATTGGATCATTTCGTAATCAGCAATAATAGTTTTAAGTTTGACACCTGGGTGATTAACTTGGTCTTCATTGGATTTGATTGCGATAACTACATTATCTGTATCATTCCAATTGACAAACATTTCAATTTCGTCAATAATGATACCATTATCACAATATAATCTTAGACCGATATTCTTTTCGGCGCCTCTTAAAAGATCACGATATTTTTTTACTTGTGTAGCATCCATCTATATGTCTCCTTTTGCAATAATTTTTTACGCATTTAATGAGATTATCATTTGCATTTAATACTGTTATTGCAATGTTGGATTCAGTAAAGATTACCACATAGTTGCTGAAATATATGGAATAAGTTCCTTCTTGATCTTTACAATAGTTATATAATAGCTTATATAACTTCTCAGACTTAGGGATATCTTTTATAGATATCCCTCGTTCTTTTACTTTCTTTAAGAAAGCTTCTTGACTTTTCTGAGATTTACGCAGACCTACCCTTTCTTGTAATCTGTCTGCGCAGTGAAAACTAATATCATAGTCTACGTTGGGCATATGGGTCTCGTGCACTCATATTCAACTTCTTACTATAAATATAAGATTCAGCAGCATGAATACTTTCAGGGTTAAAGATACCAGAGAGTAAGAAGCTTTTGAATTCTACTAATGCATTAGCTAGGGTAGTATAGATTTGTGCATTAGAAGAATGATATACGAAGAAACGCTGATGTTCACTTGTATAATTATCTGGAGTTAGACCTTGAGCTGACTGTTCTGCACAGATACCATAGAAGTGAATTGCATTTGCTACGAATGTGTGATAGTTAGACTTAGCTGTTGCTACAGAAATTAAGCTATCAAGTAACTGATTGGATTTAAAGTATTCTTCATAATCTGGTACATTGATATTCGCATTAGATAAGTCACGTAAAATACGTTCAGAAAGATTCTTAATTTCTACATAGAATCTGTCACCATATTTAGATAAGAAGTCAGCACCTTTGGACTTGATTTCACGATCAAGTGCATTAGGACGAGCCTTACCATTTTTATGGACGTTAAGATTATAGTTCTTTTTAGATAACCGAGCTGCTTGATTAGTACTAATCTTAGTCATCTCAGTGAATCGTTCTTCAAAGCCTTTTCTATAATAATGCTCTTCCTTAGTAGAAGGATGAGTTGGCCATCTAGGAACTTGAACTGGTTGATTAGTTTGAGATAAATTAGCTAACCATTTTTCGCAATCTAATTTACCTTGCTCAAATGCATTAGAAACACTTGTAATATCATTAGACATCATAACTACCGTCTCCTTCTTCAATTCTATCAATATCTCTCAAAATAGAATTTTGCATTACTAGATGAATTGCGTTATTGTAATGATCACGTTCTTCATCAGAAATAGTATCGATTTCGATTTGAGATTCAAGATATTCTTGAATGTCGAAATCATCATCAAACCACTTTTTACCTTCATCATCGGTGATGGAGTCTAAATAGTGCATAAATTGAACCAATGTAATAAATCCATCAGGATCACATGGTTTTGTTGTCCAGGACGAGATTAGAGATTTTTCGAAATCAATGATATCGGCATTCTCGATGATGTATTCTCGCACTGCGGTTTGACCAATAGCAAACTTAAATGTTTTTTCTTGATCATATCCATCTACGAAGAAGATGAATAATGTATAAGGTCTTTCCTCTGGATCAACCTTAATCTTACCTGTTTCATCAGGGAACAATGCTAATTTTAGCGGTTGTTCAAAAATGTTACCATTGTCGATTGTTTGGTTTATGTTTGTCATAACACAATACCTCCTTAAAAATAAAATAATCTTGTAGAGTCATATACCCTACAAGATTATAATATATCATTTAGAGGAATTTTGGCTTAGGTTTTACATATACAAGATAATCCGAGAACCTAGTTATACCAGTGTATATAAGATTACTCATTATATCTCTATGTAAAAACTCTTCCATAAAAATACCATGATGGTATTGTGAACCTTGAGAAAGATGAGTGGTTATAGCATATGCTAATTCAAACTTATCAGCTCTATTATAAGGATTTCTCTTAAGTGCTTCTCGAGCTTCAAACGGTGCACGATAATACTCTAAGTCTATATCCAATTGAGGAAATAAGTTATTACCATCATCTAAGAAATCAATAGTCATTAGTTTCATATTATCTTTGATAAAAGTTATATCAGGATAATTTCTGACTACACCACGAAGACCATTAACCAAGTTAATACCATTAGATTCAATACTCCAATTATTCTTTCTACAGATTAATGGTTCATTAAAAGTTGGGTATTGAGTCTTGATCTTCAAAATATCTTCTCTAATATACTTATTGATTATTTCTCTAGTCTTATTCTTACAGCATAGAATAATATCAGATTGAATAGATAACTTATCAGTTAGCTCATCTTCCGGTATTACTACTGCATTATTATAGAACCCATATTGGATTGGTAGTCCTTTAATAGCTCTATCTGCAAGATATACAATACCAGATTCTTCGGCTTGACGCATTATCTGATTAAGTCTATGGACTTTACCGGATACTAAATATCCAGGATCATCTCCTACCGGCGGTAATTGATTTAAATCACCACATGCTATAATTTTTATACCAAAAGATTCTATATCTTTAACCATACTTCTTGGAGTCATTGACGCTTCATCAATGATGATTAGCTTCTTATCTGGAATATATTCCCGTTTAACCCATTTCAATCGTGTCTTAGGTTTATTGAAATACTCATCCATTACAGGTTTTCCATTATCGCCATATAAGATATCTTCAACTGGCTCATATATAGAAGAATGAATTGTCTTAGCATTAGTCATTCCTCTATTACGCATAACAATCGCCGCAGTACCAGTATAACTCATAGGCATTATATTTTC
>QWBZ01000469.1_pt1 | contig 17417 bp, 12 predicted proteins | sample 1972441 | NCBI WGS metagenome assembly QWBZ01 (sample SAMN09866721, study PRJNA288562) | Human oral metagenome isolate term6_saliva, whole genome shotgun sequencing... | isolation source: mouth | host: Homo sapiens | place: USA: California
TTTTCGGGATATTTTTTCTAATAATTATATACGATACGAAGAGATGTTTTATAAAATATTAATTTTTATATAATTATAAATTAAAATGTTATAATAATTTTAAATTAATACAGAAGATTAATTTTTTAATATATTTGTAAAAAAATAAACTATGGAAATGGCAATAAACACTCAATACATCACAGATACACAAGGAATAAAATTAGCAGTAATTCCTGCTGATTATTACACTGAATTGCTAGAAATAGCCGAGTGTTATGAAAAATTGGAAATGAAAGAAGATATTAAATCATTTAATGAAACAATATCTGAACCTCGCGAATATGAATTATTTGATGATGTTGTAAAAAGAATTAAAAATAATGAAAAAGAATAAATATGTAATTAAAATTGAGAAAAAGGCAGGTAAGTATTTAGAAAAATTATCAGAACCTTATAGAACATCAATAATAAATTCTATTTATTCTCTTTCAGATAATCCAAGACCTAATGGATATATTAAACTGGTTGGAGTAGATGCTTATAGAATTAGAGTTGGAAATTATAGAGTTATTTATCAAATTATTGATGAAACAATAACAATAGAAATTATTAAAATAAACCATCGTAAGGATGTATATAAATAACCACCTTGTCCGATGGTTTGGGTTTTCTTAGCCATTTTGTTCTAAACAAGGAATATATAAGAAGCACCTATTTTAAGGTGCTTCTTATATTAAAGATTGATAAAATCATAGTAAGTAGATTAGATACTCCTATTAATAAAAATGATTTTGAATTTATATCTCCTTTTAAAAATAAAATAATAAGTATTATTTCTAAAATTAATGTTAAAGATAAAAGTACATAAAAAAATAATTTCTTTTTATAACTCATAATTTTTTTTACAAATATAATACTTTTTTTATAAAAGATACTATTTTTATCTCAAAATATATAATATTTTTTTCTTTTAAATCGAAAAAAAACTAAATCCTAGCTTAGGTCCCGATGGCTGAAAAAAAACCACAACCTAAGGTTGTAGGTTCCGAAATTATAAGGATAATTATCAAAAATTACTATCTTTGATATTATCAAATGATACTATCAATGAAGCCACCATATGAAATTACTAATGAAATTTTAAGATTAGTTTCTGAAATATCACAAAAAATAGGGGAGATAAATGCTAATCATCTCTACAAACCTGCCACAGAATTAAGAAAAAAGAATAGGATTAAAACTATTCAGTCTTCTTTAGAGATTGAAGGAAACACACTTACAGAAGAACATATAACAGCCCTTTTGGAGAATAAAAGAGTGATCGCTCCACAAAAAGATATTTTAGAAGTACAAAATGCTATCAGGGTTTATGATAACCTAAAACAATATAATCCATTGAAAATAAAAAATATGGAAAAAGCTCATCAAGTATTGATGGATGGATTAATTCCTAATGCAGGAAAATTCAGAACCACCAATGTAGGCATTATAAAAGGTTCACAAATAGAGCATATTGCCCCAAGCGGAGGGATGGTTAATGGCTTGATGAAAGAACTTTTCAGCTATCTTAAAAATAATAAGGATTTGACTCTAATAAAAAGCTGTGTTTTTCATTATGAATTTGAGTTTATTCATCCTTTTTTAGATGGAAATGGTAGAATGAGAAGACTTTGGCAGACTCTTATATTAATACAACAATATCCTGTTTTTGAGTTTCTTCCAATAGAAGTTTTGATAAAAAAAAGACAAGAAATATATTATGCAAAACTGTCAGAATCAGATAAAAAGGGGCATTCTACGCCTTTTGTAGAATTTATGCTGAATATTATCTTAGATGCTTTAGAGGTTTTGTTAAATTCTCAAAATCAAACTTTAAAAACCAAAGACAGAATTGCCCTATTCCAAGAAAAAATTAGCTCTAAAAAATTCAGCAGAAAGGATTATTTACAAAATTTCAAAAGTATTTCTGCTCCCACAGCAAGTAGAGATTTAAAATGGGCGGTGGAACAAGGAATTTTAAAAAAAGAAGGCGAACAGAGACTGGTACAATATTGGTTTATAATTTGATATTAGGAGGATGGATATTCTCTATCCACTGACAAAGTGATAAATACAATATTTAAATTAAATAAGTTATTTACTTTATAATATAGCAATATAATAAGCACTATACTAATTATTTAACTTATTTATTTTATTTATTATTTCTTATTTCTTTTATTTATTATTTCTTATTTCTTTTATTTATTATTTCTTATTTCTTTTATTAGATTTTTATAGTCCTCACTTGCACGGCAATTTGGAGCTATTTGGAATATCGTTTTTCCTTCTTTTTTAGCATTTTCTACATTTACATCTTGTCTGATGAAAGTATTAAAGAAATATCCTTTTGCTTGCTCCACTGCTAACGCTCTATATTCTCTAAAATTTCTTGTGTTGGTAAGAACTTTATTAAAGAAAAAGCCTAAAAACTCTAATTTTGGATTATATTTCTTTTTGATATTCACTAAACTTGGGAGCAATTCCTTAATCCCTTCAATAGAGTATTCTTCTGCCTCAATAGGAGAAATCACATAATCTGATGAAGCCAAAGCCATCTCTCCAAGCCCTAAATCTCCAGTCAAAGGACGAGGCGGACAATCAATAATAATATAATCAAAGGCTAATTTTTCTCCCAAAATATTAAGCATTTCTCTTAAAATATTTCTATCCCTCTTTGATTTTTCAATATTTCTATCTCCAGCCAAAATGAAAAGGTTTTCGCCCTTCTGAACCATTCTAAACTCACCTGTTTTTTCTAAAAGATTTTTAATCGTGTATGAATAATCTTTGGGAATTTTATATCCAATGGATAAATTTCTTTGTGCATCAAAATCAATCAAAAGAACTTTTTTCTTTTTCTCTGCTAGAGCTGCTCCAAGATGTATTGTTGTTGTTGTTTTTCCAACTCCACCTTTTTCTGTAATGATAGAAATAACTTTTGTTTTCATTCTCGATATTTGCCACAAAAATATAAAATAAATTAACTAATAAAGTTATATAACTGATTCTATATTCTTAAAAAAATCATTTGAAATCATTTTTGGACTTATTTGTTTATATTTATTAACAAGATTTATTTATTCTTTTATTATATTTATATGATTTCCATAACTGAAATAAAATCAATTAGTTATGAGCTTTTTTTTCTTACAAACCCCGAGTTATAAAATTATATTCTTAGATTTATTTAAAACATATGTATCTGTATATTAATTTATTATGATTTTATTACTATGTTTTATTTTCATTTATTCACATTTATTATTATTGTTTTTGCTAATTAAATTGGATAATGTAAGAAGTTCTTTGTTTTGGTTATCACTCTCTTTTACTATATTTTTTTAGCGTTTTTTTCTTCTTACAAACCCCGAGTTTCATTCTACACCTTTTAGTATATTCATTACAGCCTCTATGTATGCATCGTTTTTTAAATCCTTGCTTATTTTTCTCTTCAGAAGATTTGAGGTTTTATCATATCCTAGTGCTTTATATACATTTTCTATTTTTTTCTTATTTTCTGGGGATAGTTCTCTTACGCTATAAATATGATATAAGGCTCTCTGACGCTTCAAAGCTTCCAAATCTTCTACTTCTTCAATTTTTCCAATAGCCTCTTTTTTATAATATAATTGGAACTTTATATTTTTGTTTTCAAATGAATAATTAAATCCATAGGCGTAATTTCCACCATTAATTTCTGCACGAATTCTTTTCAGATATTCATTAATTTTAGAAGGATAACTACTAGTAAGATTCATTTCTTCTACAAATTTTTGAATACTTATTGTTGTTCCATTGTAAGGAATGAATTTAGATAACCAGAAAATGAAAGATAGCGTTTTTGCACTTTTCAAATTCATTACGAAATCATTTTCTAATTTTAGAAATTTACTCATGTCCAATAAGCTTTCCATTGTTTTTTTATGCATATTGAACTGAATATATTGTTTATTTTTATTCCATTTTACCGCTTCTATGAAAGGTACTAGCTCCACATCCCCTGTTTCTACATCATTGATGATTTGCCAGTTAAGATTTGATAAATAGATAAAAGCCTCGAAAAGTTCTCTGTTTTTTATGTCTTTATCAAGCTTTATTGATTTGAAATTTACTGTGAATCTTGCCCTCGTATTTTCAGTCCAATCCTGAAAAATATCTTCAAGAGTAATTTGTTTAACAGGTGTTTCTACAATAATTCCAGGTAAAGATGTTTCTTTGATATACTTCTGCTGCTCATCTTTGACCGCACTAAGAATTACATTGATTATTTTGGTAGGTAAAAGAGTCAAATCCTTTTTTCTCATGAAACTATAAAGCCTCTCTGTATAAAGGATTGTACGAATATTTGGATTATCCTTAAATTCTTGGATAATATCATAATTAATTTCTTCAATTTTTGTTTTCAAAATCTCTCTTTTTTCCATGGAAATTTTATATATTTGTACCGCAAAAATGATTTCTACGAAATCTTAATTAAACCGCCAATCTATTTGATTTGTGCGGTTTTTTTATGGATAATCTTGTTCAGGTTCCGTTCCTGATATACTCTCTGTTATTATTTTCTCTCTTAAAAAAAACATTTTATCACTCAATGTTATTTCCGAAATGAAAGATTGATGCTTCTCTTTTTCATAATAAGCTGATAATTCTTTCTTGGATTCAACCAATATCTTATCAAAAAGCCATTCTGGAATTGTAATAAGTAGGGAGTTTCTTTTGATAATTGTCTTATTAGCAACAAACATATTTCTTGTAATCTCGTTACCATTTCTTTCATATATTATTGGAATAAAAACTCCTGTTCTCTTTTCATTATCCATAGTGGCAGTAAAAATGGTGACAGCCCATTGTTCTTTTCCTATAACAGAGTTTTTATATTTTCCAATAATTTCTTTGTTCTCTTTTCGCCTTACAGAGTATGAAACCCACCTATCAGGACTTTCAAACTTTTCGCATAAAAATCGATGAAATTTTTTTAGCCCTGTATTAATGTTATGATATATGACTACCCTGCCATTAGATAACTTCACAGCAGCTTCATATCTGTGATATACTGAACTCATTTTGAAAGATTATATTTTTCTTCTAAAACATTCATTACTTCTTCAAAAAATTTCATTCGTGTATAACCTATATCTCCTTGAACAAATGCTTTATATGCTAAAAAATCTTTGATGTAATCAACAGTTTCTTTACTCAGCATGATGGAAGTATCTTTACTTTTATGTTTTATCTCGCTTCCACGACGACCACTAACCAATTTTGTGGGAGTTTCGCCACGAGGAATATCGTATTTTGACTGTAAAATTACTACTGCTTCTTCTATCGCAGATGTGTTGTTATAAGAACGGTCCCCTAGTTCTACTACTTTGTGTCTTCTAAGATTAATTAATCTATCCCAATCTTTTTCATACATACGGCAACTATAGCGCACTAAGCTCGTTTCTTCTTGTTTTAATAAAACATCTAATCCAAATATATTATCAGACATATTAGTTATTTATTACTTGTTTTGCCAAAGATAAAAAAAATTCCAAACATAACAAATAAATTAGTTATTTATTTCAATTATTTTAATTAAAAAATAAATTATTTGAGATAAATAAGTTAAATACTTGATATATAGATTTTAAATTACAATATCCCTTAAATGATGTATATTCTAAATTCTGATTATTCTTTATACTTCTGAACACCAATACTATCCATGATAAAAATCATATTGCATAGAAATATTAAAGTCTATATATTTGTGAATGTTAAAATTTTGTTAAATAAATATTCTAATAGAAGATGAAGAAACTAGGTTTAATGCTATTGCTAATTTCTGGACTATCCAAAGGTCAGTATTTAGATAATTTAACCTATGGTCTGAAACTTGGTGCTCTGCATTCTCGTGTTACCAATCTTCCAGAGATGCTTATTGGCAGGGAAAACAATCGACAATTGTTTGATATTACAAGTAAGGGCGTTTTCGGAGTTGAAGGCGGTCTTTTTTTAAATTATAAATTTCCTGAGTCTAGAGTTGCTATTCAGCCTGAGCTATTATTTCGTTATTCAGGTTCAGAAGTAAATTACAACAACGAAACCACGGGTAGTAGTTACAAATTAGGGCTTAGGTATTCATATTTAATGCTTGGCGGAATTTATAAGGTATATCCTTTCTTAGGGTTAAATATAGGTATAGGAGCCTTCTATTCTAAAAATCTTACTCCACATGCAATAAGCTATAACTCCAATGAGCGTAATGGTCTCTATGATACCAATTTTCGTCAGTTCTATAGAGAAGGAATTGTGGGGAAAGATGATTTTAATTTAAGTTTTTCCTTAGGATATGAACTTGAGGATAATTTCCATTTTGATTTAAGATATTATCATGGTGTGGGAGATATGATAGGAAATAGAGTGACTTCTTTTCAATTTTTGGAAAATACTAATCGTAGCTCTCATCTAAGTCTCTCTGTAGGATATAGTTTTCATAATTGGTAAAAAGAAATGAGAAAAATAGGATTTTTGTTGTTGTTAATTTCTGCTTCAGCAGCATATGGGCAGCATTTAGAAAGAAGAATTACTTATGGTATATTTGCAGGAGGAATGTATTCTAAAATCACCAACATTGAAAAGGTACTTATCCCTGATAATATGTATGCAGGTTATACCATAAAAGAACCCTATAAATTTGGCTATGGAGCAGGTGTTTTCTTAAACTGGTACCATCCTGAAGTGAGAATCAGTTTTCAACCTGAACTCTACTATTCCTACCAGCCTGGACAACTTGAATATACCGACACCAACGGATTAAACTATACCCTTAAATTTCCTTATCATAGCCTCAATGTAGGGTTTATGGTAAAGTTTTACTTTACAGAAGGTTTTTATGCAGGAATGGGTCCATATTTTAACTTTAATTTAGATAAAGATGCTTTAGAATACCGCTCCAACGGCTTAGAGATGTCCAGAAGGTCGGGGGGTTATTTTGAGCCTGATGCTGTGGTACAAAATGTTTTAAAACAGTCATTGGAAGGGAAGGACTATTTCCATTTAGGAATGGGGGTTGGTTATGAGTTTGATAATAAACTGAATATAGGCATCCGTTATCATTTGGGATTGTCAGACGCTTTGGAAACTCAGCAGAATGGACACCGCTACCGAGAGCAGAATAACATGGTCAATGCTTTTTTCCTCAATATCGGTTACCGCTTTACTTTTGACGGATACAATAACTTTTAAAATATACGAAAAATATGAGGAAACTTTATTTTTTACTATGGGTATTACTTTCCTTTTGTAAGGTTTATGCACAAGAAAAATATCCTTCAGGAGTTCCCACTCCGCTCTACTGGATAAAAACCGAAAAGGAAAAAGGAAAAACACAGATAAAAGAAAAAATAAAAGGACAGGAAATTCATTTTGATAAAGCAGAAGGGCTTAGTATCAATGGAAATCCTGTTTTTTACATCAAGGAAGGAAAAACAATTTCTCTGCCTTTAGAAAAATCTGCAGCAGAACATTACTCACTTTTTGTAGTTTATAAAGGAGAAAAAAACGAGGGAGAATACCCCTTATGGTCTCTTTTAAATACATCTGCTGCTCAGTATAAACTAGTAGCGACCAACCGTCGTTTTGCTGATATGGAAAAAACTTTGTACAGCAGCTATCCGCAGGGAAATAATAGAGATAAGGTAAAAATTCATTATTACCAGCATTATAAAAATCTAGAGTCCAAGGAAAATAATACCCTAAATAAATCTTCTCAGTACGAACTTCATTTAGTAGGTAAAATAGCTCATCTGCCACTTGAAGAATTTTCTGGATATATTGGAGAAATTTTGCTTTATGACCGAGTGCTTTCCCCTATGGAAATGCAGCAGGTAGCATCTTATTTATCCATTAAATATGGTGTTTCTCTCAGCCAGACAGAATATAAAAATTACTATAACAGTAGAGGAGAGAAAATATGGGATTATACTGAACATAAGGAATTTAATCAAAATATTACTGCTATAGGAAAAGATAAAGAGGGAGAAATCTCCCAGATGGCGAGCAGAAATTCTAATGATGAGCAGATGATTACCGTAGGGCTCACAGCAAAAAATGGTAAGGAAATTCCAGATGGTTATTTTGTTTTCTGGAGTGATAATGGTAAAGGATTAGAACTAAAAAAACAAAAAGAAGGTCAGCCTAGAGGACTCTCCAGAGTTTGGTTAATGGATTATCATAAACATTCTGATGTAGAATTGCATTGGAAGGCTGACCCCAGAGTTCTATCTCCTCTTTCAAGTGATGAAGAAGCAAAGTATAGTGAGAAAAATGATTACTATTGGCTGGTCACAGATTCTTCTAAGGAGCGATTATTTCATCCTGCTTCAACAAAGTATCATAAATTAGGAAAAGTTTCCTCTCAGAAGCCATTTATTTTTAATAATTGGGAAGATTCTGCCAATGGACAGACTGCTTATAGTATTTGGATGGCACCAGAGATGTTTTCTCATCTAGATATAGAAGCCTCCAAATGCAGGGAAAGTCTCTCTGGAAAAGTGAGATTTAATATTGTGGGGGGACAGGCTCCTTATCATGTAACCCTTCATAGAGAAGAAACCCCTTCCTATCAGCAAAGTATGAACTTAAGTTCTGAAGAGCTTAATCAAAAGGCTCTGCGTCTTTCATCAGGAAAGTATTTATATAATATTTCTGATGCTTATGGAAGGACTTACAAGGATAGCTTTTATCTCTCTGACGGAGATGCTCCGCTACCAAATCTCAATTCAGAATATATCATCGCTAAAAAACCATTGCTACTATCTCCAGAAGAAAGCTTGCCTAAAGGGAGCTATGCCTATCAGTGGTATCAGAACGGTCGTCTAGTTTCAGAAAACAAAAATTATCTCCTCAGCCAGGCAGGTGACTATGAGCTTAGAATCAAAAACGAGTATGGCTGTAAATCTGTTTCTAAATTCAAGACTTATGTAGAACATGAAATTGCGGACTCCCAGATTCTGCTCTATCCTAATCCTGCTCCAGGAGGAAAATTCACGCTTCAGGCAGCGTTCCCTAAAACCACCAGCGGACAAGTCAGCATTTATACCATAGAAGGAAGGCTGGTGCAGTCACAGAATTTCTATAATCTATCTCAGTATGAATATCATGGAGATATTGATGTCTCAGGGGTATATATCATCCATATTAGAACACTATTGGGAGAAAGCAGCTTAAAACTTATTGTTCATTAATCGTATCAACATGATAAAAAAATACTTCTATCATATATTTTTATTTTTAGGGTTAAGCGTCAGTTTAGGAGCTGTAACCTATGTTTCAAGGCATTTAGACTTTTTCAGCACTAAAGAAATAGAAAACAAAAATAAACCTGATACTATAGAAGAACATCCTAATTTATCTGGAAAGCTTGTTACTCCTTCCTCTGCAGCGGTCATTAGTCAGAAGGGATTTTGGGCTGAATTTCCAGAAGGAAGTGTTTCTAAGGCACTAAGAGTATCTGTTTCTGTCCTAAATAGAAGAAATCTTCCTGCTCTAGGAAGCAACATAATTAATCTAACAAAAAATGCGGAGGGTTATCGTATGCGGCCTGGGGGAATTTTATTTGATACGGAAATTTCAATAGAAATTGCTTATGACAAAACTAAAATCCCAGAAGGATATACTGAAAAAGACATTTTCATTTTCTTCTACGACAGAGCTAAAAAGCTATGGCAGAAACTTCCACAGTCAGAAGTAAAATCTCATTTAGCAGAGAGTGTCAGCGGGAAAACTAAGGAATCTTCAGATTTTATTGCGGGAATTATCAAACTTCCTGAAAGTCCCGATACTTCGGGTTTTACTCCTACCAGCATCAGTGGACTCAAAGCTACAAGCCCTTTTGTTGGAGTTCAGTCAGTTTCTCCACCTTCAGCAAGTCCTGACGGCTCAGCTTCAACCTCTTTTTATATAGATCTTCCGGCTGGAAGAGCAGGTATGCAGCCAGGGCTGAGTATACAATACAGCAGTGATGGCGGCCAAAGCTGGCTGGGAACAGGATGGAATTTAACCTTTCCTTCCCTAAGTATTGATACCCGTTGGGGAGCGCCTCGTTATGATGCTCAATATGAGACAGAATCTTATATTTTATCAGGAGAAGAACTTCTACCTAATACCCACAGAAATGAGTGGGAAAACAGAACTACAAACAAGCATTTTTACCCAAGAAGGGAAGGGGGCTTTAACCAAATCATTAGAAAAGGAAACCATCCTAATAATTATCATTGGATGGTAAAATCTAAAAGTGGGGTTACTTTTTACTATGGAGGAGATGAGAACAGTATAGCTGTTTCTTCTGTACTTGCAGATCCTCAGGGTAATATAGGGTACTGGGCGATTTCTTCTCAGAAAGACCTGAAAGGAAACAGCATCCACTATGAATATGTAAAAGATGGAGGAGTACTCTACCCTAAAAGTATTTATTATACTGGAAAAAACAACACCAAAGGAGCTTACTCTGTACATTTTATTACAGACAAGGACTTGGGAGAAAACCTAAGAAATGATATTCAAATTTCTGCGAGACTTGGTTTTAAACAACAGCACGACAGGCTTCTTCGAAAAATAGAAATAAAGTACTTTGGACAAATGGTTCGCTCTTATGAGCTGGTCTACAGAGAGGGTGCCTTCAAAAAAACATTACTGAAAGAAATCCGCAGTTATGATGCCGAAGGACAGCTTTTCTATACTAATAAAATGGATTATTATGATGATGTCCATGACAGTAATGGCAATTACATTCCTTTTGGAGCTTTTAAAACTTGGCAAGTTCCATCTGATAACATTGCCTATACTATTCTAGGAATAGATGGTTTTTCTGGTAAACCAACATTAGTAGGAACTTCTAATTCCGAGAGTGGAGGGGTAAACTTCCGAGTGGGGGTAGGAATTACAGGAGTAGGCAAATTTAATAACAGCACCTTAGGAGGCGGTGGAGGAAGCAACTGGGGAAGCACCCATTCTAAAGTTCTCTTTCAGGATATAGATGGCGATAACCTTCCTGATAAAATTTATATTGATGGTAGTAGTGTTTACTATCGAAAAAACCTTGCTGCTTTAGGAACAGAAGGTTTTGGTCCCAAAATCCCTATTAATCTCTCTAGTTTAGGAAGAACAAAATCTAATTCCTATAATTTTGGAGCAGATTTAATGGTTAATCTTAACGATAAAGTAGGTTTTCCTATTGGTTATAACAAACAGGTATCTAAGAGTATCACTGAAAGTTATTTCATGGACTTCAATGGAGATGGGCTGATAGATTTTGCCAATAGAGGGATGATATACTATAACCGTCTGGTAAATGGAATACCAACATTCTCACCAAGTAGTACAGGTACACCTTCTCCTATTCTCAACACAGGAACCCTTAGTATCTCAGGAACCACGGGAATTACCCGAGAGGAATTGGAAAGAAACAATCCGCTTCATGATGTGGTAAGAACCTGGAAAGCTCCAATGGCAGGAAGAATTTCCATTTCTCATACCTACAAATTGATAGAAGATTTATCTCCTAAAAGAGCTGAGTATACAAAAAATGATGGCACTCCAAAAGCAGATGGGGTAAAGCTTTATTTTCAGCATAAAGGAAATCTTATTTGGCAGGAAGATATTACTGCTGATGATTATGCCTTGAAATCCAAAACCGAAGAACTCAATGTACAGAAAGGAGATGTGCTTTACTTCAGAGTAAGTTCTAAGGAAGATGGAAACTATGATAAAACTTTTTGGAAACCAGAGATTACTTATACTTCTCTTGCTGCAGCACAGGATGAGAACAGTCTTGATTTAAAGAAATATACCATAGAGGATATTCTCTTTTCTTCTGAGCAGATGTATGCTTTTCCAAGCGATACTCATCCTACATTAAGAGGTAACTTTGTAAAAGGGGCTACTACAGATGGTATTAAATTAAAATTTTATAAGATAGACCTTTCTCATGGCAGTAAAACTCTTGTTCATGAGCAGTATTTCAGTGAAGCTGCTGCGACCTATGATTTGTCTTTAATCCCGCTGGGCAGTTTCCAGCAGGCTGAAGCACTGAAAGTAGAAATAGAAAGTGAAACAGAAATTAACTGGAGAAATATAGACTTTAGACCTAGTATAGAATATATAGATGGCGAGGGGAGAAATGTCAGCCATCCTATTAATGCTGACTTTAAAATTTATGAGAAGCTTGATAACTTCTATACTCCACGCTATATGATGCCTTCACAAAAAGGAAAGCTAAGGATTCATCTATATTCTGCTACTTCACCAACACCTACTCCCGCTACGGGAACCCCACCAACCAGTGGAGATATCCTTCTAACAGCAAAGCAGGAAGGAAAAGTAGTAGCGCGTAAACGCTACAAGGTGGTGAATGGGATACTAAGCCTGAATCCAAAACCTTCTGATATAGTATCTGATTCTGTGGTATTAGGAAAAGAAGTTTTTATAGAAGCCAATGTTTCCAATAAAAAAATGAAAGAATTCCTTGATGACCATCATTTTGAAATTAAAGCTCAAATTAAGGATTCTATAACACTGGCGAAGACAGACCCTCGATATACTCCTACTCATCGTCATCATATTGCTACCTCCATTCAGCAACACAGAGATTATGGGGTTTATATTCCTTTTGAGGAACCTCATAGTGAAGTAAAATTTGGTAAAGCCTTTAGAGGATGGGGAAGTTTTGTGCTTAATGGAACTAAAGCTTCTAGTACCATAGACCAAAGTCTGCTGGTAGAGAACTATGGAAATTATGACAGCTCTAACCCTCCTAATGTAGATCCTAGTCAGTATGATGGAAGTATTACCCGTCCAGAAATGGAGGCTTCTAATCATTATTTCATTAGAACAAAAGGAAATACTCCTATTTTAAGATTTATAGGATTAGAAGATGATATTTATATCAGTAGAGAGGAATTTTCTCCTTCCAGATTAGGAGAAAATGATATTATTCAGTATTTAGACACTTCACTTCCTATGCTTTCAGGAGGTAGTGGTAGAGCCTTAAATATGGTTAATGAAGGGCATAGTGAGGTCTTCTCTATAGGAGCAAATTTCGGAGGGGGAAGTGTAGGAATTGGTGGTTCCAGAGGTTCTGGGGATACCTATATCAAAGAGACCATGGCGGATTTTAATGGAGACCGTTTCCCAGATTTTGTTCGTGGAGGCTTTGTACAGTATACCACTCCGAGAGGAGGCATCTCAGCTCAAGCTGCAGAAATAGGAGACTTCACACATTCTAAAACCTCTAACCAAGGAGGCTCTATCAATGGAACCTATGCCCATCCTTTAGCTAAATCGTCTGCATCTAAAAATACAGAGAAATCTACCCAACAACAGCAAAATACTGCTACCCAAGGAACACAAGATGCTGATAAGGCAAAAGCAACACTCGGACTCAGCGGAGGCATCTCTTCTGGAGAAGACCATGCAGAGCATACCTATACCGATATTAATGGAGACGGGCTGGCAGACAGAGTAACGAGTAGTTATGTTTCCTACAATACTGGATATAGCTTCTGGAGTCCAGAACCTTGGAATTTTGGAGAACTCAATAAAGGAGAAAGTACAGATATCAGCGGTGGTCCAAGCCTTGGATATTCTAAAATAAAGTAATCTATCAAGATGACGGAACTCTTGTTTATCCTAACCTTGGAAACCGGTGGGATACTACTCCTCTGTTCATTCCTAGAACAGCTGGAAGACCTGTAGGAAGAAATGTATCCATAAGTCATGGAGGAGGAGTGAACCTTTCCTTTGGATTTAATATACCTGTTATATTTATCCGTCTCAGCTTTACAGGAGGAGGCTCCTATGGAACCAATACTAACCGTGTAGAGGCTACTTTCCTTGATGTAGATGGTGATGGCAACTTAGACTATGTACTCTCTGAAGATGAAAATGACCTGAGAGTAGCCTATTCTAATATCCGCAGAACCAATATGCTGAAGAGGGTAGAAACAGCAACAGGAAGCTGGTTTGAAATGGATTACGAGCGTAAAATGCCAACTTATGAAAACCCTAACAGCCAATGGGTACTCAAAGAAGTAAAGGTATTTGATGGCTATACTGGTGATGGAGAAGATTACGCTATCTCAAGATTTGAATATAACAAACCTTACTATGACCGAAGAGAGCGCAGTTTCTATGGTTATGGTGAGGTAAAGCAGATCCAGATCAATCCACAAGATGGTACAATGCTGAGAACCAGCGTTCAGGAATATTATAATGAAGACTTTTTTAGAAAATCTCAGCTTAAGAAAAGTACAATCTTTGATAAAAACGGAGCGAAACTCAGCGAAAGCAGTGTAACTTACCACATCGCAGATGCACAAAGCGGGGCGGTAATCCCGTCAAACCAACTTTCTCTTCCGCAGATGGATACAAAATCTGTATTCATCGCACCAAAAGAGGAGAGAGAACGAGTATATGAGCAGAGTGATTACCTAGAAAAGAAAACAGAGAAACACTATGACCGAGTAGGAAATATCGTCAAGTACATAGACCATGGAGCAGGAAAACCTTCTGATAAGATAGAAGCTGATATCCGCTATTATGAAAGTGCAACCCCTTACTTCGGGGGTATTGCCCAAAGTATTATCGTAAAAGATGCTAATGGAGAAGTAAGAAAACGGGAAGCAGATATCCACCCGCAGACTGCAGAAATCATCAAAATACGCCAGTTCTCTGGAGTAGGAATCTATACAGAGACACAGCTTTCTTATGATGAATACGGCAATCTGATACAGGTAACTGGAGCAGAGAATGAGAAAGGACAACGCTCACAGCTCAGCTATCAGTACAACCCTGAAACCCATAGCCATATTACCAAGATTAAAGATCATTTTGGGTATGAAAATACTATGGAGTATGACTACCGCTTTGGAGCACTGGTAAAAACTACTGACCGAAATGGGGAGAGTATGCTTTATACGCTGGATGCTAAGGGAAGAACCATCAATATCTTAGGACCTAAAGAAGCCAAAGCTGGAAAACCCTACACCATCCGCTATGAATATCCAGACCTTAATCAGTCTCATTCTGCTGGACAACTGCCTTATGCACTGACCAGAAACTACGACCCTGAACATAACCGAGATATAGAAACCTATACCTATGCCGACGGGTTGGGAAGAGCGGTGCAGGTGAAAAAGACTGCAAGTATCTTCAAAGGGAGAGGACTTGCTGATGAAGAAAAGCACATCATCTCTGGAAAACAGATCTATGATGCCTTAGGTAGGGTAGTAGAGACCTATTATCCATTCACTGCATCGGTGCAGAGCCAGCTGGTGCCCGCCCCAAGCAGCAGCATCCCACCTACTAAAACCCTCTATGATGAGAAAGACCGGCCGGTAGAGCAGATTCTGCCTGATGGTTCCAGCGTGAAAACGGCCTATAAAATCACCCACCACAAGGGGGAAAATACCCTGCACACCACACAGACTGATGCGCTCAATAGACAAAGCCATATCTATACCGATGCGCAGGGAAGAGTGCTGACCCAAGTTCAGCCTGACGGCACAGAGACCCATTTTGAATACAGTGCCATAGGAGAGCTTACCAAGGTAACTGATACGCAGGGACACCAAACCCTGAGCGAGTATGACCTCTTAGGAAGAAGAACCAAATTAGTACATCCCGATGCAGGAACGACTATTTTAGTTTATGACAAGGCAGGAAATCTCATCAAGAGACAAACCAGCCAGATACGCGGAGAAATGCCAGAGGGCTACATCACCTACCAGTATGATTACAACCGCCTCCAAGAGATAAAATACCCGAAATACCCTGAAAACAATGTCCGCTATCATTATGGAGCACAGAGTGAGCAGGCAAGCAGAAGAGGAAGACTCTGGCTGGTAGAAGATGCCAGTGGAGGAACGGAATACTTTTACGGAGATATGGGCGAGGTGACTAAGGAAATCCGCAGTCTGCGTATAAAGCCCGTAGAAGTGCAGACCTATGTCACCCAGTATGAATACGACAGCTGGAACCGTATCCAAAAGCTGGTGTATCCTGATGGAGAAAGATTGGACTTTGGGTATAATATTGCGGGGAACTTAACGAGCCTGAAAGGCTATAAAGCTCCCGAAGGCACAGCACCAAGAGAGGAGCATACCTACATCTATTTGAAACAGCAGGGCTATGATGAGTTTGAGCAGAAAGTATACCGTCTCTACGGAAACGATACCGAGACCCACTACCACTACGACCCTGTGATGAGACGCCTTGAACAGTTCAAGGCCGAAAGTCTTGCTCCAGCAGGAGGTGTGGGAAGTTTCCTTATCCAGAACAACCGTTATGCGTATGATTTGGTAGGGAACATCCTGAAAGTGGATAACCAGCTTCCAATTATCCGCAATGCACTGGGCGGGGCATCCAGCTATGAATATCAGTATGATAATCTCAACCGGCTGACCCTTGCCAAAGGAAACTACACGGGAGAGCTCACCAGCGCCAGCTATGAGCTGAAAATGAGTTATAATAATCTTAATACCATCACAAAGAAAGAACTCAACCACCTTTCTGGCGGGGTGCAGAAGGGCTATACGCTGGACTACAGCTACAACAACCCTTTCCACCCACACGCCCCGAGTGAAATCATGGAGATGGGCAAACCTAAAGCCCGAACTTACCAGTATGACGGCAACGGTAACCCTCTCTACTACGAGGAATCCAAGAGCTTCCGCTCTATGGTTTGGGATGAGGAGAACAGGCTGAGAGGCATTAATGATAATGGGAAACTGCATCTCTACACTTACGACCATACGGGCGAGAGAGCGGTGAAAAGCAGCGGGGAGAGCAGTACGGTGGTGACCAACGGGCTGACATCAGCAGTCATCACCCATATGGACGATTATACCGCCTATGTAAATCCTTATTTCGTGGTGCAGAAAGGCAGATTTACCAAGCATTATTTTGAGGGAAGTAGCAGGATAGTCTCCAAGCTGGGCGAAGGAACTTTTCATCACAATAATAGGGGGATTTCAGCGGGAGGAATAGACTACATCCGCCAGAGTGCCCAAATGCAGGAGGTAAGAGACAGGTATATTAAAGGGTCTCTGACCCCGCCAGGTCCGCCGACGCAGCACGGCATATATGCCAGCCCTGAATGGACAGGACAGCCTTACCCGAGCCTTGGATGGCAGAATATCCGCCAAGACCAAGAACCGCCCGAAGGCTGGCCAAGACCACCGAAGTTCAATGAGCCAGGAGATGTGCCAGGTCCACCTGTGCAATATGGAGACCCCATCACACCGCAGACGGTGAAAGCAGGGTATGGCTTCATAGATAATGGAATAATAGAGAAAAATTTGTATTTTTACCACCCAGACCACTTGGGAAGTTCTTCGTATATTACGGATAGA
>QWBZ01000352.1_pt1 | contig 17402 bp, 10 predicted proteins | sample 1972441 | NCBI WGS metagenome assembly QWBZ01 (sample SAMN09866721, study PRJNA288562) | Human oral metagenome isolate term6_saliva, whole genome shotgun sequencing... | isolation source: mouth | host: Homo sapiens | place: USA: California
GCCTCGTTCGCGGGTATGAACCTGGCTAGACTGACCCCTATGACTGAAAACGCGCAGCTTGTTGTGACCCTGTCCTGCCCGGACCGCCCCGGCATCGTGCACGCCGTGACCGGCGTGATCGGCGGGGCCGGCGGCAACGTCATCCAGTCCCAGCAGTTCGGCGACCCCGACACGGGCACCTTCTTTATGCGCGTCGAGGTGGACTCCCCGCAGGGCCGCGCCCCGATCGACGAGGGCCTGGCCCGCGTCGCCGAGGAATTCGGCGCCACCTACCGCGTCGACGACCTGGGCCGTAAGCTGCGCACCATCATCATGGTCTCCCGCGAGGGGCACTGCCTCACCGACCTCCTGTACCGCCAGCAAACCCAGGGCCTGCCCATCGACGTCATCGCGGTCGTTGGCAATCACCCGGACCTGGCACCCGTCGCCCAGTTCTACGGCGTCCCCTTCCTGAACATTCCCGTCACGAAGGACACGAAGGCCCAGGCGGAGCGCCAGCTCCTCGACCTCATCGCCTCCGAAAAGGTTGAGCTCGTCGTCCTGGCCCGCTACATGCAGATCCTCTCCGACGAGGTCTGCCGCGCCATGCAGGGCCGCGTCATCAACATCCACCACTCGTTCCTGCCGTCCTTCAAGGGTGCGCGCCCTTACGCGCAGGCCCACGATCGCGGCGTCAAGCTGATCGGCGCGACCGCCCACTACGTGACCGCCGACCTGGACGAGGGGCCGATCATCGAGCAGGACGTCACCCGCGTCTCTCACGCCGATTCGACGCCGGACATGGTGGCGCTCGGCCAGGACGTGGAGCGCCGCGTCCTCGCGCAGGCCGTTCGCTTCCACGCGGAGCGCCGCGTCCTCATGAACGGCAACCGAACGGTCGTCTTCTCCCGCTGAGTCCCTCTCGTGCACGCAGGAACGAGGCAGGGGCGCGGTCTGTGCGCGGGCTGAGCCTGACCGCCCGACCTGCGCGTGGGGAGTGTGGCACCTCGCTGGCGTGTCGCACCCTGTAACAAGACAACATGCGGCCATCTGGTCATATTTGTGCGACAAATCGGGCTCAGAGGGGCTGTCTTGTCACTTGGTGGGCAACGCTGAGACGTGATCTTTCGGTCATTTAGTGGGTAAGCGTCGCGTTGACCGCCTGATAAATGGCACACTTATTACGTGGACGAAACGACTCAGCATCGCACCCCCATCACCGGCTACGTGCCCGGGGGTTTTGACATGTTCCATCAGGGACACCTCAACATCCTGCGCGCCGCGCGTGAGCGCTGCGATCGCCTCGTCGTCGGCGTGACCTCGGATCATCCCGCTCAAGGAGCGTTGCGACCTCGTGTCGTCGCTGCGTTTCGTGGATGCGGTTGTCGTTGACTTGGACCAGGACAAGCGCCTCGCCTGGCGCCTCCAGCCTTTCGATGTCCTCTTCAAGGGTGACGACTGGAAGGACACGCCGAAGGGCGCTCAGCTTGAGGCTGAAATGGCCGAGGTGGGCGCACGCGTCGTCTACCTGCCGTACACGCCGTCGACGTCGTCGACGAAGCTGCGCCGCTTCATCGCGCCCGAGGACTTCTCTGACGAGGCCCCGTTGCAGGATGCGGACAAGGCACCGGAAGGAGAGCAGCAGTGAGTCTGCCCGTCGTGCTTGAGCCGGGTTCCTCCTGGGGGACTCGATTTAGTGCGTATCGAAGTGCGCTTGCCGCCGCCCAGAAGCCGGGCGCGGGCGTTCCCGCGTACATGCGCTGGGTGAACCGCGGCGCGGCGCGGGTCGTGGCCGCGGCCTGCGCGGCTTTCGGCTGGACCCCGAACTTCGTCAGCTTCATTTCCGTGTGCTTCTCGACGCTGGGCCTCATCGTCCTCGTCGCGCTTGAACCCGCGTGGTGGACGGGCCTCATCGTGGGCACGGCCCTCGCGGTCGGCTTCATGTTCGATTCTGCGGACGGCCAGGTCTCGCGCGTGACGGGCGCGTCATCGAAGACGGGGGAGTGGGTGGATCACGTCGCCGACGCGTTCCGTTCCCCGGCGATCCACTTCTGCACCGCCGCTGCGGTCATGGTCTACCGCCCCGAGTCGTGGTGGCTGGCCATCGTCGCGCTCGTTTACGGCTGGGTGACGTCGGGCCAGTTCATGAGCCAGATCCTCGCCGAGCAGTTCGTGCGCGCGGCGGGCCGCAAGCAGACTCGCGGCGGGAACCTGCGCTCCTTCGTGCTGCTGCCCACCGACCCGGGTGTGCTGTGCTGGTCCTTCGCGGCGTGGGGCTTCGGCGTGCCTTTCATGGTGCTCTACACGTTCCTCGCCGTCATCGCGGTCGCGCACTCCTCGATCTCGTTGCGTCGTCGTTTCCGCGACCTGCGTGCCCTGGACGCGGCCGCCAAGCAGGAGGCCAAGCAGAACGCCCAACAGGCCGCCAAGCAGGGGGAGTCCCGTGCCTGAGCTGTCCGTCCTGCTACCCGCGCGCAACGCCGCGGGTACGATCACGCGCGCCGTGGCCTCGACCCTGGCTGCTATGCCCCGCGACGCGGAGCTGGTCGTCGGCAATGACTCGTCGTCGGATTCGACGGTCGGCGAGGCCATCCGCGGCGCGTCGCGCAGGGGAGTGGTCGATCCGCGCCTGCGCATCGAGGACATCACCCCGGGCGAGGGCGGCGTCTCCCGCGTCCTCACCCAGCTCATGGAACGCACCGACTCCCGCCTCGTCGGCCGCATGGACGCCGACGACGTGTCCCTCAAGGGCCGCTTCAAGCGCACGACGGCCGCCATCGAGCGCGGCGACGACATGGTCTTCACGCAGATGATCGAGCTGCGCGGCTCCCGCCCGGTGCCTCGTATGCCTTACGAGATCACGCCCGAGGACATGGGCTGGCACCTGCTGCTCACCAACCCCGTGTGCCACCCGACCATGCTGGCCACGCGCGAGATCATGGACCGCGTCGGCGGCTACCGCAGTGTTCCCGCCGAGGACTACGACCTGTGGATGCGCGTGGCGTCCGCGGGCGGTCGCATCCGCCGCATTGCGCCCTGGGGTCTGCTCTACCGCATCCACCCGGGCCAGGTCACGGGAAACGCCTCGTGGCGCTCGGATTCGTGGAAGAACCCCGAGCAGGCGCAGGCCTTCGCCGACCTGTCGCGGTCTCTGACGGGCCAGGAGCTGCCGCGCCTGGTCTCGCTCGTTTCGCTTCCTCGCGAACAGGCCGAGCGTGAGCTCGACCGATTCGTGCAGGTCTACACTCAGGGGGTCGCGTCTCGACCCGCACAGTCCCGCCGCGCTCTGGAGCGCAGGCTGAATGCGCGCGCCGCGTGGGTGCGCTCTCACCTCCAAGGAGAACAGTCATGATCCTTACCCCTCCGCCCACGGGCGGCCAGCAGATCCTCCGTCACGCCCTGGCGCGCCGCTGGAGGTCGATTGCTGCGGGGACCGCGGCTGGTTTGGTTCTCGGCGTCGCCGCTGCCTTCGGCATTCCCTCAACGCACACGGCGACGGTGTCGATGACCGTGACGTCTCCGTCCCCGACGCCGGCCCCCGTCGTGCGCGCCTCCCTGTCGAACACGACGGACATGGTCACCGAGCAGGGCATCGCGAAGTCTGCGACGGTCCTGGATGCGGCGGCTGAGAAGCTCGGCGGCGGCGTGACCGCTTCCGAGCTGCGCTCCAACATGGACGTGTCGGGCGACACGAATGGCACGATCGTGAAGATCGAGTATTCGGCACCGACCCGCGCCGAGGCCGTCGCGGCCGCGGACGCGATCGCCGAGTTCTACCTGCAGCAGCGCACATCCCTCGTCGAGCAGCGCGCCGACGAGATGGCCGCCGCCGCGAACGAGGACATCGCCGCCCTGGAGGCCGAGCTGGGGACCCTGCAGCCCACCGTCGACGAGGACGGCAAGGTGACGGAGGACCCGCGCGCCGACGAGGTGACGAAGGAGATCAACAAGATCAAGGAGCAGGTCGCCCAGCTGGAGCCGTACCACGCCAGCGCCGGCCTCGTGATTACGAGCGCTGACGCCTCGAGCGACACGGTGGAGCCCTCCAAGGCTCGCCTCATCCTGATTTTCACCGTCGTCGGCGTCTTCGCCGGCCTCGTGCTGGTGCTCCTGCGCGAGACGCGCGCCCGCTCGCTGGCCTCGCCCACGCAGCTGGCCGACCTGACGGCTCTGCCCGTGTGGAGCGCCGAGGAGGGCACGCCCGAGCCGTGGCTCGCCCCCACCCGCATGCTTGCGATGGCGATCGACCGTGACCACTGGGTCGACCTGATCGTCGACGCGTCCGACCCGCAGGCGCGTGACCTGCACCGCGTCCTGTCTGCCTCGCTGGCCGAGACCCGCGTGCCCGCGCCGCGCCTCATCGACATTACGCAGCCGCTGGCCTCTCTGCTGGACGAGGTCCGCCCCTCCCGTCACGTGCTCGTCGCCGTGCGCAAGGGCCACGACCTCAAGGATCTGCACGCCCTCCTCGACGAGCTCGCCATCATCAACCGCGAGGTGAACGGCATGATCTACCTGGGTGACCAGGTGGTCGCGTCCACCGGCTCCGCTCCCGCGGCTCCCGCTCGCCCGGCCGAGGTCATCGTCCCCGTGGACCAGGCTGTGACTGAGACCGTCAGCCGGGTTCCGGCTCAGGATACTGCTGACGCCGAGAAGGCATCCGTCGAGTCCACTCCGACAAAGGAAACGGAAGACACCGCCGAGTCCAAGAAGTCGGGCAGCAAGGGTGCGACTTCCTCGAAGAAGGGCACAAAGTGAGCGCCGAGGAGACCACCGTGGCCGACGCAAAGGCGGCCTCCATCTGGCACGTTGACCGCACCGCGCGCGTCTCCCAGCTGATTTCGGGCGACCCGTCGGATCCGCGAGCGCTCGTGCTCGTGCGCGATAACGGCCGTAACTCGGCGTTCGTGGAGATTGACGGCACGGACCATCCGGAGACTGATCCGCGTGTCCTCGAGGTCGAAGCGGCTCCCGCTCGCGGCTGGGAAGAGGGCGCGGGCGCTGACGTGGACGCGACTGTCGTCATGTGCACGGTCGGCTCCTGCGACATGCTCGAGGACGCGGTGCGCGCCATCCTCGCGCAGGATCATCAGCGTTTCACGCTGGTTGTTGTCGATAATGCGCCGGAGACGGGCCTGACCCGCGAGAAGCTCGCGGGCATCGAGGACACGCGCCTGACCATCGTGTCGGCGTCGCGTCCTGGCCTGTCGCGCGCCCGCAACCGCGGCGTGCTCGCGGCTCGCGGCGAGGTCATCGTCTTCACGGACGACGACGCGATCGTCGACCCGCATTGGCTGACCGCCATGATCGACCCGTTCACGGCCTCGCCGTACGTGGCCGCGACGACGGGTATCGCCCTGCCCCTGGAGCAGCGTTACGCGCCCCAGCGGTGGTTCGAGTCGCGCGGCGGCTTCCCCAAGGACATGTCCCCGCGCGTGTGGTGCGTCGGCGATATTCCCGAGGGCCTGGAAGCCCTGGGCGAGAAGGGTGACGGCGGCCCGCTGTTCCCGATCACGACCGCCCGCGTGGGTGCTGGCGTGTGCATGGCGATGCGCCGCGACGTCCTCATGGAGGTCGGCCCCTTTGACCCGGCTCTGGGCGCTGGCACCTCGACGCGCGGCGGCGAGGACCTCGACATGTTCGCGCGCATCCTGGCCACGGGTGACGTCATCGTTCATACGCCCGACGCGCTCGTGCACCATCGTCACCGCGTCGACGAGGCCGGCCTGGACAAGCAGATTCGAGGCAACGGCTCCGGCATGGCTGCCCTCCTGACGAAGGCGATCATCGCGAAGCCCTCCGTGCTCGCTACCCTGGCGACCCGAGTGCCCGGCATCCTCAAGCGCGTCAAGCCCGGAGGTGCCCGCGTCGCCGGCACCGACGAGGACGTGCCCGGCTCGCTCACCACCTCCGAGATCAAGGGATTCCTCGAGGGCCCCTTCCTGTACCTGTCCTCGCGCAAGCGCAACAAGCTCGGTGCCCCGCGTCAAGACCAGCAGGCGGGTGCGCAGGAGAGTGCAACCCCGTCGAGCAGCGCTGAGGAGGCCCAGGCCTCGTCCGCGACTGAGACGACCGGCGAAGGGAACGGTACCGCGTGAGCCCGCGTCGAGGACTCTGGGCCAAACCCGCCCCCGCCCGCATCGGGCCGCTGAGAGAGGACGCGCAGGACCTACCTGCGTGGCCTTTCGTCGTGGCTTATTCGGCGTACTTCCTGTGGTGGGTGCTCGGCTCCGGTGACCTGATGTGGCCGCTGTTCGCGACCGTCATGCTCGTGTTCATGATCGGTCGTCACGGCCTGCGCTTCCCGCCTGGAACCATCCTGTGGGTGTTTTTCCTGGCGTGGGTGCTGGCCTCGATGACGATGCTGGATACGGGTGGGCGCGTGATCGGCGCGTTCTACCGTTTCTTGCTGGAGCTGTCGCCCGGTGTCTTCGCGGTCTACGCGTTCAACGCGCGCAAGTCCCTGAGCGTGCGCACGATCGTCGGCACGATGTGGGGCTTCCTGGCTTCGACCACCATTGGCGGCTTCATCGCCATGGCGGCGCCGACGCTGCGCTTCAAGACGCTCATGTACTACCTGGTGCCGCGCGCCCTGCACTCCAACGATTTCGTCAAGGAGTTTACGAGGCGCGCGACCACCCAGTGGAACCCGTCGTCCTGGATCCTCTCCGACCCGCGCCCGTCCGCCCCCTTCATCTATTCCAATACCTACGGCAACGTCTATTCGCTGATCTTCCCGCTCGCGCTCATTTTCGCCTACGTGCTGTGGCGCGAGCGTTCCAAGTGGCGTGTCGTCGTGGCCGCCGTGTGCGCCCTGTCGGTCATCCCGGCCGCGGCGACGCTCAACCGCGGCATGTACATCGGCCTCATCGTCATCGTCGTGTGGGTGGGATTCCAGCGCCTGCGCGCGGGTGCCTGGCGGACCGTCCTGGGCATTATCGCGGCGATCGGCGTGGGCGTGGGCGCGTGGCTGGCGACCCCGGCCTCGCAGTCGCTCCTCGAGCGCGTCGCGGCCTCCTCCTCGACGGAGGACCGCGCCTCTAACTACCTGGAGACCCTGTACGAGCTCCAGCAGTCCCCGCTCCTGGGCTTCGGTGCCCCGCGTCCCTCGGCCTCGCCGTGGCTGCCCTCTCTGGGCACGCAGGGTCAGTTCTGGACGGTCATCTTCTCCTACGGCCTGGTCGGCCTGGCCCTGTTCCTCGCCTTCTTCCTGCGCATGGTCCCGCGCATCTGGCGCGCCACGGACGTGTACGGCTCAATCCTGGGCGGCATCATCCTGGCGACCCTGGTCGAGCAGTTCTACTACGGCATGAACACGGGTCTCATGATCTCCGTCGTGGCGGTCGCGCTCCTGTCGCGCCACCTGGAGGAGGAAAACGACCCGATCAAGCGCGCCCAGGCCGAACGCGAGGGCGTCGCGAGCACCGGCGGCGTCGCGGGAACCGTCCGCGCCGAGCGCGCCGTGCGCATGGGGCAATGGACAAGCCCCGCCGCGAACGACGGGGCTTTTGCCACTGCGATGCTTGAGCGACTCAACAAGTCGGGTCGTCGGGGAACGAGAAACCGGACAGCTTCCACGCGCCGCCGTCGTTCACAAACTCAAAATAGGTGAGGGCGCGGGTCATGGTCGTGTCGTCCGTCAGCGCAGTGCCCGCGTCGTTGAGGACGCGAACGTTAGAAGAGTCGACGCACGCCGAGACCGTAATGTTTCCCGCCCCGTCATCGCTGATGATGTGGACGTCCTCAAGGGTGGGCGTTCCCGTGGCGTGGGTGCCGTCCCTGGTCCACTCGAGGGCCTGCGCGTCGAACTCCTCCAGCGCGGAAGCGGTGAGCACGGAGGACAGGTCGGTCGCGCGCGCCTGCGCGGGATCCGCGTACGCGTCCCACAGGGTGTTCATGACGAAGCTGGCCTGCCCGGCGGCCTCAGAATCCGTGGCCAGCGAGCCGGACGCATTGGCCGGGCCGCCCGACTGCGGAGCGATGGTCTTGGGAACGGACTGCGGAATGTCCGACTGTGCCCCGTCGTCGGGGCTTTGCGCGCCGGAGGCAGCGGAGGCCGCCGCTTCGGTGTCGGACGAACCCGTCAGGCGCACAAAGCCAACGATGACGAGCGCGATGATCAGCAAAATGGCGGCTGCCAGCAGAATCTTCTTGCGAGCAGGGGAGAGCGAATTGATGAAGTCCATGTGTATCCCATCGGTCGGTTATAGAGAAAGGCTACCGCGCGGTAGCGGGAAGGTTAATCATGAGTGAGGCAAATCAAGCCAGGCGTTCCCTCGCGCGCGGGGGCATCGTCGGCTTCGTCGGAGCGGCCGCCTCGGCAGTCCTAGGCTTCGCATTCACGATCATCCTCTCGCGCATGCTCGGTGCGCAGGGTGCTGGCATCGTCACCCAGGCGACGGGCGTCTTCGCGATCGTCATGGCTCTGGCCAAGGTGGGCCTCGACTCCACCGCAATCTACCTGATGCCTCGCCTCTCCCTGGATGCGCCCGAGGAGATCCGCGCGACGCTGTCCTTCATGGCCTCCATGACGGTGGGTGTGTCCACCGTGTGCGTCCTCATTCTCGAGGCCGTGGCTCCCTTGATCTGGAACGCTGACGTCGCCGCATCCACCCGAGCGGTGCTCTGGTTCGTGCCGATCGGTGCCCTCACTCTGGTTGCCTCCGCCGCTCTGCGGGCGCTCGGCAACATGCGCGAGTACGTCCTCGTCCAAAATCTGCTCCTGCCCGGCCTACGCCCCCTTCTCGTCGCGCTCGCTGCCGCGTTCACCGGGTCGCTGGCCTTCGTGTCGGTCGCGTGGGCGCTGCCCTTCGTCGTCGTCCTGGTGGCCTCGTGGTGGCTCCTGCTGCGCCACATGCCCTCGGCCGCGGACTCCGTGGGGCGCTGGCCGAGTGCGCGCCGCCGCCGCCAGGTCATCTCCTTTGCCCTGCCTCGAACCCTCACCGCCGGCCTCGAGCAGGCGCTGCAATGGCTGGACGTCCTCCTCGTCGGCCTCCTCGCGGGGGACGCGGCCTCGGGTATCTACGGCGGCGCGATCCGCTTCATCCAGGCAGGTATGGTCGTCGACACGGCCCTGCGCGTCGTCGTCTCCCCGCAGTTCTCTAAGCTCCTCCACCAGGGCAAGACCAAGGAACTGCGCGACCTGTACAGCACCGCCTCGATCTGGCTCGTCCTGTTCGCCGCCCCCATCTACGCGCTCATGGCGATCTACGCGCCCGCGCTCATGCGCATCCTCGGCGACGGCTTCGCCCCCGGTGCGAACGTCCTCGTCGTGCTGTGCATCGGCTCCATCGTCACTTTCATGGCGGGAAATATTCACTCACTGCTCATCATGAGCGGCCGCTCGGGGTGGGCGGCAATCAACAAGGTCGTGGTCCTCACGCTCAACGTTGTGGGTAACATCATCTTTATTCCTCGTGGAGGAATGGTGGCTGCGGCCATCGTGTGGGCCGTGTGCATGGTGCTTGACGCGGCCATGGCAACCGTTCAAGTCTCGCGTTTTATCGGTGTGACACCCAAATTGTCGGAAGTGGTCAAGCCTATCCTTGTCGTGGGCGTGTCCGCAGTGATTCCGGGCGGGTGTATAGCGTGGTGGCTCGGGCGCGACTCCTTCGTTGCGACCGTCGTGGGTTCTGCCCTCTCAATCCTCGCTTTTGCTTGTGTTTGCTGGGCGTTCAGGGATCGTCTTCACCTCTCGGGACTTGGGTCCTTAGCGAGGAGTCGTCGGGGCTGACAATGGGGCGCGTGATGCACCTGTGAAAGTGGGTCTTGACCACCCGGTTGATCTAACAGGGATTGTTGTGTAATTATTTATGCAACAAGTTCCCGTTATCTCCGAAAGGTCGTGTCATGGCTTCCGTGCTTTCGCGCCTTGCAATCCTTGCAACCGCGCCGATTGTCGCCTGCGCTTCCCTCGCACTCGCTCCGATGGCACAGGCTGTTGGTGCAGGTCAAGGGGATTCTGCACCCGGTCAGGCTGCCGTTCATGATGGTCTGAGTGCCGCCACCGCCGCAGCGTCGTGCTGGGATATTAAACAGCGGAATCCCGAGGCAACGGACGGAGCCTACTGGCTCCAGACTCCCGCGATGGATCACCCCGAACAGTTCTTTTGTGACCAAACGACAGATGGTGGCGGTTGGGTCATGGTCGGCCGCGGCCGCGAAGGATGGGAATCCTGGAGCGGCGGCAAGGGTGATCCCGCGAAGCTGACCTCCCGCTCGCGTACCCCGGGTGACTTCGATGTCGTTCAGCTGTCCAACAAGGCCATCACCGAGCTGCTCAACAACGAGCCGGTCAAGGACCAGGCTGACGGCGTGCGCGTCATGCGTTCGTGGAGCGCGTCGGGCCGCTACTACCAGACGGTCGACCTGCAGTTCCCGAAGATGACGGACTTCGTGTGGCCCTTCAAGATGGCCCACCCGATCAACATTCAGCTCGATAAGGGTGGTTGGCGCCCCGGCGTCATGTGGAGCCAGACCGGCTACGACAATGAGTGGAACGGCCTGCAGACCTACCCGAGCGCCCGCACGACGGGCTGGCTGATGGGGTGGGGCTACGGCGCACAGGCCTCTAACTGGGGCGGCGACGTTTCCTCCGCCAACTCCTATTTCCGCAAGTCCGGCCTGACGGTCTTCCCCTACGCCGAGGTCTACGTGCGTCCGCGCATCTCCTCGGACTCGTCCTCCTTCACTCGCATCCCCGACGAGGGTATGAGTGGCTCCACCGTCTCTGGAGCGGTCTCCAACTTCGCCGCGAAGACCTCGTGGGGCGTGAGCGGTAACCTCAACGGTTCCGTGAAGGAAGGCAGCATCCAGGTGCAGGCGCTCGCTCAGGTCGGTTCCACCATGTACGTGGGCGGCAACTTCACCGGCGTCAAGCAGGGCGACAAGGGTGCGGAGATCTCCTCGCGTGGCCTCGCCGCCTTCGACGTGAACACCGGTAACTTCACCGGCCAGACCTTCGACTTTAACGCCCAGGTCAAGGCCCTCCTGGCTCTGCCCGACGGACGTCTTCTCGTCGGCGGCGACTTCACCCGCGTCAACGGCGAAACCCACGTCGGTACCGTCGTCATCAACCCCTCGACCGGCCAGATCGACCCCTCCTGGGACCTGCAGATCGTCAACGCGCTGCGCGGCGGTTCTGTGAGCGTGCGCGCCCTGACCTACTACGACGGCAACGTCTACCTGGGTGGCTCCTTCACCCACCTCTCGGGTGGCGGCAGCTCCAAGGTCTACGCCCGTAACGCCGGACGCGTCTCCCTGAGCTCGCGCCCCGATCGCTCGTGGAACCCTGAGATCAGCGGCTCCGTCCAGGCAGTCGGCGTCTCCGAAGCCAACAGCGCCTTCTACGCGGGCGGCCACTTCACCACCGCGCACGGCAACCAGCGCGCCTGGTACGCAGCCAAGTTCTCCACGCAGGCCGGTGCTGCCCTCGACACGAATTTCTCCTTCGAGCCCTCGGCTCCCTCCGCGGGCAAGTATCAGCAGACCATCTCCTCGGCGGGAGACCGCGTGTACATCGGCGGATCCGAACACTCCCTGTTCGGCTACGACGCCGCCAGCAACCAGCGCCTCTCCGGTGCCATGATGTTCAGCAACGGCGGCGACCTGCAGGCCAGCACCGTCTCCGCGAAGGGCGTCATCTACGGTTCCTGCCACTGCTCGGATGCGACGTACCAGGACATGTACACCTGGTCTATGAACATGTCCTGGTCTCGCGTCGACGAGATCAAGTGGGTCGGAGCCTGGGACGCTGCCACCGGCCAGAGCCTCAAGTGGACTCCCTTCGAGCTGTCCTCGCGTCGCAAGACCGGTGCCTGGGCCCTGACCACTGACAGCAACGGCAACCTGTGGGTGGGTGGCGACTTTACCCTCTCCCACACCGACGCCACGCACACCCAGTGGAACGGCGGCTTCGCCCGCTACGACAACCGCGACAACATCGCGCCCGACGCGCCGACCCTGCTGCGTTCCTCTGCGGCCACCGCCTCGACCGTGACCCTCGCCTGGGAAGGTGTCTCGGACGCCGTCTCCTACGAGGTCCTGCGCGATGATCGTCCGATCGCCACTTCCGACACCACCAGTGTTGAGGTGCCGCGCGGCGGTGAGAACCGCTTCTTCGTGCGCGCCGTGGACGCCGAGGGCAACCGCTCCGCGACCACCCCGGTCTACACCGCGCCGACCTACGGCCAGGTCGATCCCGCCAACCCCATCCTCCTCGAGGCGGGTGCCACCTGGAGCTACCGCGCCGAAGCCAGCGCCGCACCCGAGAACTGGGCCCAGACCTCGTTCGACGACTCCGCGTGGCCGACCGGCGCAGCACCCCTGGGCTACGGCGATGCTGCGATCGCGACCCAGATCGCCACCAAGGGCTCGCGCCCTGTGACGACCTACTACCGCTCGCACTTCCAGGTGGCCGACGCGAACGCCCTCAAGGGTGTGACCATCAAGTACCTGGCCGATGATGGCGCCGTCGTCTACGTCAACGGCGTCGAGGTGGACCGCACCCGCATGGGATCCGGCACTGTCAGCTACGCGACCCGAGCCGACGCTGCGCCCAACTACGCCGCGGCCTCCTCTTCGCTCTCCGAGGTCTTCGTCCCCGCCTCCGCGCTTGAGACCGGCGACAACGTCATCGCAGTGGAAACGCACGTCAACTACCTGCGCACCCCGACCGTGTCCATGCAGGCGTCCATCGTCCGCGTGGATGGCACCCCGGAGAACAACAGCTCTGTTCCCTCCGACCACAACACTGAGTCCGACGATGCGACGAAGCCGATCAACGCGGCCACCGTCAAGTCCGGCACGGTCATCGACACCGGTGCCGAGTGGAACTACTGGACCTCCACGAACGAGCCGGCCTCCGACTGGGCCACCACCGGCTCGCTCGCGAGCTGGAACCGCGGCTCCGGCCCGATCGGCTGGGGAGACGACGGCGCGGCCACCGCCCTCGACATTGCGAAGAAGGACCGCGCGGTCACCTACTACTTCGCACGCGACATCGACCTGGGTACGATCAGCGCAAACACCTCTCTGACCGTGAAGGTGCGCGCGGATGATGGTGCCGTCCTGCGGGTCAACGGCAAGGTCGTCGACACGAAACGTATGACCGATGGAAACATTACTCATACGACTTACGCGAACGCGGCCGTGAGCGCGGCCAAGGCGTCGTCCGACCTGCTTGAGGTCACCATCCCCGCGAGCCTCTTGACGAGCGGCGTCAATCGCATCGGCGTCGAGGAGCATCTCAACTACAAGGGAACGCCCTCGATGACCTTCGATCTGAACGCAACTCTCGTCAAATAGCGGAAAACCGTGCTTCTTTGCCTGTGTTTGCGAGGAGTCGGAGTTGCTGATAGTGCATCTTGACAACTCGTGAACCAGGTTGACAAGTGGAGCCCCTGCCGTGATGGTGGGGGCTCCCTTGTATGTGGTCAACCACTCCCGTTTTGCGCTAACCAAGTGGTTGAGCGGGGGCGATTAACGTGACACTATAGAAGTAACCATTTACGCAATACCTGTGAGGACCCCATGAGCTTTATGCGCCGTTGCTTGGCGCTCGGACTGGCATCAGTGACCGGTCTGGGCGTGCTTGCATTTTCTCCGGCTGCCAACGCAGCCGCCGACCCGCTTCACGACGGTCTGAGCGAGGCCACAGCAGCGGCCTCGTGCTGGGAAATCAAGCAGAATGACCCCAGTTCGAAGGACGGAACCTACTGGCTGCAAACGCCCACCATGGACGCGCCCGGTCAGTTCTTCTGTGACCAGACCACCGAGGGCGGTGGCTGGGTCATGATCGGTCGCGGCCGCGAAGGCTGGGAGACCTGGAGCCAAGGGAAGGGCGACCAGGAGAAACTCAAGACCCGCCCGCGTACGGCCGGTGACTTCGACGTCGTCCAGGCCTCGCACGAAACCGTCAACGGCCTGCTCGGCGGCACTGCGGTCTCCGACCTCGACGACGGCATCATGGTCCAGCGCGCCTGGAACCACAAGGGCAGCGCCTACCAGACCGTGCGCATGCGCTTCCCGAAGATGCGCGACTTCATCTGGCCCTTTAAGAGCGCCCACCCCGTGGACGTGAAGTTCAACCGCGAATGGTGGGTGAACGGCGGCATCGTGTGGTCTGGCTTCGGTACGAACGCCGGCTGGGGATACGTCAATCTGACTGCCTCTGCGCAAAACAAGTACACGATGGGCTGGGGCTACGGCCCCCTCGCCACGTCCTGGTACGACACCTCCTCCTCGACGTCATACTTCCACCGCAACGGATCGATCATCAACCCCTACGCCGAGGCCTACATCCGCCCGCAGCTGCGTTCCAACGACTCCGGGTTCAAAGCGATCGGTGACGGCGGCGTCGCGGCTGAGCAGCAGAAGGCATCCGCCTCCGAGTTTGCGTCCCCCATGTCCTGGGGTGTGACCGGCAACCTCAATGGTTCCATCCAGGAAGGCAACATTCAGGTCCAGGCATTCGAGCAAATCGGCTCGACTATGTACGTCGGCGGCAACTTCACCGGCGTCAAGAAGGGTAAGAACGGCCAGGAGATCGCCTCCAGTGGCCTCGCCGGATTCGACGCGACGACGGGGGAGTGGAACGGTCAGACGTTCTCCTTCAACAACCAGGTGAAGGACCTTGCTGAGCTGCCGGGCGGCAAGCTGCTCGTCGCCGGTGACTTCACGAAGGTCAACGGCGAAACCCATGTCGGCACGGTCCTCATCGATCCTGCGACCGGCCAGATCGACCCGTCGTGGACCCTCCAGGCGCGCACCGGAACCAACGGTGGCCGTGTCTCGGTGAAGTCCATCAAGATCATCAACGATCGCATCTACCTGGGTGGTATCTTCACCCACTTCCAGGGCAACGGCGCGTCGTGGACCTACGCCCGTAACGGTGCCCGTCTCGACATCAACGGCAAGCCCGACCGCACATGGAACCCCGAGTTCAATGGCTCCGTCATCGATATTGATGTCGACGAGAACGAGGACTACTACTACGCGGCCGGCTACTTCACGCGCGCCCACAACCAGGTTGTTGAAAACGCGGGCCGAGTCTCCACTGCCGCTGGCGCTGCGCTGGACTCGTCCTGGACCTTCCAGCACTCCTTCCTGATCGGCAAGTACCAGCAGACCGTTACCGCGCGCAACGGCCGCGTCTACTTCGGCGGCTCGCAGCACTCGCTCTTCGGATACAACTCCGACTCGATGACCCGCACCTCGGGTTCCATCACCATGCAGAACGGCGGAGACGTCCAGGCGAGCACCCGCTCCGCCACAGGCGTCGTATATGCCTCCTGCCACTGCTCCGACTTCGCCTTCCAGGACGCCTACCACTACCTGTCGCTGGGCACCTCCTGGACGCGTGCCGACGAGATCCAGTGGGTCGGCGGATGGGACGAGGCCACCGGCCGCCAGATCGGCTGGACCCCTTACCGTCTGGGATCCTTGCGCTCCACCGGCGCGTGGGCCCTTGAAATGGGTGACGACGGCGCGCTGTGGGCGGGCGGCGACTTCAACTACTCCTACACGTCGCTCACCTCGGGACAGTGGTCCGGTGGCTTCGTGCGCATGCCCGCACGCAATGCCACCGCCCCCGCGGTCCCCGCGAACCTGCGCGCCTCAGGCGGCAACTCCCAGCAGGTGACCCTCAAGTGGTCGAGCGTGCCCGGAGCTGCCTCCTACGAGATCCTGCGTGACGACCGCACGGTCGCCACGACCACGGACACCAGCGCGAGCGTCCCGCTGGGCGGAAACAACCGCTTCTTCGTGCGCGCCGTCGCCTCCGATGGCCTGCGCGGCGCGTCCACGCACGCGTACGTGGTTAACTCCAACGGTAAGCCCGCCCAGCCCGATGACTCCTCGCTGCTCGTGGACGAGGACGACACCTGGGCGTACCACTGGTCGACCGATCCGGTCGCCGACAACTGGGCCCAGACCTCGTACGATGATTCCTCCTGGAGCCGCGGCGCCAGCCCGATCGGCTACGGCGGCCCCGGACTCAACACGACGCTGACCCCGGGCGCGGCCAAGACCCGCCCCGTCACCACCTACGCACGCGTGAACTTCACGGTTGCTGATCCCAGCGCCATCGGTGGTGTCAACGTCGCCGTGACGGCCGACGATGGTGCCGTCGTGTACGTCAACGGCACCGAGGTCGTCCGCCAGCGCATGGCTGATGGAACTGTCGACGCCTCCACCTTCGCGTCCGCGTCCGTTTCGACGCCCGCGGCGCGAGCCGACCGACAGCTCGTCTTCGTTCCCGCGTCATCCCTGGTCGCAGGCACGAATACGCTCGCCGTCGAAACGCACCTCAACTACCGCTCCAGCTCGTCGATGACCATCGACGGCATGGTCAAGGTCGTCGCCAAGGGCGATGAGCCCGCGCCCGCGCCTGCCCCCGACCCGGAGCCGCAGCCCGAGCCGCAGCCCAACCCGCCGCTCACGCCCGACCCGGACAAGCCGCTCGAGGTCCTCGACGTGTCCGCGCTGAACTTCGGACCCTTCCTGTACTCGGGCATGTACTGGAACTACTGGAACTCCAAGGAAGCGCCCGACGCCAAGTGGAACTCCACCGCCGACCTGTCCGAGTGGAAGCACGGCGCCAGCCCGCTCGGCTGGGGCGACCGCGACGCAGGCACGCCCTTCGATCTGCCCGCCAAGGACCGAGCCATCACGAACTACTTCGTTCGTGACGTCAACTTCGGAACCCTCAGCGCAGACTTCGAGGTCGTCCTCAACGTCCGCGTCGACGACGGTGCCGTGATCTACGTCAACGGCACCGAGATCCAGCGAGTCAACATGCCCGAGGGCACTATCGACGCCAACACGCGAGCCTCCTCCAACGTGGGGCTAGCCAAGGCGAAGGATAACCTCGTGCGCATCACGGTCCCGCGCAAGGTCCTCAAGGACGGCGTTAACCGCATCGCCGTCGAGGAGCACGCCAACTACGCGGGCGCCACATCCGTCACCTTCGACATGAAAGCAAGCCTGCTGAGGTGAACCCGATGACTGACCAGTCAACCCCCGCTGGCGGCCCGGAATTCCCCGAGGCCGCCGGCGAGGTCGGCACCCCTACCGACCCCGCATTCGACGCCATGGCCCAGCGCGTGCTCACCAGAGGGCACGCCACCACATGGCTGAACCACTGGTCGCTCCTACACGCCGACTTCCGTGCGCTTACGCGCATGAACACCGTCGGCTTCGATGGAACCCTGCTGCAGATGCGTCTGCGCGCGGCCGGGCACGAGGTCTCTCGCACCTCCGCCGACCTCGTCCTGCCGCATGTCTTCGACCGCCTCGACGACGGCACCCGTATCACGCTCATCGGTGCCGTTCCCGAGGCCGGCCAGGCCGCCGCCGAGCGCCTGTCACGTTTCAACGTCCAGGTCATCGACGGGTACCAGGGCCTGCGCCGCTTCAAGGCAGAC
>QWBZ01000884.1_pt1 | contig 17190 bp, 10 predicted proteins | sample 1972441 | NCBI WGS metagenome assembly QWBZ01 (sample SAMN09866721, study PRJNA288562) | Human oral metagenome isolate term6_saliva, whole genome shotgun sequencing... | isolation source: mouth | host: Homo sapiens | place: USA: California
ATAGCCTTTTGTATAAGCAACTTCTATTATAGCACGAATAGATCCCCAATCAATGATTGTATTTATTTGTGAAAAGAATGTCTGCTTGACCTTTCTTTGCCCAAGGAATAGGTCAGCAAAACTTGAAGAGGATAACTTTTGTTTCATGCTATAAAGGTACAAAAAATATTTAAGAAAGACAAATTATAGGAGGAGTTTTGCAGAGGTCTCATCATATTTATCGCTGTAATGTTGATAGCTGTAGTTATAGGAATAGTTCACCACAGCCTTGCCTTCGCGGCCACGTTTGGTGGTCACAATCACGACACCATTGGCCGCACGTGCACCATAAATGGCTGTTGCCGAAACATCTTTCAGCACTTCAATGCTCTCAACATCATTGGGATTGAGGAAGTTGAGCACGCTTTGTGTGCCGGGATCCATGCGCCCGTTTTCACCTTTTTGTTGATCGAGTTTCGCAATAGGGAGTCCGTCAACAATATAAAGTAGCTCGTTGCTGGCATTCACTGAGCCGGCTCCACGAATGAGAATATCGAGTCCTCCACCGGGTTGTGCCGAGTTTTGCCGCACATAAAGTCCGGCAGCTTTACCCGCAAGCATGTGGGCTGCCGATGCAACTCCCGCCACAGCCAAGTCGGTTTCCTTTCACACTTGATACTGCTCCCGTGAGATCGCGCTTCTTCATCGTTCCATAACCCACCACCACTACTTCGTCTAAGCCTTTCGCTTCTTCGGCCAGTGTGATGCGCATGCCGTTGTGAGCTTTTACGGTTTGTGACGAAAAGCCCACGTAGGAGATGGTCAACATGCTGCCGGGTGTGGAGGCAATCAAAAACACACCGTCGGCATTGGTGATGGTGCCAGTCTTCTTTCCCCGTTCAATCACGGTAGCACCCACAATGGGTTCGCCGTGCTCATCGGTCACTGTTCCCGTGAGGGCGCGTTGGTTTACTTTCGACGAGTGCTGTTGCATCGTGCTAATTGTACCCACGTTTGCCACCTGGTTTGGCGTGAAGGACGATGCGAACATGCCCAAAGGAGCCAGCAGTAGCAAGGACGACAAAGAGCGATGCATCATGTGCCCGCGTCTTGTCTCTTGTCTTCTTTTCTTTAGCATATAAGTTGGTATAAAGTTTAATAGTCTGAATAAAGTAGTACCGTCTTATGCCCTATGGGCACAACAGCAACAAAATGCCGCATGAAAGATTAGCTTTCGGCGCGGCGTTTCAGATGAATTTGGTGGGCACCCACCTGCATTCGTGCTTCAGCGATGGTGGCTAAATTGCTGATGACCGTCGCGATCGAGTCACGAATAATGAGCTTTCCATAAAGACGTTGATGCTGCAAGCTGCCATCTACCACAATCTTTTGTCCGAAATAGTGGGTCAGGCGCGAGGCTACGTCGCCTAACTCGTTGCCATTTAAATGCAAGATGCCTTGCAGATGGGCGAAATAATCGGCAGGCGAAACTTGCTCGCGCGACACAAATTGCTCGCCCGAGATGTTCAAACGCTCGTTGGGATGAATGCGCACCTGGTCATTGTTGCGCGTTTCCACCTCCACCAATCCCTCTAAAAGGGTTACACCTGCTGCATGACTGTCATAATTGTCGACGCTGAATTTGGTGCCCAACACCTTCACATCAAAGTTATCGGTGTGGATAATAAAGGGGCGTTTGGCATTGTGCACCACCTCGAAATAACCTTCACCTTTAATCGAAACATCGCGTGTGTGCCCCCGAAAAACGGAGGGATAGGACAGCTCGGTGCGCGAATTGGCAATCACACGGCTGCCATCGGGCAAGGTTACGTGCAACGTGTCGTTGCGTCCTACGATAATTTGCCGCATCACTGGCAGCTGTTCGGCCACTTGTTGCACGGACTTTTGCGCACGCTCCATCCACACAATGCCACTCCACAGGGCGCAAAGCAGCAACGGAACCACCACTGCAGCCACGCGCAGAAGATGCTTTTTGCGCAGATGACGACGCTCAACCGACATCTTGGCATAGGTCTTTTGCATGATGTTTGCCACATCTATCGCCTCGGGTTCGCTGCGCAACACAAAGTCCTCTAACACCATTTCGTCGTTGGTGCTTTCAAATTTAATATCATCAATCTTCTTGTTCATCGTTATCGTTAAATATTTGTGGAGAGAAAATGGAGCACCATCTACCGTGCCAACGCAAAATGTTGCGTGCGCATCAGCGTGCTGCGTAGCGTTTTAATGGCGAAATTCACGTGATAATTCACCGTCGAAACCGTGATGTCTAACAGCTCGGCAATCTCAATATAGGGCATGTGTCCTACCTTAGCCAAGAAAAATACGTAGCGGCATTTAGGCGGAAGACGTTCGATGGCAGCATTCAGCAAAGTCAAATCTTCGCGGGAAATGAGCGTGTCGCAAGGCGTACACATCTCAGGAAACAAGAAATCTTGCATACCGAAATAATCCACACCGATGGTGTTTCCCCGCCGTTTCTCGCGCCGCAAGTAGTCAATGGCTTTGCGATGCACCACCCGACACAGCCAACTGCGCACATTGTTGAGCTCGACCAACTGCTTACGCCGTTTCCAAGTTTCAAAGAAAACGTCGCTCACCACTTCTTCGGCCATCTCCTTATTGCCCAAAATGCCATAGGCATGGGAATAGAGCATGCTCGAAAAACGTTGTATCAAGCTATTAAATCCCAATTCGCTGCCGGCAGCAGCCAGCAACAGTTCATGATAAGGCGCATCCATAGTTCTCAATAGTTTATTGCTTTTTGACCAAAAGGTCGGTCTCTGTGCCATCTTCTTTCCGCTGTGAGAGCGTTGTCTAACAGGCCTTAGTCGATGGTTGTTCACTTTTAATGCACATGCAGATTGCGTTGCATGGTTTAAGTTAGCGATGCAAATATAAATAAAAATTTTATTTTATAGCCTCAATTCCGCAGCATTATTCCTTGTGAGGTATTTTTATATATTGAAGTGACATTTTGGGATTTATCCATTGATTTGGGATTTTTCCGGAGTTCTTGGTTCTTGCATAGGCATAAAATCCCCCACCCAAACCAATGGGGAAGTATGATAACTACAAAGAAATACTGTTTATTCTATGAAGATTTCAGCGTAGTAGGTTTTATTTGTATATAGGTTCAGAACGTTCCGTCTTCCTGTTCGCACCCATTTTGCTGGTACGCTGACAAAATGCAGGATAAAGACTTTCAGCCTGCTTGTTTTTTTCAAAGGCTTGACCTTCTCGCTGATATGACGGACGAGATAGAGATAGAAGTTCTTCAGCATAGCTGTAACCATCATGAAAACCATGTTCTCAGCCATGAAGGAAAAGGGCAGATGTGCCCAGCCGAAGTCATTGTTCTGTATGTCGAAGTTCTTTTCGCTCGCTCCACGTTCATTGTAGAATGTAATAATATCCTTCTCGGTAGATGTCCAGTTATTGGTGAGGATACAGCGGTATGTGTATATTACTCCGAACATATCCGTCTGTTCCCTGCCGTGCTTGTCTTTCAAAGGACTACGCTGTACGACAAGCCTGTATGACTTACCTTCGATGAGGTTGTCCATGCTGACAGAGGTGACATCGCATTTCTCATAACCATCTTCAATGCTCTTCCATTCTTTCAGCTGACGGAATTCCTCGTGTCGGCTGCCACAGTTGGCAGCACGTATATAGAACGTGTTGCAGCGTGACTCTACGGTTTGGATGATTTCCTTTGAGAACGACCCGCAGTCAGCACGGAAACGCTCTTTCACAACACCAAGTTCTGAGGTCACACGATCCATGATACGACGAAGCGTGTCCTCCTGATGAAATTTCACATTGGTGTTTCCGTCACGGTTCTCACCTCCGACTATGATGCCCCCGATGGAAGCCCAGCCTGGGAAATAACCATGATCCTGCTTGTAGGAATACTTTGCATCAAACTTGTGGGCCGGAATAAACTGGTGGTCAAAGTCCAAGTCAACATGGCTACCTACCTTTATAAGCCCCATTCTTCGTATCATTCTTAAAAGTAAGATGTTTAACTTCTCTGCCGTGTTGAAACTGTAAGATTTGCCGGAGGTTTCGCTCTTATAGACAACATTCTTTTCGGCAAGCTCCTTCAGTCCCCGACCCACTGTGTCGGCACCAGGTAATTGCGTATCAGGTCTCTGTCTGAACTGTTCTATAAGCACATTGATGTCCTCAAGACATTCTCCACCGCAAAGGTAGCTAAAGAAAAGAGACCCTAAAATGCTTCCATGGCTGAATGCCTTGCCACTGCTTCCACGTTTGCCCAACACGGATTCTGTAAGTTTTTCAAAACCCAACTTTGAGAAAACATCCATAATATGATAAATTCCTCCGAAAGAAGTGATATTCTCGTTTTTAATTGCTACCTTTGTCATGTCAGATTTTGTCTATTTGTTATGTTTGCAGCACTAAGATAGGTGAAAATTCTGACATATCCAAGTGTTTTGAGGATATTGTTTCTCAGGCACTTGGAGTTCTTAAAAGATTTTACGCTGCGGAATTAAGGTATAGCATAAAAGTAAATTATTTTTGAAAAGAAATAAAAAGACCTTGCCGTTCATGTCCTCCCCCACATGGGCGCATTACATGCTTTAATGACACTGCAAATGCGGAAAAGCGAATCCCTTTTGAAATTTATTCCGTGCACGCATTTCACCCGGCGTAGGTGCATTGCATTCGCCCACATGGGGTAATCAAACACATCACTCGTACCGCATTGCTTCCCTATCTTTTCCTATGATTTCACCACTCGCCCTGTTCTCATAAAATAAAATGATGGAGATTGCCACACAAAAACGTATAGATTGCGGAGTAAAGTGGTAAAGATTGTGGCATTATTTCATAGTAATTTAAAAGCATTTACACCTATTAATAATGAACAACCGAAACCGAACCTTTCTTCAGTTGCTTGTGGATGGCGGGAAAGCAAGTGGTTACAAGGAAGATTTATCCATTCGGTTCGGGGACAGGAAAGAGCGCCGTGCTCTCTATTTCAAAACGCTGATGTTGCAAAATAAAGGGCCATTTATGGTATTTTACTTGCTTTTCCCTTTGAATTCGTGTATTTTTGCAGGTACAGAAAACTTGATTTCGTGTAAAATTAACCATGCAAAAAGCTTGATTTCGTGCTATCCTGTGTGATAAAAACACTTGCCTTTTGGGGAAAATATAGACTAACGTATCCCCAACTCTATGTAAACTATCCTAAAGAACGACATGAAATATTTGTGCTTAAGCCTATAAAAAACATCATGTATTTACGATGTTTTTCCATCATTTTAGCCTTTCTTACGAAAGCTGATGAATGTTTCTGCAAAAGAAAAGTGTTAAAAATTGAATTGCAACCTATAGATTTCCCAAAAAACGTCGTCTTCAATAGTGCAATGATGCCGCATAAAGTGGTATTTTTTTACTGGTCTATTAAACTATATTCAAGTATATGTGTGAGAAATCAAGACAAAAGACAAAACGCGTACACATAATGCATCGTTCATTGTCGGCTTTGTTACTGATGGCGCCTTTGGGTATGCTTGCATCACCTTTGGGTAACTATCGAGTAACAAATGTGAATTATTCGGTTGCTGCAGAACAGCAAACAGTGGGTAGTGTGCTGAGCTTTATTGAGAAAAACAGCCAATATGTTTTTCTGTATAATGCAGACGTTCAGAAACTTTTACAACGTAAGGTGTCGATTACATTGGGCAATCGTTCCATGTCAGACATTCTCAACGATTTGTGTAAAGCCGTTGGACTGAGCTCACATACATCAGGTAATCAAATTACTTTAACTACAACTACATCTACGGCAACAGCTAAAACAGGGCGTAGAGCCATATCAGGTAAGGTGACAGATGCCACTGGAGAACCCATTATTGGCGCTACAATCTCAGAAAAAGGAGGCCGCAATGGAACGACAACCAATGTAAATGGTGAGTTTTCATTAGAGGTTAATCCAGAAAACATGCTGACCATCTCTTACGTAGGTTTTGCACCTCAAACAGTGAAGGCACGCGACGCCATGCACATCACCTTAGCAGAAGAGTCGAAAGGCTTAGACGAAGTGGTTGTGATTGGTTATGGTACAAAAAAGAAAGCCAACCTCATTGGTGCAGTGAGCACAGTCACCGCCGATGAATTGAAAGACCGTCCAGTGAGCAGTGCTGGACAGATGTTGCAAGGACAGGTGCCCAACCTTAACATTTCTTTCTCATCAGGTACACCTGGAGAAAGCACAAAAATGAACATTCGTGGTGCGACTTCAATCGTGAATAGCGGTGCGCCCTTGGTGTTGATTGATGGTGTTGAGGGTGATCTCGACCGTGTAAACCCAAACGATATTGAGTCGATCTCGGTATTGAAAGATGCCGCCTCAGCGGCTATCTATGGTGCTCGTGCTGGCTTTGGTGTCATCATTGTAACAACAAAATCGAATAAAGACGGACAAGCACACATCACTTATAATGGACGATTCAGTTGGTCGGCTCCAACCACGAAGACCAAGTTTATGACGAATGGTTATGAGGCTGCAAAATTAGCTGATACCTTTAGTATGGCCATGAATAATAGTAGTTATACACAATTCACACAAGCAGACTACGATGCTTTGGAGGCTCGCCGTTATGATACGACGGAAAATCCAGCTCGGCCATGGACAGTTGTTGGTACAGATGGAAAATATCATTATTATGGCAACTTTGATTGGTATAACTATATCTATGATTTCAAGCAGCCAACATGGGATCATAACTTAAGTATTTCTGGCGGAACAGATAAGTTTAATTATATCATTAGTGGAAATTATAATAAGCACACAGGTATTTTTGCTATCAGTCCGAATAAATATTCCAAAGGGAACTTCATGACAAAACTATCTTCTCAAGTGAAACCTTGGTTGAAACTTACCAGTACAGCGATGCTGTTTAAATCAAAGTATACAGCTGCTGGATACGATTTTGAGGATGGAGGAAACTTTGATAACATGTGGCAACATGCTTTGCCCTATGCCCTTCCTTATAATCCTGATGGTAGCAATGTTTATCCTTCCTTGAATAAACCGACAAATGGTTTCATTGCAATGTTGCGTGAAGGGAATGGTTTTGCTCAGGTAAAAAGGACACAAGCAACCTATGCTGTTAATGCAGACTTTACTTTAACGAAGGGTCTACACTTGATAGGAAATGTAAGCTACCGCACGTATTTAAGAGAGAAGATGACGCGCCAAGCTAATATGACTTATTCACAACAGCCAAATGTTTTTGAAAAAGCAACAACAGTTTTCTTCCAAAACCGATTAAAAGAAATTAGGACAACAGAAGATTATTGGGTATATGATTTGTATGCTACCTATCAAAAAACCTTTGGTGAGTCTCATCATTTGAATGTTTTGGCTGGTTTGAACCACGAAACAGGTAAATATCAGAATGTAGAGGGGAATGTTAAAGACTTGCCTACAATGTCTTTAAATGATTTAGCATTAGGAACTGGCGCTCGAGGTGTAAAAGGTGGCCAATATGAATATGCATTATTAGGCTATTTTGGTCGACTTAGTTATGATTATGCAGGGAAGTATTTGGCAGAAGTCAACATGCGTTATGATGGTACATCACGTTTCCCCGCAGGCGATCGTTGGGGCTTCTTCCCATCAGTTGCTTTAGGATGGAGACTCAGTGAAGAGAAGTTCTTCGAGCCTGCTAAGAAAATTGTTAGTAATGCTAAATTACGTTTTTCTATCGGTTCCTTAGGAAACCAGGTGACCGATGGTCAACTAAATGGTAATCCCTATTATCCCTACATTAGAAATGCGAATATAAAACAATCAAATTTGATTACAAAGAACTTAGGTTTAGATTTAGGCTTCTTGGATAATCGTTTAACAGCAACAGTTGATGTTTATCAACGCGACACAAAGAATATGTTAGCAGCGTCATTGACGCTACCTAATGTTTATGGTTATGCTGCCCCCTTAGAAAATAATGGACAATTGCGTACCAGAGGTTATGAGTTAATGTTGAGCTGGAATGATGCTTTCACTTTAAATAATAAGCCATTTAACTATGGTATTACAGTTTCACTTGCTGATAGCAAATCGAAATTAGTGAAATATGCAGGAAACCAGACGAAGGTCTTAGGTAGTAACTATGAAGGTATGGAATGGGGTGAAATCTGGGGCTATAAGATTCAAGGTATTTACCAAACTGATGCAGAGGTTACTGCAAGAGGGGTTGACCAAAGCTTTATTAGTTCACGATTTACCAACAAGGCTGGAGATTTAATTTTCGAGGATATTGATGGTAACCATAAAATCAATAATGGAAAAGGAACTCTCGATGATCATGGAGACTTAGTAAAATTAGGTAATAGCTTACCTCGTTATCATTACAGCCTTTCTGCTCGTGCAGGATGGAATGGTTTCGACTTTTCTGTATTCTTCCAGGGTGTAGGTAAACAGTATTTTTATCCCGATGGTAATAATTTTGCATTCTGGGGACCCTACTCTTGTGTATATACTTCGTTCACGCCGATTGATTTTGAAAGTAAAGTATGGTCTACAAATAATCCTGATGCCTATTTCCCACGTCCTGCAGGAGGTATTGCTCGTGATGGAGGGGCTTTGACCAAAATTAATGATAGATACTTACAAAATTTGGCTTACTGCCGTTTAAAGAATCTAACTTTTGGTTATACTCTCCCTCGAACCTTAACACAAAAAGTTAAAATTGATAAGGTACGTATCTATTTCAGTAGTGAGAACCTCTTCACTTTCTCAAAATTAGATAGCAAATATCTTGATCCAGAACAAGCTTCAGGAAAGGGTGGTAGTGGAAATGTATACCCCTATTCTAAGAGCTTTGCGTTTGGGCTTGATGTAACATTTTAATTAGGTCATTATGAAAAAGATAACATTTTTAATAGCTTCTATCGTAGCCCTCTCAAGTTGCAACTTAGATAGATTCCCATTATCATCATTAGCACCAGAAAACTTCTATAACTCCAGAGAGGAATTAGAGGTGGCTACAAATAAATTTTATTCAAATTTTCCTGACGGAGAAGATATTTATGGAGAAACAGCCGATATTATTATTCCTACCACTTTAACAGAATCTGTATTAGGAACGAGAACAGTTCCCACAAGTGGAGGTGGCTGGGAATGGGGGGCTTTAGCTGACATCAATACCTATTTGTCATATTCTTCACATTGTAAAGATGTGAGTGCGAGAGCGGAAAATGATGCGGTAGCTCATTTCTTTAGGGCTTATTTTTACTTCAATAAGGTTAAGAGATTTGGTGAAGTCCCATGGATTGAAGAACCACTCTCATCTACAGATAATCGTTTGTACGATGGTCGCACAGATCGAAATACACTGATGACAAAAATTTTAGCAGATATCGATGATGCTATTCAGCATTTACCGACGGCTAAAAACACCTACAAAGTGACAAAGTGGACAGCTTTGGCTTTGAAATCTCGTATTTTCCTTTATGAAGGAACCTATCGAAAGTATCATGGTATTGCAGGGTATGCCACTTACTTGCAATATGCAGTAGACGCTGCCCAAGACTTTATAGACCATGCCCCTTATACGATTTATACACAAGGGAGTACACCATATCTGAATTTGTTTGCTGCAAATTCCGCTCTTAATGGTGAAGTGATTTTGGCAAAGAACTATAATATCAGCCTCAATATTGTACACAACATCAACCAATATTTCCTTAGTGCGGGGACAAAGCCTGGTATGAATAAGAAGATTGTGGATAGCTATTTAATGAACGATGGAACAAGATTTACAGACATACCTAATTATGACCATAAGGAGTTCTATCAGGAAATGCAGAATCGAGACCCTCGTTTAGCCCAGACAATTGTAACACCAGGATATACTCGTATAGGTTCTTCGGATCAACTCTCACCTGATTTCTCATCGACAATGACTGGTTATCAAATTATAAAAGGATTGACTGGAAAGAATTCTGACGCATGGCATAAGTCTGATAATGATATATCGCTATTCCGTACAGCAGAGGTTTACCTCAACTATGCTGAGGCTAAAGCTGAGTTGGGGACATTAACTCAAACAGATCTTGACAATACAATTACAAAAATTCGTGCGAGAGTCGGTATGCCTGCACTTAATCTTGCTGCTGCAAATGCTAATCCTGATCCTTATTTGGAAGCTGCTGAGACAGGTTATCCCAATGTGAGTGGCTCAAATAAAGGCATTATTTTGGAGATTCGTCGTGAACGTACAATCGAGTTGTTTGACGAAGGATTCCGTTATGACGACTTGATGCGTTGGAAAGAAGGTAAAGCTTTTGAAAAGCAGTTTAAGGGAATGTATGTTCCAGCACTTGACCCTGTGAAGAAGTTTGTGATACTTGACTTGAATGGAAATGGTGTAAGCGATGCGCAAGATGTGTGTGTATATGATGGTACGACAGCGCCAACCGCAGCTACATATCCAGAGTTGGGCTCGATTACAGTATTCTTAAAGTTAGGAGAAAATCTATCGTTAGCAAATGGTGTAAATGGAGGCGATATTATAGTGCACGATATCAATACCAAACCTCGTTCATGGAATGAGAACAGAGACTATCTCTATCCAATACCACAAGATCAGATTACGCTGTATGGTGGCAGGATACAACAGAATCCGAATTGGTAGGATTATAAAGGTTAAATCAACATTTTGATAAGGCACTCGCTGACATTTCTCTTCGAAGGGAATTCGTCAGCGAGTTGTTTAACCCTATTTATCTAAAGAGAATGAGCGTTTATCAGTTATTTGTAGTTACTTTGTAGCTGATAAAGGTATTAAGATAACAAAATAATATGCGATATTCATTTCATCATTTTTTAATGCTCACAGCACTTGCTTTCAGCACACTTCCTATTTTAGGATGTGGTGGAGACGACAACTCGAAGTCCTATATTCCTGACTTCAAACCTCAGCCACAACAAACAGAAGACTATAAGTATGCAAAGGCTCCTGGCACGATTCGGCTGATGACCTATAATAGCTTTTATTGTAAAAGTAACACCGATAGTAAAATATTTTCAGAAGAGCATACGCGTAATTTTGGCGAAGTGATTAAGGCTCTCCATCCCGATGTGATTGCCATTCAGGAGCTTGACAGCGCATGTAATGGGCGTTCGAGACGCTATCGTTGCAAGAGATTCAGCAGGCTGCAGGAGATGATTATAACATTGTCTTTGGTTCTGCGGCTCCTTTTGATGGTGGAAAAATTGGATGTGGCGTGATGTATAGAAAGACTTTACAGCCTACTGCCATTCATCAAGTGGCACTCCCAGGGCACGAAAAGCGCAAATTGATTCTTATTTCATTCCCACAATTCAACTTCATTGGGACACACTTTGACTTGGAAACACGCCATCGACAGAGCAGTATTGACCTGTTACAACACGAACTTCCAACTCTTCCCAATGCGCCTGTGTTCTTTGCCGGCGATTTAAATGATAGTCCAATGTGGAAAGCTGAGGTCTCGGCCTTCCCTAAATTGCTTCAAGACTTCACCATTCTCAGTGCGACAACAGGTAGTTTGCCCGATGAACCCAATGAGACTATTGACTATGTGCTGGTAGACAAGGCACATCAAAATAAGGTAGAAGTGAAGCAAACACATGTTGTAAAGCAACTTTATATGAATGGAAGTGTGAAGGAAACGAAGACCGTTTCAGACCACTATCCTGTGTTTGTTGATGTGAAATTAAAATAAAAGATTTATCCCAAGCGTCTATAAACAATGATAAAACAAGCCAAAAGATTTTGCACGCTGTTTGTGCTGTGCTGGATAGTTGTACTATCTGTATCGGCGATTGACTTCACAGGTGTTCGCCAATTGGTTGCACGCCGCTTTCCAATGCTGACAGATAAGGTGACTTTTGCTCCTTTGCTGCATTCCGACAAAGAGGCCTTTGTGCTCACAATGCAAAAAGGACGGCTGCTGATTCGAGCCAATACGACATCAGCAGCAGCCATGGCTTTGAATCATTATCTCAACACCTATTGCCATGTTAGTTTGTCACACAACGCTGACAACCTACCCTCTAACCTCCAATTGGTGCCCATCAAAGGCGAGGTGCGCATGGAAACGCCATTTAAATACCGTTATGCGCTCAACTATTGCACCTACAATTACACGTATTCTTTTTACAACTGGAGCGATTTTGAGCGTGAGCTTGACTGGATGGCACTCAATGGTATCAACTTAATGTTGGCACCCATGGGAATGGAAAAGGTGTGGATGGAGACGCTTACACAATTAGGATTTAGCAAAACTGAAGCGCAACGCTTCATTCCAGGACCAGGTTATACGGCATGGTGGCTCATGGGAAATCTCGAAGGATGGGGTGGACCGATGAGTGAAGCCCTCATAGAAGCACGCTATCAGCTGCAACGAAAGATGCTACAACGCATGCAAGCGCTGGGCATACAACCCGTCGTTCAAGGCTTCCCTGGACTGGTTCCATCTTTCTTAAAGGAGAAATTCCCCACAGCCCAACTTGTTTCACAGGGGCTATGGGGGCATTTTAACCGCCCTCCTGTGTTGCTTCCATCAGACAAAGACGTGTTTCAGCAAGTGGCAAAGGCCTATTATGAGAGCCTAATACGTTGCTATGGGCGCGATTTTAAATTCCTTGGTGGCGACCTTTTTCATGAAGGAGGCAACACAAAGGGCGTGGATGTGGCAGCCACTGCCGCAGCTGTTCAGCAGACTATGCTTCGTTATTTCCCCTCCGCAAAATGGGTGTTGCAAGGTTGGAACAACAACCCTTCGCCCACGTTGCTTTCGAAATTAGACAAGCAACATGTGTTGTTGATTAATCTTAGTGGCGAGATTGCAGCCTCATGGGAGAGTTCAAACGAGTTTGGTGGCACGCCTTGGTTGTGGGGAAGTGTAAATCATTTCGGCGGAAAAACCGATATGGGGGGACAACTTCCGGTGTTGGTTGCTGAGTCCCACCGTGCTTTTTCACAGACAAAGGATGGTGTGATGCAAGGTATAGGCATTCTGCCCGAAGGCATTAACAGCAATCCAGTGGTTTATGATTTGGCACTCAAGACAGCATGGTATACCACTACACCCGACTTAGATCGTCTGTTGCGCGACTATATTGCCTATCGTTATGGGCATGTTGATGAGTCGCTTGTTCAAGCTTGGCACATCCTTTCGCACTCGGTCTACGGCGAGTTTAAAATCAAAGGCGAAGGTACTTTCGAATCGATTTTCTGTGCACGACCGGGACTTCATGTCACCAGTGTGTCGACATGGGGGCCAAAACAAATGCAATATAATCCCAAAGACTTAGAAAAAGCATTGGGACTTTTCCGTCGAGTGGCCGACCAATATAAGGGCAGTGCCACCTACCAATATGACTTAGTTGACCTTGCTCGGCAGGTAATGGCCAATCATGCGCGTGACGTTTATGCAGCAGCTATGCAGGCTTATCGTAACAAAGATGCCGCGCTGTTGCACGAAAAAGGAGAGGAGTTTATACATTTGCTGCAATTACAAGACCGCTTGTTACAGACCGATGCCCACTTCTTGTTGGGCAACTGGTTAGCGCAGGCAGCAAATTATGGTGTCACCGCTGCTGACAAGCAGCAGGCATTACACAACGCCAAGATGCTCATTACCTATTGGGGACCCGATAGTGCGGCCACTCGTGTGCACGATTACGCCAACAAAGAGTGGGCGGGTTTGCTGAAAAGCTATTACGAACCGCGTTGGCAAAAGTTCTTCCATGCGCTCTATCAGTCCGTTAACACGGGCGAAATGCCCCACATTGATTTCTTTGCGATGGAGAAACAATGGGCAGATTCTCCACAAACGGCAGCTACAACACCCACGGGAAACTATCTCGAACAGGTAGATAGTGTGCTGAAGGCTGTGCTCCTTCCTTATCAAAATGCGGCGCTACCATCTGCTATTCGCGTGCACGATTTGCTCCAACGCATGACGCTTGACGAGAAACTTGCACAAATGCGCCACATTCATTTCAAGCATTATAACACCGACGGGCAGGTTGATTTAACCAAATTGCGCAACAACTACACCCATGGCATGTCCTTTGGTTGTTTTGAAGCCTTTCCTTATAGCTCCACACAATATCGGCAAGCTGTGAGCACCATCCAGCAAAATGCCGCCGACAGCACGCGCTTGGGCATTCCCATTATCCCTGTTATCGAGGGTATTCACGGCATCGTGCAGGACGGTTGCACCATTTTTCCACAAGCCATTGCACAGGGTGCCACATTCAATCCGCAACTCGTTTTTAGCATGGCACAGCATATTGGTACAGAAATGCGTGCGATAGGTGCACGACAAGTGTTGGCACCCGACCTCGATATTGCACGCGAACAGCGCTGGGGTCGTGTGGAAGAAACATTTGGTGAAGACCCTTATCTCATTTCGCGTATGGGCTATAACTATGTGAAAGGTATTCAAAGCCGTGGCGGAATACCCACATTAAAGCATTTTGTTGCCCATGGAACGCCGCAAGGTGGACTCAATCTGGCTTCCGTAAAAGGTGGACAGCGTGAGCTATTCGATGTGTATGTCAAACCTTTTGAGTATGTTATTCGCCACACAAAAGCCAGTTCGGTGATGAATTGTTATAGTGCCTACGACAACGAAGCCATCACTTCTTCGCCCTTTTTTTTGCGCATATTGCTGCGCGATAGCTTGCATTTTAAAGGCTATATCTATTCAGATTGGGGCTCAATTCCTATGCTACGCTACTTCCATCACACAGCCGACAGTGAGGCTGAAGCAGCACAACAAGCCATCAATGCGGGGGTAGATCTCGAGGCAGGGAGCGATTATTACCGTACGGCTTCCACGCTCATTGCACAAGGACAATTGGATAAAGCGCACATTGACAGTGCTGCAGCGCATGTGCTCTACACGAAATTTGAGGCAGGACTTTTCGATGAATTGGCAAGCGACACACTGCATTGGCGGCAACAAATCCACACACCCGAGGCCATAGCTGTAGCCAAACAGTTGGCCGATGAGAGCCTTGTGCTGTTGGAAAATCGCAACCATTTTCTGCCGTTAGACCTCAACCGCCTACGCAGTATCGCAGTGGTGGGTCCCAATGCTGCACAAGTGCAGTTCGGGGATTATTCGTGGACGGCCGACAACCGGCATGGCATCACCCCCTTGGCCGGCATACAACAAGTGGCTGGCACACAAGCAAAGGTACGCTATGCCAAGGGATGCGACTACTATTCACAAAACACTGACTCTATAGATGAGGCGGTGACGTTGGCCAAGCAGAGCGATGTTACCGTGGTAGTGGTAGGCACACAGAGCATGTTATTGGCGCGTCCATCGCAACCTTCAACGAGTGGTGAGGGCTATGACCTATCCGATTTGACCTTGCCGGGCGTGCAACAACAGCTCATTGAACGCATTGCTGCCACGGGGAAGCCTTTCATTGCGGTCATGGTCACAGGGCGTCCGTTGCTCACTGAGGCATTTAAAAATAAGGCCGATGCGCTACTTGTGCAATGGTATGGTGGCGAACAAGCTGGCCTTTCCTTAGCACAAACCCTGTTTGGACAGCTCAATCCCTCGGGACGTCTACCTATTTCGTTCCCCAAAGCTACGGGACAGTTGCCTGTTTATTATAATCATCTGCCCACCGATAAGGGCTATTATAATAAGAAAGGTACGCCCGATAAGCCCGGCCGCGATTATGTGTTTGCCGACCCTTATCCCGCCTATCCCTTTGGCTATGGTCTTTCTTACACCGCATTTACTTATAACCAGCTTGCCCTTTCGAAGAAACAAGCCAACGAGAACGACACCATTGCGGTTACATTCCGGGTGCAAAACACAGGTAAACACGCGGGGAAAGAGGTGGCACAACTTTATATACGCGATATGAAGAGCTCAGTAGCCACACCCATCAAACAGCTCTTTGGCTTCGAAAAGTGTGCGTTGCAACCGGGAGAAACAAAAATCATCACGCTGCAACTGCCCGTATCCGACCTCTATTTGCACAATGCTGCCATGCAACGCGTGGTGGAATCCGGCGATTTTGAAGTGCAGGTTGGGTCTTCTTCAGCCGACATTCTGCTGCGCGACACGCTGCGTGTCGGGGCGGCCAATATGCTGAAAACTTCAGAAAACAAGAACGACACGCACCTACAACCCGTGGGAAAGTCCATCAGTGTGCAGGGCGTGGTGCGCAATGTACAAGCTTTCTTAATGGCAGGTGTCAAGGTGCAGGCGGGCAAACAGACCGTTTTTACCGACGCACGCGGTGTTTATCGCATCACAGCCCACGAGGGGGAGCAGTTGCATTTCTCGCTGAAAGGCTATCGCACAGAGACGCTTGTCCTTCGCAAGGGCGGCATCTTCGACGTAGAACTTTCGGCCGAAACGCCTTGATTGTATAGAACTTCGAACGCCATTTGAATAGGATTGAACCATGCAAATGAAACATCTTTTTATTATTCTATTGTGTGCGGTGGGTCTATCTGCGAGCGCTCATCAGGGAGTGTCTTTTCGCATGCCGTTCCTTTTGCCGCAACATCCCTCAGGACGTGCTGTGCTCTATTGCAGGACGGCGCCCCATACGATGGTGTTTACACCCGAAGAACGCCACATGGCCGTCTATTTCACGCAACGAGGCATCGCTTTCTTTGTGCTCAACAACACCCAAAGCATGGCTGATGTCGACTATGCCATGCAAATCATACGCGATAGTTCGCGCGTGTGGCATCTCAATCCCGACGACATTGGCATGATGGGTTGCGGGGCAGAGGGTGCTCTTGTGGCGCGCCAATCGTGCGAAGCACCGTGGGCTGTGCGACCAAATTTCACCATCATGCTGTCGCCTCTGTTGGCAACACCACCGCAGAAAAAGTTGCCGTTCACAGTGCAAAACCATCTCACGCCGCCCGCTATTGTGTTGGTAGCCGACGATGATGCCGAGATTTCGCCTGTTAACAATGGCATGGCTTATTACACAGCCATGCGAAAAGCAGGCAATCCTTGTGCATTACATATCTATCCGGGACAGCGCAAAGCGTTGCTGCAAGCCTTTGCCGACACGTTGCATAGCGAGCTCATCGCTAACCTTTCGGCTTGGCTCAAAGCCCTTCCCTCACCTCAAATCGGAGCCATCCGTGTGGCTTGCAT